>OGEQ01000757.1_pt1 | contig 31490 bp, 33 predicted proteins | sample 1570731 | NCBI WGS metagenome assembly OGEQ01 (sample SAMEA2582132, study PRJEB24529) | metagenome | biome: Human gut stool | place: China | collected 2011
GAGGGGAGCCTCTGCGCCGCGAAGGATATCAGCCAGGCGGGGCTGGCCGGGACGCTGACGATGATGCTGGAGAGCTGCGGCCTCGGCGCCGAGGTGACGCTTGAGCAGATCCCGATCCCGGCGGAAATCGACCTTGAGCAGTGGCTGTGCGCCTTTCCCAGCTTCGGCTTTCTGCTGGCGGTGGACGAGGCGCGCTGCCACGAGGTGGCGCAGCGCTTCGCCGCCTGCGGTATCGCCTGCGCCGTGGCGGGGCATTTTACCCGCGAACAAAAGCTGATCCTGCGCTACCGGGAGCAGCGCGCGTGTTACTGGGATCTGACGCAGCAGCCGTTTACCGGCATAACTCACCAATAGAGGAACAGACAATGCCTGCAATGCATTTTGTGGTGTGCTGGCCTGACGGCAGCAAAGAAACCTGTTATTCGCCATCAACGGCGATTGAGAAATACCTGTTGGTTAACCATCCCTACGCGCTGAACGAGTTTGTGCAGGTGACCACGCGCGCGCTGGATGAGGCGAGCGAAAGGGTCAAAGCGAAGTTTGGCTATTACTGCTCCAGCGCGCAGGATCAATCGGCGGCGATTGTGCAAAAGGCGGCGCAGTTCAGCCCGGAGCAGAGAGTTACGGTAGAAAAAATCACCCCCATTACAGCCTGACGTTAACCGAGAAAACGATGAATACAAACTCCTATCCTGTCGTCATTATTGGCGGCGGTCAAGCCGGTCTTGCCATGAGCTGGAGCCTGACGCAAAAAAACATCCGTCATATTGTGCTGGAACGCCATCGTCTGGCCTGGGCCTGGCGGGAGCAGCGCTGGGATAACTTCTGCCTGGTGACGCCAAACTGGCAATGCAAGCTTCCCGGCTTTCCTTATGACGGCGACGATCCCCACGGCTTTATGCTGCGGGACGACATAGTGGCCTATCTCGAACGCTACGCCCGGAGCTTCAACGCCCCACTGCGCGAAGGGGTCAACGTCCAGCGGGTAGTGAAGCGCGACAGCCGGTTTACGCTGTTTACTTCCCTCGGCGAGCTGCAGGCCGACCAGGTGGTGGTCGCCGTGGGGAACTACCATCGTCCGCGCTTTCCAGAGCTTGCCGCCCGGCTTCCCGAGCGCATCGTGCAGATCCATTCCGCCCACTACAAATCCGCGCAGCAGATGCCGGAAGGGGAGGTGCTGGTGGTGGGCTCGGCGCAGTCCGGCGCGCAAATCGCCGAAGATTTACACCTCGCGGGACGCCAGGTGCATTTATGCGTCGGCAGCGCGCCGCGGGTGGCGCGTTTTTATCGTGGCCGCGACGTGGTGGACTGGCTTGAAGATATGGGCCACTACCGCCTGACGGTGGAGGATCATCCGCAGGGCGAGGAGGCCCGGCGCAAAACCAATCACTATGTGACCGGGCGCGACGGCGGGCGCGATATTGATTTACGCGCGTTTGCGCTCCAGGGAATGCGTCTGCACGGGCGTTTGCTGGCGTATGCCGATGGCAAACTGCACACCGCTGACGACCTGCGGGCCAACCTTGATGGCGCTGATGCCACCGCGCAAAAAATTAAAGACAGCATCGATGCGTGGATTGCCCAGCAGGGCATTGATGCCCCGGTCGAAGCCCGCTACCAGGCGCCGTGGCAACCCGATGGGCCTGCTGAGCCGATCGATCTGGCGGCGATCTCGGCCATTATCTGGGCGGTCGGCTTCCACACCGACTTCAGCTGGATCGAGGTCCCGGCGTTCGATGAGAAAGGCTATCCGCGACATCAGCGCGGTGTCTCGGTTGAGGCGGGCCTCTATTTCCTTGGGTTGCCCTGGCTCTGGACCTGGGGGTCGGGGCGTTTCGAAGGCGTAGGCGATGACGCTCTGTGGCAGGCGGAGATCATCGCGCGCCGCGCCGGGCATATCGCCGCGCAGGAGGCCGTCGATGCGAACAGTGCAGAGTGAGCACGATCCCTTTCTGCGCGACTTCTGGCGGGAAGAGTCCGCGCGGCTTTACTGGGAAACGGATTTTACCGAGGTGGTGGAAAGCCTTGACGGCAGCCCGCGCTGCCGCTGGTTTACGGGCGGGCGCACCAATCTCAGCTTCAACGCCCTGGACCGCCATTTAGCAGAGAAAGGGGAGAAGTGCGCCATTATTCATCGCGACTATCTCGGGCAAACGCACCGGCTTAGCTATCGCGAGCTTTGGCAGCAGGTGAATACCCTCTGCAGCATGATGCAAAGCTGGGGCGTGAAGCCGGGGGACCGGGTACTCATCGCCCTGCCGATGACGCCGCTGGTGGCCGTCGCTATGCTGGCGTGCGCGCGCATTGGCGCGGTGCATGTCGTGCTCTATTCCGCCATCACCCATGAGGCCCTGATGCAGCGCATCGCCGTCAGCCAGCCGGTGCTGCTGTTGCATAGCCGCGAGCAGCGAGGCCGCAAGGAACTGCCCGTTATCGCCGAGCGGATGGCCGGACTGCGGGTAGTAGATACGTACAGCCGGGCATTTGAAGAGCTGTTGGCACGACATCGTGGCAACGTCGTGCCCTGTACCTGGCTTGCGGCCTCCGCGCCTTCGCATCTGCTGTTTACGTCGGGGACTACAGGAACGCCGAAAGGGATCGTCCGCGACACGGGCGGTTACGCCGTGGCGCTGCTGGCCAGCCTTGTGCATCTCTTTCGGCTGCGGGACGACGAGATTTTCTTTACAACCGCCGACGCCGGCTGGGTGACCGGGCACAGCTACGGGATCTATGGGCCGCTGCTGGCGGGGCTGACGACGGTGCTCTGCGAGGTTAACTCGCCGGGAGAATACTGGTGGCAGATGGTGGAAACCCTCGGCATCACCCGGATGCTGACCATTGCCGGGGCGATTCGCATGGCCCGGCGGCAGGGTAAGCCGCGCGCCGATCTGACCTCGCTGCGCACGCTCTATCTCGCCGGCGAGCCGCTGGATAACGCCACCGATGAGTGGGTGGCCGCACAGCTGGGGGTGCCCTGCGAGAACCATTACTGGCAGACCGAATCCGGCTGGCCGCTGCTGGCCGGCTCCGGTAGAGCGCTCTCGCCGGTATTCACGCGCGCGGCTGAGGTGGTTCATCCCGCCAGCGGGAAAACCTGCGCGCCGGGCGAGACGGGCATGCTTGTGATTAACAATACGCTTGGCCCCGGCGGGATGTCGACGTTGTGGCAGAATGATATCCAGCACGACCAGTACTACTGGTCGTATCGGCAGCGACAGTGGCGCTATGCCACCCACGATTGCGCGATAAGGGTTGGTGAGCGGATTATTATCCAGGGGCGGATGGATGACGTGATGAATATCGGCGGTAAGCGCATCGCCACCGCAGAGATAGAAAATGCCCTGATGGGGCTTGAGGGGGTTGTCGAGGTGGTTGCCGCCGGGACGGCACACTACCTGCTGGGGGAAATGGTGGCGCTGTTTGTGGTCACCGATATCGCCGACCCTGCGCAGCAGGCCGCGCTCAAAAAAAACATTTGCGCCCGGCTGGTGGCGAGATGCGGTCGCTTCGCCGTACCGCGGCGCATCCACATCACCTCGGCCCTGCCTAAAACCTTCTCCGGGAAGGTGATGCGCCGCATACTGGCTTAGGAGCGGCAAGCGCCTTGAGCCTCACCTACGCACCTCTCGGAGATCGAAACGGATCGGGAGCGTCACGCTGAACGACGGCTGCCCAGCCCCATCTGATGGCGGATGTTTTCGACCAATTTCGGCGTTGCGCTGCACCAGGCGATCTGGCGTGACGGGTCGGCGGGCAGTATAAACAGCAATTGACAGCAGATCAGCTCGCCTTCAGCAAGCCGCTACGCTACGACGGTTACCTGGGACGTGAAGCTCACCCTGCGCCCCGGCGTGGCGGAAAAGGTCTTTCACATCACGGCCGCGAACGAGTGTCGCTTTAACTTTGCGCTGAACAGCGTGAAACCGGCCTGGCCTGAACTGGCGCTACCCGGCGCACATTCCGATAACGTGAGTTTTCGTTCCATTGAGCATCAGACCCCAATACGTAGTGAAGGTCTTGCTCAATACTCGCCGGACGGAATTATTCTTCTTCTTCATCACCGGCAGAGGCCAGCAGTGCTGGTATGCACTTTATAGCAGTCCACCCGGCGGGACAATTCATGAAAGCTGGTGGGATCGGACCATCACACTCAAAACGTAAGACAACATGCCTTATAGCCCTGCAAAGCCTTTGCCCCGGAGCGCCACGCTCTGCGTGGGTCGCGACTGTGCACATTTTCGGCATATTCTTTTTTTCTTTTTTTTTATTTTTTCTCTTTTTTTCGTCCGCGCGGCGGGGGCCGGGTCGGGCACGTTGAAGGTCAGGACCCTTAAGGGTATGTTGTCTTACGCAGGCTCTTTTGCTGCCTGCAGCACTTGCCGGCGATCAGAATCAGGAGAATGGCCATCGCCAGTTTTCCCTCATTTATGGCATACAGTAGACATCAATCCGGTGTAAGGTACCGGTTCTGACCGGACTATTTCCCCTGGGGCTGCTGTTCGTTACAGCTCTGAGCTGATACCGTGGATACGCGGCTTGTTCTTACGCTTATCACCGAAAGTGGCGAACGGGCCTTACGGGCGAACGCTTTAACAGAATTAACACCAACTTTGTTATGGAGATAATAAATGAACATCGAAGCGAAGCAGTTTCTTACCGGCAGCGGCAGAAGAGTACTGACAAATGAGGGCAGACAGGGTATGGGTGGAGTTGCTGGTGTAGGCTCTTCAACCGAGAAAATGCTGGGCTACGTCGCTGAAGCTGTTTTTGAAAACTGCGGCCAACTGGATAACCAACAGCTCGATGACATTATCAGCTGGATACAACTTTATAAGTCCTGAATGATGCATGAGTGTACAATGCAGCTCGTGTTTCTAACCGACGAAGCGTGCCAGAGTTGAATTGTATATAAATCTGCTACACATGGGGTATCTATGAAACCTGACGTTCGTGAAGCTCCGATTAGTATCCGAGCCAAAAAATCACAGCGTGACCTGATCGACATGGCCGCAAGCCTGGTCTCAAAATCACTGACTGATTTTATGCTTGAGGTCGCCTGCAGGGAAGCACAGAACATTCTGCTTGATCAACGCCTGTTTCTCCTCAATCACAACCAGTTTATGGCGTTTATAGAGGAGCTTGACGCCCCAATAACGCCGGAGCGCCAGGCGCGAATCGATAACCTGATGAACCGCAAATCACAATGGGAATGAGAGCGCCTGAATCTCTGACGGCTGAACATAACATCGCTGATGTTCTGTTGCCAGGTGCCTGCCCTTAATAAGTGGTTAAAGACAAAGGCTCTCAGAAACCACAGTCCCAGCATTTCTCGTGTCTTACACAACTCAATTATTATAATATGAAAAGTTTTTTTTTGGGGAGTGGTCGTGGTTACGATGATACTAACAGCATGTCATTTCAACAATATCCGGGATAAGCTGAGTGCATTAACACCTAAGCACCATGTTGATAAACATAAAGGAAAATAAAATGGCCGGTAATAAAATTTCAGAGTTTACGGAAGCAGAATTTACTGCATTTGTTAGTAAAATAATCGCTGCTGATTTTCCAACTGACAAAGAGAACGATGATGCTATTTATTCGTTTGCTCAGCTAACAGAGCATCCTGCTGGTTGGAACCTCATCTTCAAGCCAAAGGTAGGCGCAGATTCTTCGGCGAAAGGAATTGTTAAAACCGTAAAGGAATGGCGAACTGCTAACGGTAAGCCAGGTTTTAAAAAGGCTTAGGGGAAAGTGCAGGCTCAGCCCATGATCCCGCGCTTGTAACAGCTCAGTAATGAACTCACGAGAGCCAGCGTCGTCTGGCTGATTGCCAGGAACCCTGCCAGAGGTCAAAACGCTTCAGTCGTTCGAGCTCCACGTTCGCTAACGAATACTCAGGGCATGCAGAAAAACTGCTGACTATATTTCTTTCGAGCAGCGCCGACTGCTGGTCGAAGACAAGCGTCGCTTTGTTAATCGGCTCATCAACACGCTTAAGCAGTATTACCCCCAGCCCCTGGAATGGTTCTCCCATCGGGACAGCTCACTGTTCTGCGAGCTAATCATTCGCTGGCCGATCCTGCAACAACTCAAGCGGGCATTAGTGATCATTGATCGGCCACTTGCTGAGCAGCAACATGACATGCCCTATATATCTGTTAGTATCCGCATATTACTAATGTTTCTGGGTAAGACTGACATGTCTCAAATAACCATCCATATTCTGAATGCTCAGGAAAAACTAACTGTTCACTGTGAGTGGCTGCGAACTAACCTGACCGATACCTACATCCGGGCCACAAGGTTGATGCCGACTCCTTCAGTAGATGTCATTGTTAAGGCCGGGAAGTTTATTATTCCTGAGAAAGGGCATGCCGGTTTTTGTCCTGAAGCTGGTGTTATCTATATAACAGTCGACCCTGAAAACTCCGCATTCTGCAAAAACGTTGCGCACTCTCTTGAACGTATGTTTGCTCATGAACTTCACCATGCTGCAAGGTGGGCAGGACCGGGATACGGCTCAACGCTGGGAGAAGTACTGGTCTCTGAAGGACTTGCCGGGCATTTTTCTCTTGAGCTTTTTGGTGGTGAATCTGAGCCCTGGGAGAGCCTTAGGACCGATACTGTTAAGCCCTACTATCCACTTATACTTGAAAACTGGCATCGTACTGATTATGACCATAATGCCTGGTTTTACGGAACAGGTGATTTACCAAGGTGGCTGGGTTATACGGCAGGTTTCAACCTGATATCCAGGTATCTCGCATCATCCCCAAATTTGAAAGCATCAATGCTGGCGAACATAAATGCTGAGGAGTTAAAGGCTTTTATATGAAGTACATACTTTTTATTTCTCATAAGCTTTTATTCAACTTATAAGCGAAAGTCGCATGGTCCGCTTTTCGCTCATAGCGGACTGTGCTCCCTTACCTGAGTGAAGCTGACGTGAAAACAGGGAAATATGGCATGCTGCATCCAGGCAGCGATTGCACCTGCATTGGTCATTCAGAAATGTTGCGAAATGTCGCCGTCAGAGAAAAACTTCTTTCTCATGCCATGGCTGGCGACATCGCTGAAGCAACGTCTTCTTTGGTGTGAAATGGCACCCGACATTGAGTGGCTGCTGAAACATGGTAGTCAGCTGGCTGTCAATGCGAGGCTGACCAGTAAGCCCGATTAGCCCAGGCGATCCATTTACAATTTAAAGCACTGTCAGGATGGCCATTAGTTAATATTCCAGTAATCCACTACATCTTTTTGATTAAAGGTTATGTAAAGACGATTGCCGTGTATCTCCGTGTTTCCACTTCGCTTATCAGAAAGCTTACTTGCAGTTGCTGATGCTTCGCTGGCAGAGTTGGCCATACCCAGTGCGCTGCTGATAGCCCCCGCCCCCGGTATGTAGCCAGCCAGAGAAGATACACTATTGTAGTCAGCATTTTTATAATAAACCCACGTAGTGCCATTAGAGGATTTTTCATTAGAATCAGGCACGCCATAAAGCTGCTGAACCTGTGCTTTTGTCGTTTTACCTTCAACTATGTGTGACTGTACATATGAAGCACTGAACTTATCTTCTCCCCCGCCCGATGAGCATGCACCCAACAAAAACGTGGTAGCAATAACAAAACATTTCAGGTTGCTGTTCATTTGTAACCTCATTGTTGGTTTTGTGTAAATTTCATGCAATTTATTACCATGAGCAATAGCTCCAGGCAACCAATTCCGTTGATAAACAATCATGGCTGGGTATTATTGCCTGCCCTGGTTTAACTCCTGCCCCATACACAGTCAGGCATGTTCGCCTTGCATATACTGAGTCGCGCTTACGGTAGCTGTTCAAACTGATGTGCTGCCTGGAAGGTGAAGCGGAGGGCCTTGTGCTGCAAATCAAGGTTCAGCAGTGCCGACTTTTCTGACCTTACCGTCGTAATGCACCTGCGGCAATACCGGTCATTGTTCTGGGAAGGCTGGCACTTGATGCTGCCTGGGCAGGAAAGGGGATCGGAGCTGCACTGCTTAGAGATGCAATATACCGGACGGAACATATCGCAGTTCAGGTCGGTGTAAGGGCGCTTCTCGTTCATGCCCTAAATGACGAAGTCGTGGCGTTTTACACAAAGTTTGGATTCGAGACCTCTGCAGTCAATGCACTGACATTATTGTTCCCGGTCAAAGTATGAAAACTGCTCGGCTCTGATGGAAGGCTCGTCCGGGGCAGGATAGCAGGTGATGTTACTCATACTTCCCTGGGACTGGCTCCCCCATATAGGTGTGGGTACAGCAACGGCAAGTTACCTTAACGTCCTTTCCCGTAATCGAAGGGTTTACCTGTTGTAAGATTCCATTTCCATCAACAAACAGGCCCGGATAAAAGCTGCTGTCACCGATACGTACCAAATCTCTTTTCTGATGCTCATGCAGCGCGACCAACCAGAAAACAGGCTCTGTTGTATCAAGACGACCACATACTTCGCTGAATACCTTATCCCACGGTTGGCCAATCTGTTTGACGAGAAAGTAAAACAATGGGGTATAGTCACGGCCTCTCTTTTGCCTGCCATGCATTGTCTCGCGCTTTGCCAGCAGCTCGTCTTCGGCTTTTTTACGATTTCGCCCCCAGCGATACTCCCCCCCCGGATTAATTGAATAATGCCGCGTAGTTGTATTGTCACTGCGATATAGTTTACGTGACTTGTTCAGTTTATGAGTACGCATAGTCTGGTCTTCTATATGCTTCTTTCTTATGTGAGCCAGAGCGCTCACCGGATCCGGGTTCAGTAGCCTGTGATGGCTAAAATTAAGGTCATGTTTAAAGGTGATTGTCTCATTCTGCAGAGGTATCCTTCGCCAGACAACCACCAAAATTCCGTTTCTGGCCCAGAGTGGCCTGTCAGGTGAAGTTGAGCTCTGCGCTGCAACAATGTCAGGTCAGGGTTAATGTAAAGCTAAATTTCATACCAACAAAGACATCCATTACCCCACAAATACTCCTGGAATAAGCCCCGCTCGTGCAGCAGGGCTTATCTGATTTACATACCAAAACGCCTGATGACGTTTTACCTCACTCCACCTTTTGCTGGTGATGAATATCAGTTAATTCACCACGAGTTGTACCACTACCAGCCGCCCACCATCCTCTGAAGAAAGGATGAACTGGGTGTTGTCCTCCAGCAGCAACTTTTCACCAATGCCGACCTTTTTCCGCTCGGGAAGTAATATGAGCCCGCTAAGCCCCTCGTTAACCAGCCACCACTGGTCATTATGGAAGACGAAATATCCAACCCTTTTCTTCTGCTCATCGGTGGTTCGTTCGTTAGGAGCAATCAGTCGGTTGACGTGCCATGCATATAATGACTGACCGCTCCACACCATAAGCCGGTGATCATCTGGCCTGAAAGTTCCAGCTTTTCTCGACGAATACAGATTCAGGATGGGGAGTTTGCCTTTGTAGGGTGTACCGCAATAGGGACAAACGGGTTTCGTCTTTCCATTGAAAACGTACCATTTCTGGTCACAATCCTTGTTCTGGCATGGCTGGATGAGATCGACGGTTTTTACCAGGGCGCTCTCCCATTCATCGGCTGTAGGGCGCTTCGACGGATCATGCAACCCATCAATAAAAGCCCGGTCGAAGAGAGGTTTCAGGTAGGGCCCCATAATGGTGTACGGGATTTTCTGAGGATCTGCCCACGGGAGCGAAAACGATGAGACCTGATTAACTTTAACTGCATTGCTTCTGTCAGTCGGGTGTTCGATAAAAAGTGCCCGCTCTCCCATGGAAAGCGCCTCATCCCTGACCTCATCATCGATATCGTGAATTTTTCCTCCCCGTAACGGGTGCCGGAAAAGAAGATACATGTAAATGAGTACCGAAAGTGCATGCCGGTCGGTAGCGATACTCGGCAATACGCGGCGGGGATCGTCTTTGGGGAGATGGCTTGTCTTCACCACTTCCGGGGCAATAAAATCAGGTGTACCAACCACGTCTGGAGGAAATTTTCCCGGAACCACCAGCCCATCAACATCAATAATGCATGCGTGGCCTAGTTCCGGATCTATCAGCACATTTTTATAACTCAGGTCACTATGACACAGGCCCGCAGCATGCATTCGTCTGACTGCACGCGTTAGAAGGATGCAGACCTTCAGATAGTTAAGCGTATTGCCACGTTCACGCGGATCCAGAAATTTATTCTGATTGTTCGCGCTGGCAAACCATTTCCCTTCCTTTTCACGTCCTTTGATCCCGAGGAAATCATTGTTTTTGGAACCATATCGGAAGAAGAAATGCTGCTGGTAAGCAGGTACAACAATACCCACCTTATCAGCGTGCTCAACCACATCAGTGGGCCAGCAGAAGAGACCTTTCCAGTAATCTCCACCCGTCTGCTCAAAAATATTCTGCCGGTACCTCCCGGTGATCATGTTGATACGTTCCCGGGCCTGTTCATTCTGAGGTTTATGGTAGAAGGCTACGACATATGATTTATCCGGAGAAAAATAAACGTCTTTCATTGAGCCAGAGCCGATGACTTCATCGACATACTGAATGGTTTTTCCATCCTTAGTTTTGCATGTAATTATATTTGCCATGAATAGCCACCTGCTATCGCATTAATTTCACCAGAGCACAATGATTGTGCGATCATCGTGATTTCCCGGAGAGAAAAAGTTAAGCCACTCCACCAGTTGTGCCGAGGCATGTTCAGGGTCTGTGAGTAGGGGAGAGAGCTCGGCCATCAGCCTGTCCCATTTTTGTGGATTCTGAAGCCCGTTATCCGTTTCAAACCAGGGATCGGAAACACCATCCGTCATCAGAACCAGATGCGATATGTCGTTCCACTTACCGATACTGATACGTTTACTGAATCCGGCATCACTGACGGCATCGGCATCCAGAAACCGCGTCTGACCTGCATACTCTCCGCTATCCGGAGTCCCAAGCACCCTGACTTTGCCAGCAGGTCCATATGCAGCTATCGCACCGTCACCTAACCAGAAAGACGCGGCAAAAAGATCAGCACCGTCGCGAAAAGTGACGGTCGCGAGTAAAGTCGTTGAGAATGACTTTACTTTATCTTCAGCCAAAATTGCGGCACTGCTGATATTGTTTACGGCCAGTACCGCTGCCTGTCGGAAGTGGTGGTTCATAAACTCCCATACTGCTCGCTGATCCTCACTGTTCCAGCGAAGGACCCTGTTTTTGATCTCAAGACCTTTTTCAGTCTTGAACTGGTTGAAGAGATAGTTACCAACAGTTTCAGAAACGATACGGGAGCCTTCCCGGGAATATTTAGCGCTCCCCGCGCCATCAGCTACCAGTAATACACTCCATCCGGATACATCACTGAAGTTGAGGTAATAATCGTCGTCACGAAAAGAGCCTACATGTTCATGGGAGCGTCCACGACGGCTTGCTCCGGCAATATGAATACCTGACCGACAGACACTCTGGTGGTCGATACTCTTCTTGTAGAATGGTGCATCAGAAGGCGGGTCAATCACTTTCCAGAGACTTTTCGGATCAGGGTTCACGACAAAAAGTAACTTTTTTTCATTATCACGATGTGAGCTGCATGACCATTTCACAGTCAGTTCAAAGTCTCCGCTGTGCCCTGGCGTCCCCTGGAGGCGTCGCTCATTGATATCAAATATCAGCCCTATGTCCTGAGAGAAGTTAACCTCCGTGATCTCTGCCTCAACACCTGTATCGGTCGCTATTTCCAGTCGAACATCGTAGGGTTCACCTGCCCGTGCATTTGGCAGCATGATAAACACCTCCGGCACTTTTCCGGGGGCAGGGGATGTTTTATTCTCCACTCTCTGAGGTACTTCCCCGGGCCGTAAAGCACTGACTGCGGTGTCAGCTGAAAGGTTGTCAGAAACAACCGGACTGGTTTTATCCATGTCTTCTGGTTGCGCCGTGACGGAAGCCTCGGTCTGTAAGACCCCTGTTGCATCAGGAACTTCTTCAGTGAGTCCCTGAACGCCTTCTGACGCTGTATCATCCACCATTTCACTATGCGCTTCCTGCTTATCATTTCCCTGAAGTGCAGTAGCGGCATGGACGGGTTCAATCTCAGGTCGATCAGCTTCGCTTTCACCCGAGTTTTGAGGTGGGAGGATTTTGTCAGAAAAGGGCTGGGTAAGACATTCTGAAACTGTTTGAGTGTTCTCCGCCGGTATGGCTTCGCTTGCACAGTGTTGAATGACCGTTTCTCTCAGCTGCCGCACAGCAAGGGCAACATCAGGTATGTTACCAAGACAGCATACTTTATCAGCATCAGTCGGTTCCCCTGATGCCTCCAGAATGAGAGCAATAATTTTATGTTCAGGTGTAATGAACTCGCTCATTAGCCGCGTCCTCTGCTAACGTTAAAATCTGAATTTCCACCCTCGCTCTGAAAGGACAAACCTTTCCCACACCATGGGCAGTTCACATCATCAGGCCCATCAATACAGAGAAGTTTTCCGCAGGTACACATCGCAAAAGCACTACTGTTTCCGCAGTGTGGGCACCCTGGTACGCCATGGAGTTCACTGGTGTTTATCTGCGCCCCCGCTACGGCCATATCCGTCCATGAGAAGTAATCTTCATCCACAGGATAACAACCAGCAATGTTAAAGCTGTTAAGGTTTAGATCGAAAGCGAGCCCCGATACCCTGGCTGGCGGACGCTCATACTTAATCAGATAGGGTCGACGGGTTTTACTGCAACGCCCGGTTAATACCACACAGTTTTCATCGTATGCACGGGCTGTGTCATCTTTGGCAAGTTTGACGATATAGTCAGTTTGTTTCAGGGGCGGCTGAGAATCCTCGCCAACACTACGACTGTGAGCTGTGACTGAAGCTGTGATCCACTGGATAAACCGCGAAAAATCGCCTTCCTGATTTTCGGTAAACGATAAGACGTTTTCAGTCAGTTGCCTGAGTACACTGAGATCAACTGATGGTCCGATCCCCACAGCAATCATATTCACTTTTTTTGCGTAAAATTCGTTCCAGCGCTTAACCTCAGCTGAAATGTCATCTGTCGGTCGGCCGTCAGTAAGTAAGTAGACAACTGGCTTCCAGTCACCTTTTTCTTCCAGCGTCGTTTTTCGGACCTGAGAATCTATTTGTGTTGTCAGTTCCCGTAAGGCAGTCGCGAGGTTAGTTCCTCCACCGACAGGAAGGCGAGGGGGATAAAAAGACACAATGTCATGTAACGGGACAATCGTTCTGGCAATACCGGCAAAGGCAATTACTGACACCCAGACAGTCTCCAGAGCATGAGGGTCCTTACGCAGATCGCTCACAATCTTCTGCAAGCCATCATTCATCCTTTTCAGGTTTTCACCAATCATGGACTCAGAACAGTCCAGAACAAAAAAAACGGGAAGTCGTCTCACAGGAAACTCCCTCATAGCAAAATGTGACGTCCATAGCAGAGATGGACTTTATCGGTATAAGGCAGGGTTATTCCCTGCCATACCGGCGTAAGTTACAGAACAAGCTGGATTTCGGGCGGTGGCGGTGGAAGTGTGTCCGAATCAGTAGTGATTCCGGCACTGGAGCTTCCTGAAGCCACGCTGGCACTGACCCATTTGAAAAAGCCTGAAAATGCGGTCGAATCCAGTGTTTCAAGAGCCACAACTTTGTCAGTCAGTAGTTTCAGATGTTCGTGTCCCGCTTTAGGGCCAACAGCACAGGCTATAATGGAACCAAACGAACGCCGCTGAACCTCTTTAACAGCTTCCCCATAAGCCCAGGCATCTGACGGAGTACCATCTGTCATCAGAAACACCAGCGGTCTCCAGTCGCCTTTCTGTTCACCATCAGAGCGGCGAATATCCCGGTCGACACACTGGATCAGACATTCAAGCGCCGCGCCGGTAAAGGTGCCGCCCGCACTTGGTACTTCTATATCAGAAAACTGAAAGTCAGCCAGGGCAGTGAGGGGAACATACTCCCGGGCTTCATTATCGTATGTAATTATTGAGATATGGACGCTTTCAAGCGCATAAGGGTCCTGTCTCAGGGCACTCAGCATAGCCTGCACACCCACATTCACTGAATGTATCGATTCTCCTCTCATTGAGCCGGAAGTATCGATGAGCAGATATACGGGTAGTCTTCGCATTTAGATATAGTTCCTCAGATGGCTTACGAACGAATCGGAGGTGGAAGGCTCGCCTATCGCATTCAGTTTCCAGCCACTGGATTCCCGGACAAGCTCAGCAAAGACCATCGATCGCTGACCATTAAAGGCTACACCGCCGGAGAGGTCAAAGCGTGCCATTTCCACATTTTTTCCGTCTACCGCCCGGATAAATGCATTTTGCACTTTTCCAAAGTGCTGCTGTAATTTTTCGCCGTTGTAGATCTGAACAATAAAGACAATTTTTTCGTACTTCGGATCGATGCTGTTTAGTTTTACGATAATTTGCTCATCGTCTCCGTCACCGGCACCTGTCCGGTTATCGCCGGTCAACCAGATCTGCCCTGATTTATGGCGAAGACTGTTGAAGAAGACGATATCGCCGTTAACCAGTGTCGGCTTACCATTTTCAACATTGCCAAGGTCAGTCACTTTACCGGCTGCGTTGCAGAGAAAGGCAATAACATCGAGGTCATACTCTTCCTCTTTTTTGCCAAAAATTCCACCCAGGAACCCCTTTTTCTCTTCATTGATGTCCCAGCCAAGACCTATCGTGACTGAGGAAAGATCGAACTCATTTTTACGCAGGCTGACGCCTTGCCCTTTCCGTAAGCTGACAGTCATAGGATCCTCTCTTAAGTTGATTGTTTATAAAACCACGTTTACTTCTGGCGGCGGTGGAGGCAAATCATCAAGACCGATAACTTCTTTTTTACCGGCATCGACTTTCTGGCTACCTACGGAAACACTGGCAGACACCCATTTGAAAAAAGCTTTGATGGAAGAGCTGTCGGCAGTGTCCAGCTGGAGAACAATCTCTGTAATCTCCTTAAGTACCGCTGTGTCGGCATCGTGACCGGCAGCACAGGCTACAACTACCCCTTTTTTGGCTGCTTTGAATTCATTCAATCCTTTACGCCAGTCATCCGTAGGTCCGCCATCCGTCATCAGGAAAACGAGTGGACGCCAGTCTCCTTTTGTCTCCGCTGTCGTTTTCTGAACTTCTGCATCAATTCGGTTTGCAGTCAGGGATAAGGCTTCGCCCAGAGCGGTAGTTCCGCTTGCCGAAAAAGAGGGGAGATTGAAACTGAGGAGATCTGTAAGAGGTACGGCCTGACGAGCAGTAGAGTCGAAAGTAATGACAGAGACATATGCAGTTTCCAGTGCATAAGGATCCTGCTTCAGGGTGGTCAGTAGTGTCTGGACACCATTTTTAACTGCCTCTATAGGCTCTCCGTGCATTGAACCTGATGTATCGAGAAGCAGATAGACGGGAAGTCTTCTCATCTTAAACTTTCCTTAATGGTTGATGGGGGAGCTCATTTCCTGAACATGGTTTTATAAACACTTCATATCATATTACTAAAAACAAAGGCATATAGTTAGTTCAGCAATCACAAAGTGAGATTTTCACGTTGTTTCAAACGCGCGAGTTGGTTGAACAACAATACAAATTTGCAATATTTCAACAATACGATCCCCGCCATTTTTAGTAGGCATTCGCCATATTGATAACCCGTCGCCGGGAAACTGGACAGGTCATAATCTATATAAAATATGGTTTAACGTTTTTGCATTTAATAATACGGTGACGATGGTCAGTTAAAAGAAAACTAATAAAATAAAACACAGGGATTACTTATGAATTAAGAATCTTTATTTTATTAATTTGCTTTTTATCTGTAGTTATACAATAAACACCTGTTGGGAAAATGGTAAAGATTGCCGATTAGTGGAGTGAGAACAACCACCCCACTAATATTCTGCTATTTCTTCATTTCATTGATAATTTCATCAATTTTTAACTCTACTAATTTTTCTACTGCCTCGCTTCTTGATGTACCGCTTAGCGCAGCCAGTTTGTCAATTTTGCGAAGAACACGGCGTCTTATCGACAGGGAAACGGAAGTTTTTATATCCTTATCCAGTACCACCCGTGCCCCCTGGTCATGTGTTTTTAAATCAGAATTAAGGTCCAGTGCCTCACTCATTCTCTTTAGTGTTTTCTTATCCAGTAACCCGGAGTGTACCATCTGATAGGAGTGGCCAGCCTTACTGTATTTAATTTCAGCCGCGTAAGTTTCCCTCAGCTCTTTGAGCGCCCGGCTTAGTGTCGGCTCAGAACAGGCCAGCGTCGCGGTGATGGATTGCGCCGATACAGGCTTCCCTGAGCCAAGTATGTTAGCCAGGGTGTAAACTCTTTCCTGTCTGGTGTTTAATTGCATATTCAGTCGGTACCTGCCATTTGGGTCAGTGGTTCTATAGGCTGAAAAATGTAAGTTGAACTCATTTTCCTGATCAGACCTCGATCACCCAATGCTTCAATAGGGTCAACGCCACGCAGATTCCCGAAGTTGATTAGCTCGATTTCAGAGCGGCATGCCCGCCAGGAAATAATGTACTCATCTTCAAGATATCCAGTGCGTTTACTGACCCGCTGAGTGAAGCCTGAAATGACGGCCTGTTCAAACGGAAGCGTCTGAAAAACGATTGCTGCTAATCTCAGCAGGCATCCGTGAACGTGTTTAGCGTAACTTTCCCGGACCGCTTTCTGTGTCATGGCTTTTTCATTGATATCAGTTCCCCGGGCATTCACGCTATACACTTTATCAGGCATATCCTCAATCTCAGGTAAATCAACATCAAGCCAGACTGTTGATTCTTCAGGCCGTACCTCAAACGTCACCAGTGTTTCTCGCGGCCATTCTGTTTGCGAGAAAACTTCCTCAAGACAATGTTCAAAGAAGCGGGCGTCAGAGCGGAATTGCTCTTTCGCTAAGGCTACAGACTGCGTGCGATTTTTTTCATGCTCCTGGTACTGATGCTGCCATTCTGCGTACTGCTCAGCCCACGCTATACGCTGTTTCTCATAACGCTGTTTCAGCAACGCATTTTCACGTTCAATATCAGCGACGGACGTCTGCCACCGCCGAAGGTTTTCGTTCTGTCGCTCCTGTCGGGCTGCATCAGATTCAAACCATCCCCCAAGGAAACCGCGACCGGCATGCTCATCAGGTTCTGGTGGAAGAGGTATATATTCAGGTTTGTTTGGTCGTACCGGCGCAGGAAGAGTGAAACTGCCCTGACGGAGCGCCAGGTACTGTGTCTCGAGCGTGGCCCAGGTATTCCCTCCCTTTGGAGAAGGGGAGAGTTCATGGATATTGGTTATCGCTGTTACGGTGGACATCAGTTTTTCCACCACCAGCTCCAGTTCAGACCTCAGACCGGGATCTGCCTGATGCCTGGTATTCACTCTTTCCCGTGCTGTTCTGTCAATCCGGGTGCGGTAACTCAGTCCCGTTCCGGGAAGGCCCAGGTTGGCAAACGTACCATTCTTTCCCACTGACAGCGAAGCTCCACGGGGGCCAATACTCAGACTGGGGGTCCCGTTACTCAGGTTAACCCTGACCCCCGGGATAATGCTGATCGATTTACGAAATCTGAATCCCATATATGCTTCCTTAGTGCTGCTTAGAAACTGGAATAAGCCTGATTCCTTCCGGATTTTGCCCCGTAGTCAGACCGTATACCTGTCCCCGTCCCAGGATCCCCTGAGCCCACCGGCGATGGGTGGCCGGTTCACACATCGCTCCCTGAGATTTGAAGACTGCCTGGGTGGAATTCAGAATTCGTAACGCATCTGAATGCTCACCAGGAGACACTTTAAGCGCCTCCTCTATGACACTAATCTGATCAGGATGAATGGCCGTTTTACCCACCAGCCCATGGGCGATATCCATAGAGAGTTCTCGTCCCAGAACGCCGTGATCGTCGATGTGTTCGCATACTGGTGCGGTAAGCGCAAAATCACGAGGAGCGAATACTGACACAAGCATTTTTATGACATAACCCATAGGAGTGTCATAAAGGGTCAGATCCCGTGGCCGTCGCAGAGACACGACGTTCATGAGATCGTTTCCGCCGATCCGCAAAGCGATTATGCGGTCACGGCAGTCATGACTCGAAAGTTCATTTGCCAGCGCCTGCATTTTAATAACATCATAGACTTCTTCGGTTTCAAGCGTTGGCATCATCATCAATGATGTTCCTGCCATGATGTCCCACCAAACCGGGAGCGTGGAAAGGGTGAATTTGGGCAGTACAAAACCATCAACTGCACTCAGGTCCAAATTAGTCGTTAACCATCCCCCCATATCAGTGTGACGTGGGCGGATAAATACCAGTGGGTACTTCTCATCATCGTTGACGGCTCTTGCGTGTCTCAATTGCTTCAAAAACAGTGAAAGATTCTGAATCGCAAGAGGGATGTCATGCTCGCTGACCGCATCTTCCAGGCAGACAACCAGAGAGCGTAGCCCCGGTATTTTCCCTTCCAGAACGACCTCAGCGATATCCTTGCGTGTGGCAGGCATATACAGCGTGGCACCGAGTTCCCATGGGTTGGGTTGTTTTTTCATCAGCGTACCTTTTTGATAATGGTAACCGCACGATACTGACCGAGCGTATCCCCGGCTTCCGTCACCTGGATACCTTTCTCTTTTGCCAGCCCAACCAGAAGAGAAACATCCGGATCATCCATCTGGCGAACAAAAACATGATCAGGTACACGACGCAGAACCGCCCGCGTCGCTTCAGCGATACCCGGCTTAATGCGGTTAATGCTGTCCACCTCATAACGCGCAGCAAGGCTCTGGATAACTTTTCTGCTCAGCTGCCAGCGTGCGGCATTTTTCCCTGCATCCCAGCCAGAAGCGGGAAGGGGTTTACCGTCAAGCTGTTCACGGAAATGTGCTACCGTATCCACCAGCATCTGGCTGCATTCAAAAGACTGAAGGTGATCGCAAACCACACAGCCATGCAGGCCTTCTTCGGCCCAGACAGAGCGCGAAATCAGACCCGAGACAGGCGCGCCCATGATACCGAACGGGATAAGCCAGTCATCGTCACTGGCAGCAAGCCAGGCACATCCGCAGGGGTCAGCCAGCACAACCAGTCGAGGCTGCTCCGGATAACCGGGACGGTCCTTCAGTGTGCGGGATAATTCGCCGGTAATAGCTCCTTTTCCCGTCCAGCCGTCGACAAACACTATGCCACCAGTACCATGGCGTGATTCGATAAAATCAAGCGCCGCAGCATCAATACCCCTGTCGCGGATAATGCTGATCCCGTAGTGGAAAGACTGTTTTCCCATCGCACGCAGAGCCTGATGCAGCATGACCCCCAGTGGAACACCAGCTCTGACCAGGCTGACCAGGACAATGGGTTCATCGCCAGCACGACGGGCCAGTTCACGAGCAAGATAAGATACCTCCCGTGCCAGACGTGCAGCTCCCGAGTCAAGCGCACGGGTGAAAAGATCCAGGTGCCAGCGGGTCGGCTCTGGTTCCTGGCTTAACATGTCGGAATAATGCATTTTTCCTGACTGAATCAGTTCTTCCTTCAGGTCAACCGGTGTCATCTCCATGACAATGGGTTTCAGCAAAAAGTGAACATCGTCCGGTTTATAAGAACCAGAAAACGGGGCAAAATGCGACATCTTATTGCTCTCCAAAAATACGCTGTGAAATGGCCTCGGCAAACTGACTCTGGCGTGGAAGACCAAACCAGCTGCAGAGTTTCATGAACCGATGGTCGCTCAGGCTGTCACCCAGCCCCATCACCGGGAAAACCCCGCGCTCCTGACGCAGTTTCTCCAGCAACCATGAAACGGCCAGCCCTTTTTCTACCGGGCAGGGTAACCAGGCAATGTTGTTGCTGTTACGGTGGATGTAAAACCCTTCGGTCGAAAAAACGCGCTCAATCTCATCCCCGACAGCGTTCAGTTCATCAAGCTTCGTGCTGTCGCGGTGCTTCATGACCAGATACACCGGCGTGCCCTCATATTCGTAGTTGAGGCGTGCCCAGGCATTAATGCCTCGCGCATCCATGAGCTCGGTGATGATATGTTGCATTGATGTTAAGCGGTCGGCGTAGGAGGACAGGCACTCCAGCATATGGGCTTTCCAGTCGCTGTCTGGCGTACCATCTGGACGAAGGATCACCGCGCCATGAGTGGTCACGGCCCAGGAACGGAAGGGGATCTGTACCCGACTGATTTCTTCCGTACCTCTGGCCGTCACCGGAATGAGGTCCGCATATTCCAGCAACCAGTCCACCAGCATGGCCTGCTCTTCGGTCATAAAACTGCGAGGCGTGAGGCTGCGATCCAGTGCGCCGGTCCGGAACGGTTCAAGGGCAAGTTCATCAACCATTTTTCGGCGGGTCTGGAACAGGGTGTCATCGAGGTCGCTGAAGACGACGGGCTTATTCATAGGTAATCACCTCTACGGTGGGAGCAACAGCGGAAAGCGCCTCAAGCAGCCGGGGGTCCACGCTGGAAGCTGGCGTTTCGCAACAAATCAGGATCCGGTCAAACTGCTGATGAGCAACGTTATAGACATAATTTGGAATACCCAGTCCGTAGTTATCGCTGAAAGCAATGGCGGACTGGATAGCATAACCAGTGGAAATCGGTGAGCGGGTCGTCGAACTGAACACGACCTGAGCTCCTGCCGCTTCAAGTCGCTCAGCCAGCAGGAACGGCTCCCAGACAAATTCACCGGTGCCCAGTACCAGAATGTTTTCACCGTGCGAAACCTGAACCTGGAGACCCAGGTCACTCGCCGGTATCTGCATCCCGAGTCGCCCCCAGGATTGTTTGCCTGTGATCGGGACGTTCCCTCTGGAGGTCACATTTACCTGGGGCATGACAGGAAGCGGGGCATCCGGTTCGGGTGTCCAGCGCCAGTTGCCGGAGATGAGCGATACTGTATGTAGGGGCAGGGGGCTGTTCTGACTGAGTGCTTCTCCGCTCCAGTCAGTCAGCGTGACAGCAATAACCCGTCGTACCTTCCGGAGTGCACCCGATGCACGTAATGAGGCGAGAAGATTGAGGAACGTTTTCCCCGTCGTGGCTTCATCATCCACGAGCACTAATGTTTGTGCCTCCGCTACGGTTTGCCGCATGGCCGCAGAAACTGGATAGTAGATCAGGTGGTCTGTGGCATGGCTGTGCTCTTCTTTAAACTCGCACAACAGTTCGGCATCGACCGGATGGCGGGTTGATGTCAGATAAACACAGTCAGGGTGATGCTTACGCACCTCATCAAACACTCCCGCCCCGAGGCCGACAGCCGTCTCAGCCATCCCGATAAATACCACCGGCCCGTCCAGAGTCCCGGGAAACTTCTCCGCCAGCTGTGTATAAACATTGCGCATGACCAGAGGAGAGACAGGAATATGTCGACCCAGCACTTTACTGACAAACAGAAATGCGCGTTTTGGATTCCGCCGTTCGGCGATATCAAAGAGATCAGTAAGAGGATAATCGGTTTCCTCGCTGCTTACCTCAATCCGCCCACAGGATAATGTCTTTTGATAAACGAAATTACCATCAATTGCTGACATATCTGTCTCCATTAATCAATTCTGTTGGTCAATGATGCCGGATAGAGAATGACATCGGTGACAGAGCGGACGACTGCAGGTGAAAAATCAGTTTTCGCTGACTGCCTGACCTGATCATCATCCATCAGCCCAAGTGTATGGAAGGCATACAGACCCGGAAGATTCACGCCACTGTGCTGCGTATAACCGATACCACCTGATGGCCGCATGTTAATTTCCAGCAATAGTGGTTTGCCTTCGGCATTATGGCGAGTCTGTACATTGACCATGCCGTCTGCGTTCATTAGGCGGGCGCAGTTGATGGCAAGTTCAATCGCTTCCCCTTCATTTTCCAGATACTGAAGCACACCTTCTTTACGCCGCCCGATAGCGGCCAGGACCTTGCCTTGACTTACCACCATATCCACAGAGTATTCTGGTCCGGGTAAATAGGGCATCAGTACTTGTGGAGTAAAGCAGTCCATCCGGGCATGAGCAGCCAGAAACTGTGATGGGTGGATAACACGGCTATCAGGATTGTTGAGAAAAGCTACCGGGGAAACATTGTCATCAAAACGCCAGAATCCCATGCCATAAATGCCTGTAACAGGTTTAATGCAGAGGCAATCAGAAGGGAAAGGGGGATGACTCAGCAGAGTACGAAGCTCGTCTACATTTTTTACCCGAACCGACGGGACAACCGGAAGTCCATTTTTTTCCATAAACTCGGAAAAAGTAACTTTTTCATCGGCTAATTCAAACCAGTGAGTCCCCGTTGACCCGGTAGTCAGGTGGACACCAGAACGTTGAATGTTTTCCCGGTGGCTTTCAAACCATTTACAGTTGCGACCAGTATGTATCGCATTAATACCATGAGCGTCAGTAATGGAATGAATAAAAGAAAGACGTTCTTCTTCGTTGTTAGGTTCGATCATTGAAAAATCGGAAACAGACAAGATCTCTTTCCTCTCGTTGCGATGAGAAGAAAAGATTTCAATATCCTGATTTTCCTTTTCCGCAAATGATTTCACTCCAAGGATAATGTCTCGCTGGGAAGATAGCCCTTCCATAAACCAAATTTTCTTTTTCATTTTTTATAATTGTCGCCTGAAAAGGGGATGAGATTTTTGTAATACATGAGTCTAAGAACTGACCTGCGCCATGTCAATCATAATATGATAATCACTCGCTGTTTTTGACTTTCCAGCTAGACCACAAAAACCACTTAATAACAATAACATACATCAAACCACCACCTACCCACCCAATGTAATGAAACGTAAATTCCAGAAACCCACCAGTTTTTACCTTGCGGGTGAACTTTGTCATGATATGATTTAGATGCATTCTGTTTGAAAATGAATTTTATAAAAACCCGGTCAATACCTTTTAAGGAATGAATATGGTTTCTTTAAGTAAAAACCAGACAGTATCACTCAGCAAACAATCCACTGCTCTCAGCCAGCTTCAGTTCGGACTGGGTTGGGATCCTGTTAAGAAAAAGGGATTATTTGGCAGCATTTTTGGTGGCAATGATTCCATAGACCTGGATGCAGGTTGCGTTCTTCTGGATGCCGCAGGTAATAAAATTGACACCATCTGGTTTCGTAAACTGAAATCCAGCTGTGGGTCTGTCGTCCACTCCGGCGATAACCTGACGGGTGAGGGGGATGGAGATGATGAAATCATTCGCGTCGATCTCACAAAATTGCCGGCAAATGTTGAATACCTCGCCTTTACCGTGAACAGCTTTCGTGGGCAGTCCTTCAACGATGTCGATAACGCCTTCTGTCGCGTCGTGGATCAGACCAATAAAGAACTGGCCCGTTATCAGCTGACGGAACAAGGTGCTCATACGGGTATCATCATCGCTTCCCTGCGCCGCAACAACGGAAACTGGGATTTTACCGCCCACGGTAAAGCAAGCGGTGGCCGCACAATCGACGATATGCAATTCGATATCGTAAGTACGGTGGTAAAAGCATGAATCTGACACCGGGGGGCAATGCCCCTTTAATAGCTCAGGATCTCCGCGTGAGGGTCATTTCTGGTGGTCCTGTTGACGCTTCGGCGTTTCGATTATTCGCTGACGGGAAAGTTCGGGGTGACAGCGATATGGTCTTTTACGGGCAACCCCGTAATGAAGATGGTTCCATTAGCTTCAGTGCTGAAGGGACCAATAGCGTTTTCACCGTTGATCTGTCCCGCCTCAAGCCCGACGTGCAGAAAGTCGCCTTCACCGTTACCTGTGACGGCAGTCATACCGTTTCCTCCCTGAATCATCTGTCCATACAAATTGAAAGTGGCAATACCTCGCTGATCAGTGGTCAGGTAGAACTGAGTGGCCGTCAGGAAGCCGCTCTGATCCTCGGTGAAGTCTATCGCAGGAATGGTGACTGGAAATTTCGTTTTATCGCCCAGGGCTTCAATGGCGGCCTGAAACCTCTCGCTGAGTACTATGGCGTCAACGTCGCGGATGAGCCAGCTCCAGTCACTCCGCCACCAGCACCTCCGGCTCCGCCTAAAGTTAGCCTGAGTAAAGTTTCTCTGACCAAAGAGAAGCCTGCCATCAGCCTTGCCAAAAAAGACAATTTTGGTGAAATCCGCATCAATCTGAACTGGCATCGTGGCTCGGGTTCAGGCGGGTTACTGGGCGGTATGTTTGGTTCGAACAAAGCGATAGACCTGGATCTCGGTGCATTCGTTGAGCTCGCAGATGGCTATAAGTCAGTTGTTCAGGCACTCGGTAATGCTTTTGGTAACTATCACTCTGAGCCATATGTTCAACTGCAGGGTGATGATCGTACCGGCGAGGCTCTGGATGGTGAATGGCTACACATCAATGGCCGCGAATGGAAAGAAATTCGCCAGGTACTGATATATGCCTTTATCTATCAGGGCGTGCCCAGCTGGGACAAAACCGATGGCGTGGTGACATTACATGTTCCGGAGCAACCACCGATTGAAACGCGTCTGACTGAAGGTGATAACAAACGCACGCTGTGTGCGATTGCCCGTCTGGTCAACGAGAACGGTTCCATTCGTGTGGAACGTATTAACCAGTACTTCAGAGGCCAGGAGGAAATGGACCGCGCTTTTGGCTGGGGGTTTCGCTGGTCCAGAGGTTCCAAATAAACGCAACGATGAGGGTATGAGAATGAGTTTTTTCGACAAAGTCAAAGGGGCTTTGACCTCGGGTCGTGAGGAATTGACCCGCCAGGTAGGCCGTTACAAAAACAAGAAATTTATGCAGGGTACCGTCGCGGTATGCGCCCGTATCGCTGTTGCCAGTGACGGCGTTAGCTCCGAAGAAAAACAGAAGATGATTGGATTTCTGCGATCCTCAGAAGAGCTGAAAGTCTTCGATACAGCAGAAGTTATCGAATTTTTTAACAAGCTGGTGACCAGTTTCGACTTTGATCTGGAAATCGGAAAAGGCGAAACGATGAAATATATCCTCGCCCTGAAAGACCAGCCAGAGGCAGCTCAACTGGCTCTTCGTGTCGGTATTGCTGTCGCTAAAAGTGATGGCAACTTCGATGATGATGAGAAGAGTGCTGTCCGTGAAATTGCCCGTTCGCTGGGTTTCGACCCGGCTGAATTTGGCCTCTGATAAACAACGGATAAAGGTACGATATGGTTTCCACTCACATCGGTTTTCCGGCTGAAACAGTGACGGTCTTTGTTGCTCTGTCGGTCGGCGCCATCTTTATTGACCTGTTCATGCACCGACATGACAAGCCAATTTCCCTCAAAAGCGCAGCCTTATGGTCCGTTTTCTGGGTTGTTGTCGCGATGGCTTTTGCCGGTTTCCTTTTTGTGCATCACGGAGCCGAGGTTGCCAGCCTGTTTGTCACGGGTTATGCCCTTGAGAAGGTGCTGTCAGTTGATAACCTGTTTGTCATGATGGCGATTTTCTCATGGTTCTCAGTTCCGGACCGTTACCGTCACCGGGTTCTGTACTGGGGGATCATTGGCGCTATCGTCTTCCGGGGGATTTTCGTTGCGATCGGTACCGGTCTGCTTAGCCTTGGCCCTTATGTCGAGCTGATCTTTGCCGTTGTTGTTGCCTGGACTGCGGTCATGATGCTTAAAGGCGGTGGGGATGATGACGAAATTGAGGATTATTCTCAGCACCTTGCTTATCGCCTGGTTAAACGCTTCTTCCCGATTTGGCCGAAACTGTCCGGACATGCATTCCTGCTGACACAAAAAGAAGTGGACGCCGAACTGGCTAAGCCAGAAAACAAAGACGTATCTGTAGGGCGACTGAAAAAGGCAGCGCTTTACGCCACCCCATTGATGTTATGTGTGGCTGTAGTGGAACTCTCTGACGTAATGTTTGCCTTCGACTCTGTCCCGGCAATTATTGCAGTCAGTCGTGAACCTCTGATTGTCTATAGCGCAATGATGTTCGCAATACTGGGCCTGCGTACTCTGTATTTTGTACTGGAAGCCCTGAAACAGTATCTGTCCCAGCTGGAGAAAGCTGTTATCGTCCTGCTGTTCTTCATTGCGTTTAAGCTGGGTCTGAACGCTACCGATCACATCTGGCACCATGGTTACAGCCTGTCTGCGACCACCAGCCTGTATGTCGTACTGGGTGTACTGGCTCTTGGTATTCTGGCCAGTGTCATCTTTCCGGAAAAGCCGGAAGCTGAAAATAAAGAAAGCTGATCTCAGCTGATTAATGATTAACGAAAGAGGATAAATAGATGAGCGTTTCACTATCTAAAGGCGGCAACGTTTCCCTGAGTAAAACCGCGCCAAGCATGAAAAATGTCCTGGTTGGCCTTGGCTGGGATGCACGCTCTACGGACGGTCAGGACTTTGACCTCGATGCTTCCGCATTTCTGCTGGCAGCCAATGGCAAGGTTCGTGGCGATGCAGATTTCATTTTCTATAACAACCTGAAATCTCCTGATGGTTCCGTTACTCATACCGGTGATAACCGTACCGGTGAAGGTGATGGCGACGATGAATCCCTCAAAATCAAACTGGACGCGGTACCAGGGGATGTCGACAAAATTATTTTCGTTGTCACTATCCATGATGCTCAGGCTCGTCGCCAGAGCTTCGGTCAGGTTTCCGGCGCATTTATCCGTCTGGTGAATGATGACAATCAGACTGAAGTTGCTCGCTACGATCTGACAGAAGACGCTTCTACTGAAACAGCCATGCTGTTTGGGGAGCTGTATCGTCACAACGGAGAATGGAAATTCCGTGCGGTTGGCCAGGGTTATGCTGGTGGACTGGCTTCCGTATGCGCTCAGTACGGCATCAACGCGTCCTGATAAAAAGTAACTTTCTTACCCAAATCATCCGGGGGTGATGCCCCCGATATCTACGACCCGATATCTACGATTAGCAGGAGCAAAAAATGGCTGTTTCTCTCGTTAAAGGCGGTAATGTTTCTCTGACTAAAGAAGCCCCGAGCATGAATGTTGCTCTGGTTGGCCTGGGCTGGGATGCACGCGTTACTGATGGTCAGGCATTTGATCTGGATGCATCAGTATTCCTTGTTGGCGAAAACGGTAAAGTGCTGTCCGATTCGCATTTCGTATTTTATAACAACACCACCAGCCCGGATGGCGCAGTACAGCATCAGGGTGATAACCGTACCGGTGAAGGCGACGGTGACGATGAGCAGGTCAAAATTGATCTGACAAAAGTGGCCGCAGACGTTAAGAAGCTCGTATTCGCAGTCACCATTCATGAAGCAGACAGCCGTAAGCAAAATTTCGGCATGGTCAGTAACAGCTTTATGCGTGTGGTGAACAACGATAATGGCTCCGAGATTGCACGCTTTGACCTGTCAGAAGATGCCTCAACTGAAACCGCAATGATTTTCGGTGAACTGTATCGCCATGGCGCGGAATGGAAGTTTAAGGCTGTAGGACAGGGCTTTGCTGGTGGCCTGGCTGCGCTGGCAACCCAGCACGGCATCAACATCTGATAAACCAGTAAAACCAAACCCCGGCCTGTCCGGGGTTTTTTCTACCCGCTGAGTGATCCCTTTACCCGGCAACAAGGAGCCTAAATGCAATTACAATCAGGACAGAACATTCCGCTTCACACAGCTACACTGACTCTCCGGCTTGATTATCCCCCCAGTCCTGGATTTCACAGTACCCCTGAGACTTGCCTGTTTATGCTGAATGCTGAGGGAAAAGTGACAGGCGATGCCGATTTTATCTTTTACAACAATCTCAGTGCTGCCGGTGGCAGTGTGAAACTCAACCCCGGTCACCAGCACGCAGTCGTTCATTTTGCGCTTGACCAGATCCCGGATACGATTCAGAAGATTGCAATCACTATGGTGATAGATGGCAGCGATACGATAAGCGGCCTCGCGCAGCTGAAACTTTCTGCTGAAAGTCAGGCCACCTTTTTTGTCGATCTCAATGGCCGCACAGAAAAGGCTGTAATTATGGGGGAAGTTTACCGATACCAGGGCAACTGGAAGCTCAGGGCGCTTGGGCAGGGATTTAATGGCGGGCTTGAGCCACTGGCAGTCAGCTATGGTGTGGACGTGGAACCTGCAGCAGAAGTTGTACCGCAACCAGCCCGGATCAGCCTTGAAAAGAAACTCGAAGGTAAAGCGCCTGCGCTTATCAGCCTGGCTAAGAAAGCCAGTATTTCACTGGCAAAACACAAACTGGATACCGTTGAAGCACGAGTCGCTTTTGTTCTCGATGCCTCAGGCTCTATGACCGGCCAGTTTAAAAAAGGACATGTACAGGCCGTTCTTGACCGTATAGCTGTCCTGTCTGTCCAGTTCGACGATGACGGCACAATGGATGTATGGGGCTTTGCTGAGCGTCACAAGAAATATCCTGACGTCACACTGGACAATCTTGACGGATACATTGCTGCCATTCAGAACACGGGTAAACGATCGGCCTGGGAAATCCTTCCCGGCCTTGGCGGGACGAACAATGAGCCGCCAGTCATGAATGAGGTTATCGATTATTTCAAGGACAGCACCTTACCCGTTTTTGTCGTGTGCATTACAGATGGCGGGATCAGCAAAACACGAGAAATTAAAGAGGCCATCCGCCGCTCAGCCAACTATCCTGTCTTCTGGAAGTTCGTGGGACTGGGCGGATCAAATTATGGGATTCTGGAGAGGCTGGACACCTTTAGCGACCGTCGCGTAGACAACAGCAACTTTTTTGCGATCGATAATTTTGCCCACATAAAGGACGAAGAGTTGTATGAAAAACTTCTCGAAGAGTTCAAAGACTGGCTTGGACTGGCAAAAAAGGAAGGCATTATCTGACTCATCGCCCCGGTAAGGGGCGATAGGCCTGCTGCCATGACGACACCTTTTAAAGTACGCAGAGCTAAACAGGGCTATACGCAGAGGTGATCGCTGAAACCCAACTTCACCCAGTAATTTAGACCCAGGAACACATCGGCAGGGATGAAAAAAACCCGCTCGGAAAAGCGGGCTGAAAGTAGGTATTCCAATGGTAACAGGTTGAAGCATACCTAATAGTCCGAGCTACCGATTTACCAGGATGCACTCTTTTTTTGGCCAGTTACAGTGGTTAAATGTAGAATATATGTTGCCTTTATGTAAAGAAGAGATTGCAGAACGATAAAGGGCAATTTTTATCTGATGATTAGCTTCGACGGAAGCTTACGACGGAAACCTTGATGGAAGTGACGCCAGTGAGGCTCAGTCGCTGCGGAAAGGAGTTCATAATCACCCCGCGTATCACCCCATGCCCGAAGATGATAGTCAGTCAGAGGTCCATATTCTTTTTCAAGCCGGATAATTTTCTGTGAGCACCTGCAATTATGACCACTGATTCTGCCGGTCAGAATGCCGTCTTTTGTCTCTAATTGTGTACCAATCAGTTTGATCCTAAGTTTTTCGGCAAAGGGTCTGAGTACAATTTCCGGCGAGGCAGAACATAAGGTGACGATCGCGCCGGAAGTGACTTCATTCGCCACAGCAATCAAACCTGCCGGGCGCATGAGGCGATGCCAGTAGAGCTGACAGAATTCCTCTGCTTTAGAAGACACCCACTTTTCCTCAACACCAGTAAGAAAAGTTGTAATGAGCGTTTCTTTAAGCTCATCACGCGTCATCTGCTTACGCATACAGCGTAACGTGGGTAGAGCCATGCTGACGATACGTCGCGAAAACGCCCGATTGCCAAAGGCAAACCGCAGAAAAGGGATAAAGCTATCATGCCGCGTTAACGTACCGTCAAAATCAAATACAGAGAGCATGCGGGGCTGAATGACGTTCATCGTGATCTTATTCCGTTGGATAGTAGGTTACTTCTGCCAGCCGCTGCACTATACCACCAGGACGCGAATAACAGTAACCGCACGTAAGGTGCTGACATCCTGCTCGCGTCAAAATGAAGGGCAGGGGTCCAGGCACCTCCTGAGAAAAAAGTAACTTTTTCGTGATTGTTTGTTCTGTCAGATCTGATGCGACAACCCCAGACTCTGGATTGATGGAGGGCAGTATATTACTGTTCCTTCACAAGTAATGAGTTCTGATCTCTGTAAGCATACCTGTCGCATCCAGCACGCTGAAACCGTACCCCGGAACTGTCTGGTGTCAGGACAAGTCCACCTTGTGCAGCATGTACGTGGAGAAGCGTATCCCCACCCGACACATTCAGATGTAGTGCAGGCACGCCATGATTGATTTCCAGTAATAGACGGCTTTGTTGAATAAATCGAAATTTTGGTGAGTTGAAGGATCAGATCACGCATTATCCTGACTATACTGGCAGTTCCGTGGCAAAGCAAAAGTTCAAAATCACCAACTGGCGCAACTACAACAAGGCCCTGATTAATCGTGGCTCCATCACTTTCTGGCTTGATGATGAGGCGATTCAGGCCTGGTATGAGTCAGCAACGCCTGCATCGCGGGGACGACCTCAGCGCTATTCAGATCTTGCCATCACAACCATCCTGGTGATTAAACGCGTATTCCGGCTGACCCTGCGAGCCGCTCAGGGCTTTATTGATTCCATTTTCGCCCTGATGGATGTCCCGCTGCGCTGTCCGGATTACACCAGTGTCAGCAAGCGGGCAAAGTCGGTTAACGTCAGTTTCAAAACGCCCACCCGGGGTGAAATTTCGCATCTGGTGATTGATTCCACAGGGCTTAAAGTCTTCGGTGAAGGTGAGTGGAAAGTCAAAAAGCACGGCAAAGATCGCAGTCGTATCTGGCGGAAACTGCATCTGACTGTTGACGCGAGTAGGCATGAAATCATCTGCGCGGACCTGTCACTGAACAACGTCACGGATGCTGAAGCATCCCCGGGGCTTATCCGGCAGACCCACCGAAAAATCAGGTCAGTTGCTGCGGACGGCGCTTACGATACGCAGCGATGTCATGACGAACTGCCTCGCAAGAAAATCAGCGCGCTCATTCCTCCCCGAAAGGGAGCGGGATTCTTGCCTGGTGAGTATGCAGAGCGCAATCGTGCTGTTGCGAATCAGCGACTGAGCGGGAGCAATGCACGGTGGAAATGGACAACAGATTACAACCGTCAGTCGATAGCTGAAACGCCGATGTACAGGGTAAAGCAGTTGTTCGATGGTTCGCTGGCGTAGCGTGATTACGATGGTCAGGCTGCAGAGGCTTTGGCCATGGTGCGTGCGCTGAATAAAATGACAAATACAGGCATGCCAGATCTTCGGACCGGATTTACCTCGATAAAGGGCTGACCGGCTCAAACCGGCAACGGCCCGGACTTGATCAGGCGCTGGCCGCTGTGCGCAGCGGTGATACGCTGGTTGTTCCCAAGCTTGACCGGCTGGCGCGGTCAGTTCCTGACGCACGAGAGATAGCGGATGCACTACAGTCCAGAGGCGTGAAGCTGGCGCTGGGAGCCAGCCTCTACGATCCGGCAGATCCTATGGGGCCCAGCGGAAGCGAAGCTACAAAATGCGACATTTGACGTCTATCATAACGGCG
>OGEQ01000766.1_pt1 | contig 31067 bp, 21 predicted proteins | sample 1570731 | NCBI WGS metagenome assembly OGEQ01 (sample SAMEA2582132, study PRJEB24529) | metagenome | biome: Human gut stool | place: China | collected 2011
TAGGTAGGGGCGATGTTATCAAACATCTCCTCTACCAACTTTCCCTTTTCTCCTGTGCCCTCGTAGGGCTTTATCTGTTCTTGCTTATACATTTATATATAGTTTACTTGTGTGCAGCAAGCCACTCGCTTACGTTCTTCTCGATGCGGGCAGCGATGTCGCCTTCCTCTGCAGCCTTGTCAAACTTCTCGCCGGTGATGTGCTCGTAGAGTTCGATGTAGCGGTCGGATACGCTCTCTGCATACTCGTCGGTAATCTCTGGCATAGTCTGGCCTGGCTCGTTCATGAAGTTGTGCTCGATAAGCCACTGACGAACGAACTCCTTAGAGAGCTGGCGCTGAGGCTCACCCTTCTCAAACTTCTCCTCGTAACCGTCGGCATAGAAGTAGCGGCTAGAGTCAGGAGTGTGGATCTCATCGATGAGATAAACCTTGCCGTCGCGCTTGCCGAACTCGTACTTGGTATCTACGAGAATCAAGCCCTGCTTGGCAGCGATTTCCTGACCACGGGCGAAGATGCGGCGTGTGTAGTCCTCCATCACAGCGTAATCCTCTGCACTAACAATACCCTGGGCGATAATCTCTTCCTTAGAGATATTCATGTCGTGACCCTCGTCAGCCTTTGTAGTAGGGGTGATGATAGGCTCTGGGAAACGCTGGTTCTCGCGCATACCGTCTGGCAACTTCACACCGCAGATCTCGCGGCAGCCCTTCTGATACTCGCGCCATGCACTACCGGTGAGGATAGAACGGATGATCATCTCCACGCGGAAACCTTCGCACTTCAAACCTACGGTAACCATTGGGTCTGGAGTAGCCAACTTCCAGTTTGGACAGATGTCTGTAGTTGTGTCCAGGAACTTAGCTGCAATCTGATTGAGCACCTGTCCTTTGAAAGGGATACCCTTAGGCAGAACAACGTCGAACGCTGAGATTCTGTCGGTAGCGACCATCACGAGGAGGTCGTCGTTAATGTCATACACATCACGTACTTTACCGTGGTAAACACTCTTCTGTCCATCAAAATGGAAATCTGTCTTTGTTAATGCTTTCATTTTACTTTGAACTTTGAATTTTGAACTTTGAACTTTATGATATGCCTTGAGTAATCATTCAGTTCATTCTTCATTCTGATTATTTTGAATTATCTTTTTCTGCTTTCTGAGCTTCCCGTGCTTCCGCTCTCTCCTTGTCATACTTGTCGTAAGCGTTGACGATGCGGGTTACGAGTTTGTGGCGCACGATATCCTTCTGTCCCAGCTTCACCACTCCGATGCCTTCCACGCCGTCCAGAATCTTGAGCGCCTCCTTCAGTCCGCTTCGCTGTTCGCGTGGAAGGTCAATCTGTGTCAGGTCGCCGGTGATAATCATCTTTGTGTTCATGCCCATACGGGTTAGGAACATGCGAATCTGTTGGGAGGTAGTGTTCTGCGCCTCGTCGAGGATGACGACGGCATCGCTGAGTGTGCGTCCGCGCATAAAGGCGAGCGGAGCAATCTGGATAATGTGCTTTTCCATCATATCCTGCAGCTTTACGGCAGGTATCATGTCTTCCAGCGCATCGTAGAGTGGCTGGAGGTATGGGTCAATTTTGTCTTTCATATCGCCAGGCAGGAAACCGAGTTTTTCGCCGGCTTCTACGGCTGGTCGTGAGAGGATGATTTTCTTGATGGCTTTCTCCTTGAGGGCCTTTACGGCAAGGGCGATGCTGAGATAGGTCTTGCCGGTACCGGCTGGTCCCACGGCAAATATCATGTCGTTCTTCTCGTAAGCATCTATCAGCTGCTGCTGGTTTTCGCTGCGGCTCTTGATAGGTCGGCCGCTGATGCTGTATACCAGCACGCCTTTCACGCTGTCCGCCTTGGTCTGTTTTCCTTTCACGATGTCCAGAATGTCTTCATCATTGAGCATGTTGTATTTAAGCAAGTGCTTGCGCATCTGCTCAATATCCTCTTCCACCTTTGCCATTTCCTCCTCGTCGCCGAGCACACGAATCACGTTGTCGCGTGCTACGATACGCAACTTAGGATACAGCGATTTAATCATCTGCAGGTGGGCATTGTTCACACCGTAGAACATCACTGGATCGATATCTTCGAGTACAATATGTTTCTCTATCAAAATGTCTTAATTCTATAAAGTTTAAACTATCCTATCTAATATTTTGTTATATAACGCTGCAAAATTACTACTTTTCCATGAAATGAGCAAATTTCGGCGAATAAAACATTCTTTAAATATTAAAAAAGCTATTTTTTCGAGAGATTTTGTTACCTTTGCAGCTAAATTTGGCGATGCGGTTCCCGTTTTGCCTGAAGAATATAGAATATTATTTCGTGAAAATAAGATAATTATGAAGATTAGTAAGAACAGATATTTACAGGGTTTTGGTATTGTGGTTTTGCTTCTGGCGCTGGTAAGAGTCATCTTTCCGGGAGTAGCAAAACCGAAGGTTGCGGCTGCTGGTGCGGCTGATTCTACGCTCGTGGCAGCGAAGGATTCGGCTGCTTCTGCTGCTTCTTCTGCTGAGATTTCTGCTGCTTCTTCTGCTGAGATTTCTGATGCATCGGCTGATGCTGAAGGGAATGTGGCTGAGGATCTGAAGAAGGATGAACTCTCTGTTATGCCTGATACGGCACAGAGCGGAAAGCCATCTATCTTCTTCGACAAGGATGGCAAGGAGGTGAAGCATCGCATCTTCTCGGTGCCTCATTTCGGCAATACTTTCCCCGACCAGCAGGATGTGCAGATTCTGGCGGCTACTAAGCACGGCGTGAAACCGGTACAGAACCGTCTGGAGGCGGAGAACAGCAAGGGCAAGTTGGTGTATGTGGGCAGCAATCCTTTCTTTTATGTCGACAAGCTGAACAACAGTATTCCTTACCTGGTGCCTCGTGCCTCTGTGCTGCTCCAGGATATTGGCAGGGCTTATTTCGATTCGCTGCAGATCAAGGGCATTCCGCTGCATAAGATTATCGTGACGAGCATTCTGCGTACCAAGGATGATGTGGCGAAACTGCGTACCCGAAACGGTAATGCTACCGAGAATTCGTGCCATCTTTATGGTACTACCTTCGATATCTGCTACAACCGCTACAAGCAGATTCAGACCCATGAACAACCTCGCCGACAGGTGCAGAATGATACCCTGAAATGGGTGTTCTCCGAGGTGCTCCGCGATTTCCGCAACAAGAACCGCTGCTATATTAAATATGAGGTGAAGCAGGGTTGCTTCCATATCACCGTGAAGTAATCTGGTTGTTCCCGGCGTATGGAGCTTACTTACGAAAGTTCTTTTATTTAATTTTTGATTCTCTTCAAATCAGCTTCTTCTCCCACTATCCAGATGATGTCTCCCTTCTTGAAGACTCGGGTAGGGGATACGTGCGTCAGATTCTCACGACCTTCTTCCAGTCCTACAACCATGCAGTTGTACCGGTCTCTGATACCGCTTTCGATGAGCGTCTTGCCCAGGAATTCGCTGGAAGAAGAGATGATGAGCTGGCTGAGCTTCATCTCGCGCTTTTCTATTTCAGCCTCCTCAGGCAGCAGGTCGCTCTGCAGGGCGGTGTTGAATTTCTGCAGCTGGTCGTCGTTTCCGATTACCTGCAGTTTGTCGCCCGGGAAGATGATCATGTCGCCGTTCGGGATGTTCAGCCGGTGAGAGCCGCGGTGAATGCTGCTCAGGTCTACACCGAACCGCTGGCGCAGGTGCAGCTCTCGCAGCGATTTGCCCGTCCAACTGCTATCTTCAGGCACTTCAAATTCGCTGATGTGGATATCCCGGTCCAGCAGTCTGCCCTCGTAGAGCGGCCGCTTTTCGCCATTCACCTGAGCCGCAATATCGCGCGAGCGAAGGTTGTGAACGAAGACGCGCTCCATTACGATGCTACGCTTCTTGATGCGGCGGGAGGTTATCATCAGCATCACTACTGCTGCACCGATGCAGACAATCAGCGCATTGGTAAAGCGCGAGAGGAAATTGATGATGTAGAAGATGAAAGCCAGTGCTATCATAAAGCGCACGAACACCGTAAAGAGCAGCGGCACGCGGTTGATGCTGCTCTCCACCCAGAGGCGTTTCCACTCGGCACTGTGGTTCTTCTTCATCACGATGGCGCGCAGGAACGGCGAGATGAACAGGACGGTGAGTAGACCGGTGATGGCGTTGGCATACCAGTGGAGATGCCAGCCGGGCAGCAGATTGCGCATCAGCGGCAGCACGAAGGTGAACATCAGGGCGATGACGGCTGCCGAAAGGATGGAGTAGGCGGTGGTGTTGACCAGCATCTGGCGGATCAGCGATTTCCACTTGCTCTGCTGCTGCGTCTGGGGATGACTCATCGCGAAGTGGTTCAGAATATGGATGAGTTTGTCGGGCAGATGTTTCTCCATCACCTGATAGGTAGGTGTGGCAAGACGAATCATATAAGGTGTAAGGAAGGTGGTGATGACGCTCACCGCTACCACTACCGGATAGAGGAACTTGCTGATGACGCCGAGCGACAGACCCAGCGAGGCGATAATGAAAGAGAATTCACCGATCTGAGCCATCGAGAAACCGCAGCGCATCGCCGACTTCAGCGACTCGCCTCCGAGCATGAAGCCGAAGGTACCGAATATCGCCTGACCTATCAGTATCGTGCCCACCAGGGCGAGGATAGGAACGGCATATTCTATCAGAATCTTCGGGTCTACCAGCATACCTACCGATACGAAGAAGATGGCTCCGAAGAGGTTCTTTACCGGTTCTACAAGCTTGATAATCTTCTCTGCCTCAATGGTTTCTGCCAGTATGCTGCCCATGACGAAGGCTCCGAAGGCGCTGCTGAACCCCACTTTGGTGCTCAGTACCGCCATGCCGCAGCACAGACCCAGCGAAACGATGAGCAGGGTTTCGGCATTGATAAGTTTCCTCACCGAACGCAGGAACCACGGAATGGCGAAGATGCCCACGATAAACCACACGCCCAGGAAGAAGCCTATCTTCACGATAGAGGCAAGCATCTGCCCGCCGTCGGGACTGCTTCCGCTCGCTATCGCCGACAGCATCACCATCATCACGATAGCCAGGATATCTTCCAGTATCAGCACGCTCATCACCATCGAGGCAAACTTCTGGGTGCGCAGCCGCATATCATCGAATGCCTTATATATAATAGTGGTGGAGCTCATGGCGAGCATACCGCCCAGGAAGATGCAGTCCATCCTTCCCCAGCCGAAGCCGTGGCCTACGCTGATGCCCAGCATCATCATGCAGAACACGATAACTACGGTGGCGATGATGGGAGAAGCGCCCATCTTCACGATTTTCTTGAACGAGAAGTCGAGACCGAGCGAGAAGAGGGTGAAGATGACACCGATGTCGGCCCAGGTCTGGATATCCGTCTCGTCGACTACCGACATGGTGTAGGGCATGTGTGGCGAAACCAGGAATCCCGCCATGATGTATCCCAGCACCAGCGGCTGCTTGAGCCTTTTGAAGATGAGGGTTACGATGCCTGCCACCATCAGGATGAGGGCGAGGTCTTTTACTAAAAATGGAATTTCTGCCATATTTTTCTGTTTATGAAAAAGGGGAATTTAGATGTGTCTAAATTCCCCATATCTGTATTAGTCGTTGTATTCTTCTGTGATTTCCGCTATCTTCACGATGGTCTTCACTACCTTCTCCATTACCTGGATGCTCACAAACTCGTGAGGACCATGGAAGTTGACACCGCCGGCGAAGATGTTCGGACAAGGCAGACCCTTGAAGCTCAGCTGGGCTCCGTCGGTACCGCCGCGGATAGGCTCTACACGAGGTGGAACGCCGCTCTCCTGCATCGCTCTGAGCACGATGTCGATGACGTGCATGTTAGGATCAATCTTCTCCTTCATATTATAGTACTGGTCGTAGATAACCGCCTTTACGGTTCCGTCGCCATATTTCTCGTTCATCTTGTTTACGCAGTCCTCGATGAAGTCCTTGCGGCTTTCAAACCTGTTGCGGTCGTGATCGCGGATGATGTAGCTGAGCTTTGCCTCCTCACAGCGGCTCTCGATGCCGATGAGGTGGTAGAAGCCCTGGTAGCCTTCAGTCTGCTCAGGAGTCTCGTTCTCAGGAATCATGTTCTGGAATTCCACAGCCAGTCGGCTTGCATTCACCATCTTGCCCTTGGCATAGCCTGTATGAACGCTCACGCCCTTGATGATGATTTTAGCTCCGGCAGCATTGAAGTTCTCATATTCCAGGTCGCCCAGGTCGCCGCCATCTACGGTGTACGCCCAGTCGCAGCCAAACTTCTCTACATCGAAATGATGCGCACCCATACCGATTTCCTCGTCAGGATTGAAACCTACGCGGATATCTCCGTGCTTGATTTCATCGTGGTCGCGCAGATAACACATAGCCTGTACGATTTCAGCGATGCCCGCCTTGTCGTCAGCACCCAGCAGGGTAGTACCGTCTGTCACGATGATATCCTCTCCCTTGTGAGCCTTCAGCTCTGGGAAAGTTTCAACGCTTGAGATGATGCCCGGGCTCAGCTCGATGTCGTTGCCGTCATAGTTTTTAATGACGCGCGCCTTTACATCCTTTCCGCTGGCATCAGGCGATGTATCCATGTGTGAAATAAATCCGATGGTAGGAGTCTTTTTCTTGGTATTGCTCTTCAGAGTGGCATAGATATAGCCCATGTCATCCATTTCGACATCGCTCAGTCCTTCGTCCTCAAGTTCCTTCTTCAGGTACTTGGCAAATTCGAGCTGTTTTACCGTACTAGGCACGCTGGTCGATTCTTCGCTCGACTGTGTGTCGAATTTCGTATAGTTTATAAATCGTTCTACTAAATCCATGTTTTCAATTATTAATCATTTCTGTTGTTTCGGGTGATCTCGGTGGGATTCAAACCCACGACCTTCAGAACCGGAATCTGACGCTCTATTCAGCTAAGCTACGAGACCCTCTTTTCTGCCGCCCGTTTCTCCGGTTGTATGACATCGAAACGGAAGTCGACTGCAAAATTACTGCTTTTATTTGAAATAACCAAATATTTGGGGCAGATTTTTTCATATATATAATGTGTATTTGTGAATTGTTCTACAAAATGCTACTAAAAAACTTAAAAATGCTATCATTTTGCGAAAAAATACGGAAAAATGCTTGCAGATTAATTATTATTTTGTACCTTTGCAGCGCAAATACTAAATATGAAATAAAAATGAGCAATTTGATAAAACCTGAAGGGTACAAGGCGCTGCTGGATATGCGCCAGACCGAAATGGGTATTAAAATGATAAAAGAATTCTTCCAGCAAAACCTGAGCACCGAGCTCCGTCTGCGTCGTGTTACCGCTCCGCTCTTCGTATTGAAGGGTCTTGGTATCAATGATGACCTGAACGGCGTAGAGCGCCCTGTAAGTTTCCCTATCAAGGATTTGGGCGAAGCCCAGGCTGAGGTGGTTCATTCTCTTGCCAAGTGGAAGCGACTGACGCTTGCCGAGTATGAGATTGAGCCTGCTTATGGCGTATATACAGATATGAACGCCATCCGTGCTGACGAGGAGCTGGATAATCTTCATTCGCTCTATGTTGACCAGTGGGACTGGGAGGCTGTGATTACCAAGGAAGACCGTACCATCGCCTTCCTCGAGAATATCGTGCGCCGCATCTATGGTGCCATCTTGCGTACCGAGTTCCTGGCTTGCGAGCATTATCCTCAGCTGAAGCCTTTCCTGCCTAAGGAGATTCATTTTATTCATGCGCAGGATTTGCTCGATATGTATCCAGACCTTTCTCCTAAGGAGCGCGAGGATGAAATCTGCAAGAAGTATGGCGCTGTATTTGTAGAGGGCATCGGAGGCAAGTTGAGCGATGGCAAGAAGCATGATGGCCGAGCTCCTGACTATGATGACTGGAGCACCGTGGCTGAGAACGGCAAGGTGGGACTGAATGGTGATATCCTTATCTGGTATCCTGTTCTGGGTCGCAGTTTCGAGCTCAGTTCTATGGGTATCCGTGTTGATAAGGAGAGTCTGCTGCGTCAGCTTAAACTGGAGGGCAAGGAGGATAGAGAGAAACTTTACTTCCATCAGCAGCTTCTGAACGACAAGTTGCCTCTGAGCATTGGTGGCGGTATCGGCCAGAGCCGTCTGTGCATGGTATTGCTTCATAAGGCTCACATTGGTGAGATCCAGGCTAGCATCTGGCCTGAGGAGATGCGCAAGGAGGCTGAGGAAGCGGGCATGAACCTCATCTAAGGCTTTCTGTCGGTGCTTCATGGTGTATACTTTGATGTACTGCATATTCAGTTGATCTTTTTAAGATAATAATAATTTGCTTACGAAGGCTCCCGGTGCTTTTCTGCATCGGGGGCTTTTTTGTTTTACGACCTTGAGGCTGTGTTTTACAGCCTCAAGGTCTGCGCTTCATGGAAAAAAATGAATACGGTGCAAAAGTACAACAAAATCTCTGAACCGCCAAATTTCACCCTGCAGAGTTATGTTAAACCGATTTTAACATTCCGGCTTTCGTAGTTAAACAAAAAAAGTCGTAGAGTTGCGGGGGAGAAAACTATATTTTGTAAAATGTTTCTCTGTGTGTTTTGAACAAGAAAACAATGAGATGCTATGAAAAAAGCCATTTCTTCTGATTACTTCCTTTTTACCCAGAAAGCGTTACAGTGTGACAGTTGTGACAGTTGTGACAGTTTTCAGCGCCTACCCCCCTCCTTCCCTTTCTTTAGAGGTAAATTATTATATATAAATATATATATAATAATTTAAATATATATACTTATAATTTGATAGCTGCAAACTCGCAATATACCCCCTCCGCTGAAAACTGTCACAACTGTCACAACTGTCACGCTGTAACGCCCCTTGGTCTTTTCCTCTTATGTATCTCTTATAACTCCAAGTTTCGATATTTGTAAAAACAATTTTCTCCACTCCGTATAGGTTGTCCTACATGGAGTGGAGAATTTCGTATCGTGTGGAGTATCTTCTATGTCATGACCAGATCCAGGTCCTTTGTGAGTTTTTTCATTGCAGGGTTCTTCTCCATAAGAAGTTCCAGAACTTCATTCTTGGTCAGAACCTTGCCTACCTCTTCCTGGTCGGCAAGGCGGTAGCTGATACTCAGTTCGCTGTTGTGAAGACCTAAGACGAAAGTCTTGAGAATGCGGTTCTTGATGTTCAAAACGTCATCTAGTAAGAGCTGGTTGTTGATGATAACCTCTATCTGCGGATAGTTGGTTATCTTCGGTACAATACTCTTCATGCGGTTGGCTAAGCCTATGAAATCCAGCTTGTTCTGCATTCTCATGCACATACTGAACCATGTTGCTTCCACCTGCTCCTGGGTGAACTCGTTCTGGTCGCCCGTGATGGTCGCTTTTTCCTCATTGGCATCATCATACGGACTGTGCAGGCGGCGCTGGTTCTCCTCCTTCTTCTTCAGGTTAGAGAAAGTCATGCCGATGCCGCCCAGCTTGATATTCTTGAGTCGTGGCTTGTGAGGCGATGCAGCATCAGTAGCAGCTCCGGCAGCGGCTGAGCCTTCTGGAGAGGCAGATGCGGCTGCGGTGGCAGATGCAGAATAAGATGCAGCATTGGAGGCTGCAGGAGCGGCTGTCGGTGCCCCTGACGAAGGCATAGCAGTAGCTGTAGCAGCAGACGCTCCCGGCTGTGATGACCGGTTTTCGCTGCTGCCAGAAGGCTCAGAACCTGCACCCTGAGAGGCAAGCTTAGACTGAGCCAGAAGTTTCTGAAACAGGGATTTTAATCTATTGGGCGTACGCCCCGCACTAGGCACATCCTGATCCTCGGGTTGCGTAATCTGGCCTATCTGTATCAGGGTGAGCTCTACCAGTAATCGCTTGTTGCTGCTGGCGCGGTAATGGATATCGCACTGGTTCATCAGTTCCAGCGCCTTATATAAGAAAGGTGTAGGCGCCTTCTGGGCCTGAGCCTGGAACTTGGCTTTCTGGTCGTCGCTGGTTTCGAGCAGAGGCAGGGTCTGAGGGTCCTTCGCCATCATCACGTTGCGCACATGCTGGGCAAGCCCCTGTATCATGTTGCCGCCATCGAAACCGCGGCTCAGAATGCCGTCGAGCGTTACCATCATCTCGGGCACCTTATTCTCCAGAGCCAGGTCTACCAGACGGAAATAGTTGTCGCTGTCGAGCACGTTCAGGTCCTCGATTACCTTCTGGTAAGTGATGTTGCCCATGCAGAAGCTGGCAGCCTGGTCGAAGATAGAGAGGGCATCGCGCATACCTCCGTCAGCCTTTTCGGCTATCACGGCGAGCGCCTGCTCTTCATATTGTATGCCTTCCTTCTCAGCCACCATCTTCAGGTGGTTGATGGTATTGGCTACCGTCATTCGCTCGAAGTCGTAAATCTGGCATCGGCTCAGGATGGTAGGCAGAATCTTATGCTTCTCGGTAGTGGCGAGGATGAAGATAACATGCTGAGGTGGCTCTTCCAGTGTCTTGAGAAAAGCGTTGAAGGCGGCTGTAGAGAGCATGTGGACCTCGTCGATGATAAACACCTTATACTTGCCCACCTGGGGCGGGATGCGGGTCTGCTCCATCAGAACCTTAATCTGGTCAACACCGTTGTTGCTGGCGGCATCCAGCTCGAAGATGTTGTAGGAACGCTGCTCATTGAAGGCACGGCAGCTCTCACATTCGTTGCATGCCTCGCCGTCTTCGCGAGGGTGCTCGCAGTTGATTGCCTTCGCAAAAATGCGGGCACAAGTGGTCTTTCCCACACCTCTCGGACCGCAGAAAAGATAGGCGTGCGCCAGCTTGCCGCTCTTCACTGCATTCTTCAAAGTGGTGGTCAATGCACTCTGTCCGACAACCGAATCGAAGGTCATCGGACGGTACTTTCTTGCAGAAACTATATACTCTTCCATTATTTTTTCTTAATTGATGATGCAAAGATAACAAAAAAATATTATCTTTGCAAACAAATTCGGAAGAAATGAGTAAAAAACTTGGTATTATATGGAATTATCTCGCTCATTATAAGTATCTTATAGTGATTGTAGCGGGTGTTCTGGTAGTTGGTGTAGTTGACGACAACAGTGTAAGGCAGCACATTAAGTACCAGATAGAGATAGCTACGCTCCGTTCGGAGATAGAAAAATATCGTGAGCAGTATGAAAACGACAAGCATACCCTGCGTGATATGCAGCATGGTGTGCGGGCATTTGAGAAGATAGCCCGCCAGCGTTATTTCATGAAGGCTGATGATGAAGATATCTTTGTATTGAGTTCGGATATTCCGGAAAAAACTAACGAACAAGACGAAAATGAAACAATTGAGTAAACTGGAAAGTGCTATTTTCTTGCTGGGCGGCGTGCTGATGGTTGTCGGTGCGGCTTGCTTCGCATTTGGTTTTTCACATCCGCAGCTGGTGCAGGTAACGAGCTGGGGGTTCCTGCTGGGCACCATACTCTTCAGTGTAATGCAGGCGATGCAGTTCTATGAGGGACCTTCGCTGGTTATCCACCGTCTGAAGCGCATGCAGTATGTAGCAGACATCTTCTTCGTGCTCTCAGGCATCTCGATGGTAGATACGGTGTATGCTTTCCTGCGCCGCTGGTTTGAGAATTATGAGACCTATATCACCTATTTCTATAATAAGTGGGTAGTCTTCCTTCTTATCGCAGCCCTGCTGGAACTGTATACCACGCATCGCATCTCTCATGAACTGAAGAAGGAAAACAATCAGTAATATAGAAAGGACGAGAAAAAAGCTTTCGGTGGCCAACAGGAGTGCAAACAAAACATAAATCTTGTAAGAATGAATTAAATTGCTGCAATTTATTTCGTCAGTTCAAATTAAGATTGTACTTTTGTTCACCGAAAGTGATATAGATAGCTTATGAATAGAATATTTTACGCATTCATTGCCTTGATGGCACTTGCATCTTGTGCCAACAGTTACGATATCTCGGGTACTTCTAACGTAAGTACTCTGGACGGACGCATGCTGTACCTTAAGATACTGGAAAACAACGATTTCAAGAACGTGGATTCTTGCGATGTAGTGCACGGACAGTTCCATTTTCAGGGTTCTGTCGACTCTATGAAGATGGCGAATATCTTCATGGATGATGACCCTGTGCTGCCGCTGGTGCTGGAGAGTGGAAGCATTACGGTGAAGCTTGATGATACACAGCAGGTGGTAAGCGGTACTCCTATGAACGATAAACTCTTCGGATTCTTCAAGAAATACCAGCAGATTCAGAATCAGTTGCGCGAACTGGTACACAAGCACGACCAGGCTATCATGAACGGTAGCGATATGGTGGCTGTCAACAAGCATCTGAACGAGGAATCCATCCGCCTCTCTGAGCAGGAAGACAAGCTCATCACTTCGTTTGTTACCGACAACTTCAACAATGTGCTGGGACCGGGCGTCTTCTTCCTCGTTACAATGGGCAACCAGTATCCGATGCTCTCTCCTTGGATTGAGGACATCATGAGCAAGGCTACCGACTATTTCAAGAATGATCCTTATGTAAAGGACTATTATAAGAAAGCTCAAGAGAATCAAGAGATTATGAACGGTACACGAGATGCGCAGAGCGGCATGCAACCAGAGATGGAAGCGGCTCCACAGGTAAATCCTGATGCGGCTCCGGCACCTACAGCCAACGAACTGGCTGCGCCTACGATTCCTGAAAAACAGGAAGGCCAGGAGTAGAAACAGGGCTCTTTCAAGGTCTTGGGCATTAACATCTTGTAAAACTCTTCATTTTATAAGTTTAGTAATATGAAATTAATCAAGAATGGAACCATTATAAATGAGGGTCGCTCTTTTGTGGGCGACCTCTTGTTGGATGGTGAATTTATCAAGGAGATATATGAAGGCGAGGCACCCCGTGGCAATTACGATGAAGTCATCGATGCCTCGGGGTGTTTTGTTTTGCCGGGTGTGATTGATGATCATGTTCACTTCCGTGAGCCGGGACTTACGCAGAAGGCTGACATCGAGAGCGAAAGCCGCGCTGCTGCCTTTGGTGGTGTGACCAGTTATTTTGAGATGCCTAACACGGTACCTCAGACTACCACTCTGGAGGCCTGGCAGGCAAAGCGGCAGCTGGGCGCTGAGAAGAGTCATGTGAACTACAGTTTCTTCTTTGGTGCTACCAATGACAATGTAAATGATTTTGAACAGCTCGATGCGCATCGTGTTCCGGGAATCAAGCTCTTTATGGGCTCCAGTACGGGCAATATGCTGGTGGATAAATATGAGGCGCTGCAGGCTATCTTCAAGAAGGCGAAAGAGCTGGATTTGCCGGTGATGACCCACTGTGAGGATACCGAAATCATTAACCGCAACATGCAGCTGGCTAAGCAGAAATGGGGTGAGGACCCTGCCGTAGAACATCATCCGGAAATACGCAGCGAGGAGGCTTGCTATGAAAGCAGCCGTCTGGCGGTGCAGCTGGCTAAGGAAAGCGGGGCGCATCTCCATATCGCCCACGTTACTACGGCTAAGGAACTGGAGTTCTTTGGTAAGGATGAAAATATTACAGGCGAGGCTGTTGTGGCTCATCTCATGTTCTCGGATAAAGATTACGCTGTGAAGGGCGCACGCATCAAATGCAACCCTGCAGTAAAGACCGCTGCTGACCGCGAAGCTTTGCGTAAAGCGCTGGGTAATGGTAAGATAACTGTAGTAGGTACCGATCATGCTCCTCATCAGTTGAAGGATAAACAGGGCGGTTGTGCCAAGGCTGCATCAGGTATGCCAATGGTTCAGTTCTCGCTGGTAAGCATGCTGAAACTTGTTGACGAAAAGGTAATCGGTATTGAGCGCCTGGTTGAACTGATGTGCCATAATCCAGCCCGTCTGTTCCATATCAGTCAGCGCGGCTTCCTGCGTCCGGGTTATAAGGCAGATGTCGTTGTGGTGCGCAAGGGAGAGCCTTGGAAGGTGACCGCAGAGGTGATTCAGAGCAAGTGTAAATGGAGCCCTGTAGAGGGTGACGAGTTTGCATGGAAAGTGGAACAGACTTTCTGTAACGGTCATCTTATCTATAACAAAGGCGTGTTTGATGCCGCTTGCAGAGGAGAAGAACTGGAGTTCAGAAGCAATTCCTGAAAAGAGGGAAATCTTACGGGGATTGTAAAATAAAATATCGTATCGGATGCGAAGAATAGTATACAATATAAGCGAAATTGAGCCATATATCAACTGGCTATATTTCTATCATGCCTGGGGATTGAGCGGCAAACCTCGAGAGGAAAAGGAAAAAATGAAGGCTGAGGCGCTCGATATGCTCCATTCATGGGAAGGCGAATATCATACCTATGCCGTCTTCGGACTCTTCGAGGCGAACAGCGAGGGGGATGATATCTGGCTGGAAGGGCAGAAAGTCCGCTTCCCGATGCTCCGTCAGCAGCATCCGGCGGCTCAGGGAGAACCCAATCTCTGTCTGGCTGATTTCATCCGCCCTCTGGGCAGTGGAATAACAGACCGGCTGGGTATCTTCTGCACGACGGTAGATGGCGGTCTGGAGAAGAAATATCGCTCGGACGACTACCTCAATATGATGGCACAGACACTCTGCGACCGGTTGGCTGAAGCCACGGCAGAGAAGTTGCACGAAGAGGTGAGACGCAGCATCTGGGGCTATGCTCCCGACGAGCAGCTGAGCATCGAAGACCAGCATCTGGAGCGCTATCAGGGCATCCGTCCGGCTATAGGATATCCTTCGCTGCCCGATACCAGTGCCAACTTCATCATCGACCAGCTCATCGATATGAGTCAGGTGGGCATCCGGCTCACCACAAGCGGAATGATGACGCCTCATGCCAGTGTTTCGGGGCTGATGTTTGCACATCCCAAGTCGCGGTATTTCGAACTGGGACGGATAGGAGACGACCAGCTTCGCGACTATGCACAGCGCAGAGGAGTGCCCGTGCAGGCAATGAAAACGTATCTTCAATCAAGTTTGATCAAGAAATGATAGCAAGAATATTGATACCCGTAGTGGTATTCACCCTGTTGCCGTATCTGTGGATATATAAAAGGTATGGCAAGTTACGGCTGAAGAGTCTCTGGCAGCGGGTGCTCTTCTGGTTGCCGGCTTTCGTGGTTATCGCCTACAGCGCGTATATCACGATACTGCCCAACTTCCTGCCACGCAATCCGGTGCTCATCGACATCTGGTTTGTGATGATGGCAGTATGTGCAGTTCCGCAGTTTGTCTTCAGCCTGTTCAGTCTCTTCGGTTGGTGCTGTATGCGGCTCCTTCACGGACATCGCAACTGGGGCAAGCTCCTCGGACTGGTAGTGGGAGCGGTGGCGTTCTTCTGCTTTATCTACGGATTTACCGAAGGTTTTCCTAAGATGCAAGTCAAGCGTATCACCATCTATGTACCCAATCTGCCGAAGTCTTTCGAGGGCTATCGCATCGTTCAGTTCAGCGATATCCATCTCGGGTCATACTATGGCTGGCGTGGTCATCTGCCTCAGCGCGATATCGACAGCATTAATGCCGAAAAACCTGATATGATTTGCTTTACGGGTGATTTACAGAATGTTACGCCCGATGAACTGCCTAAGTATCAGGCGCTGCTCAGCAGTCTGAAAGCCAGAGACGGTGTGATGAGTGTGCTGGGCAATCACGATTACACCTATTATATGGATGTAGATGATGAGCAGGAGATAGCTGCATTAGAGAAACGGATGCAGGACTTCCAGCGGAGTTGCGGATGGCACCTGCTGATGAATGAGCATGTGGCGGTGCATAGAGGCGCTGACAGCATCTATGTAGCTGGTACAGAGAACTATGACAAGCCAAAGCGCACCAACGTAAGGAAGGCGCTGTATGGCATCAGACCGGGCTCTTTCGTGCTGATGCTGCAGCATATTCCGAAGCAATGGCGCGAGACCTGGCCTTCTACTATTAATAAGGAGAAGGATGAGGATGGCGATGTGATAGGACCTGACAGGAAGGATTCGCTGGTCGTAGCACCGCAGCTTACGCTGAGCGGTCATACGCATGCGGGGCAGATCAGTATCCTGGGCTTGCGTCCGTCGATGTTTACTCCTTATGATTACGGCCTCTTCGAGGAGGAGGGTTGCCAGCTCTATACCACATCGGGTCTGGGCGGTACCGTTCCAATCCGCATCGGGGCTACGGCAGAAATCGTGGTCATCACACTGAAGAGAAAATAAGGAGTGTTGAATGTTGAATGTTAAATATTGAGTGTTAAATTATTCATTCTTAATAAAAAATGAAGTACTTATATCGTCTGTATCAGCTTGTTATATGCTTGCCTATCCTCTTGTTGGCTAGCGTTTTAACCAGTTTAACTACTGTTTTGGGATGTATGCTGGGCAATGGCCATTTCTGGGGCTATTATCCTGGCAAGTATTGGGCTTGGCTTTGGGTCCGCATCCTCCTCCTGCCTGTAAAGGTGGAGGGACGTGAGCATCTCAAGAAGAACCAGAGTTATGTTTTCGTGGCCAATCATCAGGGCGCTTTCGATATCTTCCTGATATACGGTTTTCTGGGCAGAAACTTCAAGTGGATGATGAAGAAGGGCTTGCGCAAAGTGCCTCTCATCGGTATCGCCTGTGAGTATGCGCACCACATCTTTGTAGACAAGAGCGGACCTTCTAAGATCCGTGCTTCTTATGACCGTGCTCGCGAGGTGCTTAAAGAGGGCATGTCGCTGGTGGTATTCCCTGAGGGTGCCCGTTCGTTTACGGGTCACATGGGCGTGTTCCGCCGCGGTGCTTTCATGCTTGCCGATGAACTGCAGTTGCCGGTATGTCCGCTTACCATCAATGGCAGTTTTGATGTGAAGCCTCGCATGAAGGACATCTACTGGGCTTTCTGGCATCCTCTGAAGCTCACCATTCATGAGCCTATCGAGCCGATAGGCAAGGGAGCTGACAATGTCAAGAACCAGATGAACAAGAGCTATGAGGCGATCATGAACGGACTTGACAAGAAATATCAGGGTTTTGTAGAGAATCCGGACCAATAATTTCGGTTTTTCGCTTGTTATTTCAAAAATAAGTTGTAATTTTGCATCTGTATTACATTATATAGAATCAGAATCATTAAAATTATAAGAAGTTATGAGTGATAGCATAGTAATCATTCCTACATATAATGAGAAGGAAAACATCGAGAAAATCATCCGTGCTGTCTTCGGTCTCGAAAAGCAGTTTGATATCCTCGTTATCGATGACGGAAGTCCTGACGGTACTGCTGCCATTGTCAAGGGCTTGATGGCTAATGAGTTTGCCGGTCGTCTGCATATCCTGGAGCGTTCGGGTAAACTCGGTTTGGGTACAGCCTATATCATGGGCTTCAAATGGTCATTGAAGCAGGGCTATGACTTCATCTTCGAGATGGATGCCGACTTCAGTCATGATCCTAATGATTTGCCTCGTCTCTATGCGGCAACTCACGATGAGGGGTATGATGTGGCTGTAGGCTCAAGATATATTTCGGGTGTGAACGTGGTCAACTGGCCTATCGGACGCGTATTGATGAGCTATTTCGCTTCTAAATACGTACGTATCGTAACCGGATTTAAGGTGAATGATACCACAGCTGGATTCGTCTGCTACCGACGTAAGGTATTGGAAACCATAGATTTGGATGCTATCCGCTTCAAGGGCTATGCTTTCCAGATAGAGATGAAATATACGGCTCATCGAATAGGTTTCAAGATCAAGGAGGTGCCTGTCATCTTTGTTAACCGTCGTGAAGGTGTGAGCAAGATGAGTGGTGGCATCTTTGGTGAGGCTTTCTTTGGCGTGATGCGACTGCGCCTGGATGGCTGGTTCAAGAAATATCCGAAGAAGGATTAATACTCTGTAATCACTACTCAGTAATCAGTAATCACTAATCAGTACTTGGATGGAAATCCAAAAGATAGAAAAAACATACGGGCGTTCGCCACAGGCGGATGCCCTCTTTGATTTGATGGGGAAGAAGTCGGTTCATTCCATTTTTCTCCAGGGTTTGCTGTGCTCTTCGGCTCCGATGTTCTTTGCTTCTCTGCAGGGGAAGATGAGGCGTTCGGTACTCTTCGTACTGGATGATGCCGATGAAGCAGGCTATTTTTATCACGATCTCACTCAGATGATGGGGCAGGAGAAGGTATTCTTCTTTCCTTCCAGCTATCGGCGTGCCGTGAAATATGGGCAGCGTGATGCAGCGAACGAAATCCTACGTACAGAGGTGCTGGCGCGCCTCTCTTCGGGAGGACATTTCCTGGTAGTCACTTATCCCGATGCGCTGGCAGAACTCGTTGTGGCTAAGCAGAATCTGGATGAACGGATTCTGAAACTGACTGTAGGCCAGCAGATTGCTCAGACCGATGTGGTTCATACCCTGCGCGATTTCGAACTCAAAGAAACCGATTATGTTTATGAACCGGGCCAGTTTGCCGTGCGTGGAAGCATCCTCGATGTCTATTCCTACAGCTGCGAATATCCGTTCCGTATCGACTTCTTCGGCGATGAAATTGACACCATCCGTACCTTTGATGTTGAGACCCAGCTCTCGCAGGCGAAGCGCACAGAGATAGAAATCGTGCCCGAACTCGCCCATATCGAGAGCAACAAGCAGTGTTTCCTCAATTTCCTCTCCGAAAGTACGCCAGTCGTGGCGAAAGACCTTTCTTTCGTTTGCGACCGCATCGGTCAGATCTATACCGAAGGCTTCTCATCGCAGAGCCTTTCCGAGCAGCTGGAGGGAGCTACTGAGGTAGAGGCTGAGCGCATCAGACATGACATGAAGACCGAGCTCAACCTCGTTTCTCCGCTCGATTTCAAGAAGGCAGTAGCGGCTCATCTCCGTATCGAGTTCGGCAAGGTCGCTCCGTCAGAGAGTCCGGCTGTGATACCTTTCAATATCGCTCCACAGCCTCTTTTCCATAAAAATTTCAATTTGCTTTGCCAGACTCTGGAGGATTTCCTGCTCCAGGGTTACACCTTATATATATTGGCAGATAGCCAGAAGCAGCAACAGCGCCTGAAGGATATCTTTGAAAGCGAAGAGCTGAAGCGCTACGCCATCCGTTTTACACCGGTAGACAAGACGCTTCATGAAGGCTTTACTGACCATGACAAGAAGTGCTGTTTCTTTACCGATCATCAGATTTTTGACCGTTTTCATAAATATAACCTGCGCTCAGATAAAGCGAGAGCCGGCAAGATGGCACTCACCATGAAGGAACTGCAGGAGATGGAAGTGGGAGATTTTATCGTGCATGTAGACTTCGGTATCGGCAAGTTCGGCGGTCTGGTTAGGGTTCCTGCGGGCAACAGCTATCAGGAAATGATCCGCATCGTCTATACGAACAATGACAAGGTGGATGTTTCTATCCACTCGCTTTATAAAATCAGCAAATATCGCCGCAGCGATACCGGTACTCCGCCTCGCCTGTCTACACTGGGTACAGGTGCCTGGGATAAACTCAAGGACAAAGCTAAGAAGCGAATCAAGGACATTGCGCGCGACCTGATCAAACTCTATGCCCAGCGCCGACGGGAGAAGGGATTCGCCTTCAGTGCCGACAATTATCTGCAGCATACGCTGGAGGCTTCCTTCCTGTATGAAGATACGCCAGACCAGAATAAGGCTACTCAGGAGGTAAAGAAGGATATGGAGAGCGGCAGACCGATGGACCGTCTGGTTTGTGGCGATGTGGGCTTCGGCAAGACTGAGGTTGCCATCCGTGCAGCCTTCAAGGCTGCGTGCGACAGCAAGCAGGTTGCGGTGCTGGTGCCTACTACCGTTCTGGCTTTCCAGCACTATCAGACTTTCAAAAAGCGTCTGGAAGGCATGCCTGTAAGGGTAGACTATCTCAGTAGAGCCCGTACTGCGAAGGAAACCAGAGAGGTGCTTGACGCCCTGAAAGAGGGTAAGATTGATATCCTCATAGGTACGCATAAGCTGATATCAAAGACCGTGAAATGGCATGACCTGGGACTGCTCGTCATCGATGAAGAGCAGAAGTTCGGTGTGTCTACCAAAGAGAAACTCCGTCAGCTCAAGGTAAATGTCGATACACTCACGATGAGTGCCACTCCGATTCCGCGAACCCTCCAGTTCTCTCTGATGGGCGCCCGGGATATGAGTATCATGCGCACTCCGCCACCTAACCGTTATCCGATTCATACCGAACTGGTAACGTTTAGTAGTGAAGTTATCTGTGATGCCATCAATTTCGAGATGAGCCGAAACGGACAGGTTTATTTCGTATGCGACAGAATATCCAAGCTTCCGGAGCTCAAGATGCTCATCGAGAAACATATCCCAGACTGTAGGGTAGCAATCGGTCACGGACAGATGAAGCCTGAGGATTTGGAGAAAATCATCATGGGCTTTATCAATTACGATTATGATGTACTGCTTTCTACCACTATTGTAGAGAACGGTATCGACATTTCCAATGCCAATACGATTATCGTGAGCGATGCTCATCACTTCGGATTGAGTGACCTGCATCAGATGCGTGGACGCGTAGGAAGAAGCAACAAGAAGGCTTTCTGCTATCTGATGGCGCCACCTAAGAGTGCACTTACTCCTGAGGCGCGTCGCCGTCTGGAGGCTCTGGAGACGTTCAGCGAACTGGGTAGCGGCTTCAATCTCGCCATGCAGGACCTGGATATCCGCGGTGCGGGTAATCTGCTGGGCTCTGAGCAGAGCGGTTTTATGGAAGATCTGGGTTATGAAACCTACCAGAAGATTCTCTCTCAGGCTGTCACAGAGTTGAAGAACGAGGAGTTCTGTGATCTTTATCAGGAGAAGATGGATGAAGGTGTCCAGCTTACGGGTGATGATTTCGTTGACGATTGTGGCATAGAGAGCGATCTGGAGATGTATTTCCCTCAGACTTATGTGCCTGGTGACAGTGAGCGCATGCTTCTTTATCGTGAACTGGACCGCCTGGAGAGCGATGATGAAGTAGAAGCTTACCGCAAGCGTATGATAGACCGTTTTGGTCCTGTGCCTCATGAAGCAGACGAACTGATGCATGTGGTAGGTCTGCGTAGGGTAGGCAAGAAGCTAGGTTGCGAGAAGATTATTCTCAAGCAGGGCTATATGCAGATGCAGTTTGTAAGCAATGTAAACAGTCCGTTCTACAGAAGTCAGATGTTTAACCGCATACTCGCTTACGTTACCAGTCATATTCAAGATTGTGTTCTGAAGGAAAAATTCAACAAGCGAATGCTTCGCATCAATGATGTGAAGACAGTAGGGCAGGCTGTAAACCTGCTGAATCAGATATCGCAGATAGATTTAGGTAATGAAAAGTAATCAGTTTATTGCATAAAAAAACATTGGAATCCCAATATCCCTATTGAGTTCCAATGTTTTATTTTTTGTATAAGTAAAAGATGATGATAAGCGTTTCACAACGCATGTTGAATTTTTCTGTTGCAAAGATACTATTTTTCATTATAATATTGGGTGTAATATTTGGTATTTTGTGGGGTAATATTTGATTAAATTTATAAAAATGACACTGAAAATACACTTATGTAACAAATAATACCTGTAGAATGAACTATTTTATTGGATAAAAATAAAAAATAGTGGAAAAACACATAAAAAAGTTCTTTATTTCATTTTTTATTTGTACCTTTGTTCAGGCATACAACAATTTTAAACATATATATAAACATGAGACAGAAAAAGTACATCTTAAGCGAGCAGGAACTTCCTACTCAGTGGTACAACATTCAGGCAGATATGCCTAACAAGCCATTGCCACCATTGAACCCTCAGACACACCAGCCAATGAATGCTGATGATTTGTCACACGTATTTAATAAGGAGTGCTCAAAGCAGGAACTTGATACAGAGCACGCTTGGATTGATATTCCGGAAGATGTGCTGGAGAAGTACACCTTCTACCGTTCAACCCCTCTTGTACGTGCTTATGCCCTTGAGGAGGCACTCGGTACTCCGGCGCATATCTACTTCAAGAATGAGAGTACCAACCCGTTAGGTTCTCATAAAATTAATTCAGCGATTCCTCAGTGCTATTACTGTAAGCAGGAGGGTGATACCAACGTCACTACAGAGACTGGTGCAGGACAGTGGGGTGCAGCCCTCTCTTATGCAGCAAAACTCTACGGCCTGGAGGCTGCAGTTTATCAGGTAAAGATTACCATGCAGCAGAAACCATACCGTTCCAGCATCATGCGTACGTTTGGAGCCACAGTAGAGGGTTCTCCTTCCATGAGTACACGTGCCGGTAAAAATATCATCACACGTGATCCTCATCATCCTGGTTCGCTCGGTACGGCTATCAGTGAGGCTGTTGAGCTGGCTACTACAACACCAGGCTGTAAATATACACTGGGTTCCGTGCTCAATCATGTGGCACTTCACCAGACCATCATCGGTCTAGAGGCAGAGAAGCAGATGGCGATGGCAGGCGAGTATCCTGATCAGGTGATTGCTTGTTTCGGTGGTGGTAGTAACTTTGGTGGTATTGCCTTCCCATTCCTCCGTCACAACTTCACAGGCGAGCGCCATACTGAGTTTATTGCTGCAGAGCCAGAGAGCTGTCCTAAGCTGACTCGCGGTAAGTTTGAGTATGATTTCGGTGATGAGGCAGGTTATACTCCATTGCTGCCAATGTTTACTTTGGGTCATGATTTCAAGCCAGCCAACATTCATGCAGGTGGTCTCCGTTATCATGGTGCGGGCATGATTATCTCCCAGCTTCTGAAGGATGGTTATCTGCATGGTGTAGATATCCCTCAGCTGGAGTCATTCAAGGCGGGTATGCTCTTTGCACAGACCGAGGGTATCATTCCTGCTCCAGAGAGCTGTCATGCGATTGCAGCCACTATACGTGAGGCTCTGAAGGCTAAGGAAAAGGGCAAGGAGAAGGTTATCCTGTTCTGCCTCTCAGGTCATGGACTTATCGATATGCCGTCTTACGATAGCTATATTAATGGCGATTTGCACAATTATTCAGTAAGTGATGAAGAAATCCAGCAGTTCCTCAAGGATGTGCCAAAGGTTGACTAATAGTTAACAGTTAATAGTTTATAGTTTATAGCAAACAGTTGACAATTATTCTTTGAGATATATTGAAATAACAATATCACATTATAAAAGAAGCCAGGCTGCGAAAAGCAACCTGGCTTTTTATTTAGAGATTCTATTCTCTTTTTTTAGAAATTCTATTCTCAGTTCGAGACTTCTATCTTTCATTAGAAGTTCAACCACTCTTCGATAGCCTTAGCGATGACATCGAAGCTTGTGGTAGGCTCGAAGCGGGCTACAACCTGACCCTTCTTGTTAACGAGGAACTTGGTGAAGTTCCACTTGATATCGGCACTCTCCTTGTAGTTAGGATCAGCCTCGCTCAACATCTTGTCGAGAACAGGGTAGAGAGGGTGGCTCTCGTCCCAACCAGCAAAGCCCTTACATTCTTTCAGAAATTTGAAGAGAGGGGCAGCATCGTCTCCGTTTACCTTGATCTTCTTGTAGCGCTGGAACTCTGTGCCGTATGTAAGCTTGCAGAACTGATGAATGCTTTCATCTGTACCAGGGGCTTGCTGACCAAACTGGTTGCAAGGAAAATCAAGTATTTCGAAACCTTGAGAATGATAGGTCTCATAAAGTTTCTCCAGTTCCTCATACTGAGGGGTGAAACCACACTTTGTAGCGGTGTTAACGATGAGCAGCACTTCGTTGGCATACTCCTTGAGGGAAACATCCTTTCCCTTTCTGTCTTTAACAGAAAATTCGTAAACAGTTCTCATTTTTTTTATCTTTATGTATGTGTTATCTATATTTCCGATCTCAACTTATATGATCTAGAGTGCAAAGATACTACTTTTCTCTTAGAATACTTCAAGAGTTTTTTTAAAAATTCTAAAAATCGAACAAAATCATAGATGAAGGAATGAGCGTAATATATATAATGTAGATAGTATCGCAGTTAAGAGTATATAGATTCCGTAGATAATTGGGTTTGTGAATAGAAAGGTGTGTAGATTATAAGACTACATAACGGCCTGCATGAAAGTTGTAAAAATAAAAAATGCAGGATTTTCACAAACCCTGCATTTCTTTTTCTTTACCTCTTTTTCCTCAAAAAAACAAAGAAAAAGAGGTTTACGATTAATCTATCATTTAACTTTTCTAAGAACTTGTTGCAAAGATACTACATTTTCTTGTAACACCAAACTTTTTCTCAGTTTTTTTTCAGTAAAAAGGGAAAATTAATCAAATACCCCCCCATTTTTATACTTTTTTGCAATATTCGGTCAAAAAACTAAGCAAAACGGCTCAATTTTATGACTATTCTGCTTTTTTCCTTGCTTGAACGTTTTGCTGTGTACGATAACGAAGAAGGCTGTGCTCGGCAACAACTGAAGATATGTCCTGTAATATGTATTACTTTTTATCAATACAGATAAAAGCAGCCATCAGTAATGATGACTGCTTTCATCTGTAATGATGCGGGCTATCCCTGCGTTCTGTTTCGGTATTCAGTAGGCACGATACCCGTTTCTTTCTTGAATACCTTCGAGAAATACTTAGGGTCGGTGAAACCTACTGCGAAGGCGATGCTGCTCAGTGTATTGTCTGTCTTGCGTAACATCTCGCATGCCTTCTTGATACGTATATGGCGAACGAAGTCTACCGGTGTCATTCCGGTTATTGCTTTCACCTTATTATATAGTACGCTTCGGCTCATACCGATTTCGTTCGAGATGTCATCAATCTTGAGTTCCGGGTTGCCTGCATTGGCAACAACAAACCTGAAGACACGCATCATGGTTCTGTCCTGAATCTGTGCCGCTATCAATGCCAGCTCGCTGTTTGGATCAACCGCTTCGTTCTCGGCACTAGTTTCAGCCTGGTTAATAGCAGGCAGAGGAGCTGCTGCAGGCAGTATTCGCAAGGCTGCTATGGCATCTTTATCGCCAGCTTCCTTCAGTTTCCTGATGATATCCACCTGAATGTTGCGGCGCTGGGTGAGGATAGCCTCTATTCTGCCGAGCAGATAAGGGGTAGAGAATGGCTTGGTGATATAGGCGTCAACTCCTTCATCAAAACCTCGCTGCTGGTCTTCTACGCTTGCCTTGGCCGAGAGAATCATCACAGGGATGTTGTTGAGGGTGGTATCCTGCTTGATCTCGTGAATCATCGACAAACCATCCATCACAGGCATGGTAACGTCCGTGAGGATAAAGTCTGGTATCTCCTTGCGCGCCATCACCAAGCCAGCCTTTCCGTTCTCTGAGAGCAGCACGTTATAGGTAGGCGAGAGGATACTGTAGAGGAACTTGCGCAGGTCGGCATTGTCTTCTACTACCAGTACAGTCTGGTCTTTGAGTTTCGTTTCTTCCTGTGCTTCTTTCTGTTCCTTGCCCATTTCTTCCAGGCGTTCTGCCTCTGCATCCTTTTCTTCTTTCTGTTTGTTGGTTTCTTCCAGATAGTCAGATGCATTGTGGTCGTCAATCTGGCCATTCGCTTTTTCTCTTTCTGCCAGGTCGTAATCTTCCTCGGTCAGACCGCTGTTCGTATGGAAGTCTGCCTTGTTGCCGTATCTCTGAACCTTGTCCAGCATTACCAGCATTTCGTTGGCATTGTCTACTACCATTCTCAGCAGTTCCTTGCCCTTTCGGGTGATACCCGGCTCGGTATCTAGAATGGTTTTTACCGGGGCTCCGATGAGCGTTAGAGGGGTTCTCAGACGGTTGGCAGCATCGTTATAGAACTCGTTCTTCAGCACGCTCATCTCGTGGGTTACGTTCTCGCGCTGGCGCTGGTTGTAGGTATAGAAGATTGCGCCTACGATACCGAAGAGCAGAAGCAGCATCAGAAATTTGCCCCAGATGCTTTCCCAGAAGGTAGGGCGCACTTCGATAGGCAGTTCTGCCACATACTTGCTCCATACACCGTGAGAGTTGGTGGCTCTCACCTTGAGTACGTAATCGCCATGACTGATACGGTTGAAGCCGATGGTATGGTTGCTTCCGTTTGATATCCACACGCCTGGAGCTGTATAACCATCTATGCGATAGAGGTATTTGGTCTGATACTTGCGCTGATAGTCGAGCGATGCGAAGTTGATGGTCAGGTTTCGCTTGTTGGCAGGAATCACTATTTTATCCTTGTGCAGGATAGGTTCCGACTCCTTCTCTCCGCTATAATGGAGGGAACAGAAGATGACTTTAGGCTGGTAGTTGCTCTTCTTCAGCGTAGCCGGATTGAAGGTAATCAGTCCCATCGGGGTACCTACCGAGATGTTGTTGCTTGCCGGATCGTGGTAAGGACGGCTTTGCGAGAACGACATGTTGAAGTCGAAATCGTTAGGTCCGAACACGTTGCACTGTCCTGTTTTCGGGTTTACGCAGTCGATACTCGATTCTCTGATTACCCAGATTCTTCCCTGGTTGTCTTCTACCATGCCCTGTACGATGCCTTCGTTAATATCGATGGCATGGAAGTATTTCGTCTTCAGGTTGTCTTGCAGGAGCGATTTGCTCACAATCTCTTCCATCACACCGCCCTGTTGCGAGATATACATCTTGCCGCTGGTGTGCTCCATGATATTGTTCATATCGTTTGCAGCCAGACTTGTTGTATCGTTCGGTATGTAGTAGGTCTTGTGGTAATTGATCTTTCTTGCGTTTGTAAAGGCATCACTGAAGGTGATGAGACCATCTGTAGTTCCTACGAGAATGGTTCCCGTAGTGGTGCAGCAGATGCGGCGTATGCGGTCGTAGTGCTGTTTCTCCCAAGGCAGTCCGTTTCGTTTACTGATGAAGCTGATACTGCCGTCTGCCGCCTCGTTAACAAGTGCCAGACCACCTCCGTAGGTACCTATCCAGATACGTCCGGTGCGGTCGGCTACAATGTCTTGTATCTTGTCGAACGGCAGCGATGACGGGTTGTTGGCATCATAAACAAAGTGTCTTACCTGCATTTTATCTATCAGATAGACACCATTTCCGTTGGTTCCTATCCATGCTCTTCCCTTGATATCGAAATGGATAGACATGATGCTCTTCTCGGCGAAGTTTACCTGCTGTGGCACAATCTGTCCGCTTGGCGACAGGTATCCGATGCTTTGGTAGGATGCGTTGAGCACCTGGATTATACCATTGTAATAACCAGCCCAGATATGTCCGTCTGGCGATGCATTCACCGAGAACACTTCGTCTTCGCCCTCATCCAGCTTGTTGATAATGTAAGGGTGATATTTGAAGACTACCTGTGTCAGGTCGTGAGAGCCTGTCAGCCAGAGGATTCCCTGGTCTGAGAGTACATATTTCGTAATCTTCGGTATGCGGTAGTTGCCCGATGAATTGCTTCTCAGCAGATAAGGCACCAGTTTTCCTGCCTTGCGGTCAAAATAACTGAAGGTTCCTCCTCTAGGCACTACCCAGAGGGTCTTGTGTTCATCTTGTGTGATGAAATTGCTTTCGCAGGTTGTGCGGTCCATCGGGTCGTCCTGGTCGGCAAAGAGCCACTGTTTCTGTCCGGTCTTCGGATTGACGAGGGTTACTCCCATGCCTTCAGTGAATGCCCATACCATACCGAAATCATCGGTATAAATCTTCTTTACCTCTGCCAGAGGCTGACTCGGGCTCTGTACGTTGATGATATCAAACTTGAAGGTGCGCGGGTTGTAGATGATAACACCCAGATTGGTTGCCAGCAGGAGTTGGTAACCTGTATTTTTCAGTTGGTTGATACGGGTTACGCCTTCCGGCATCGGTATCATGGTGAGTCGGTTCTGCAGGTCATATTTTGCCAGTTTGCCGTCTTCAGTTGCCAGGAACTCATCTTCTCCCACCCCTCTGAGCCATTTGAAAGGCAGTTTGCTTGGAAATTTCGAGTTGTATATGTATGCGCCTTTGTCTGTAAGCACCCATTCTCTTCCGTGTATATCTCGATGGATGTACCATACATTTCCGCTTCTGAGTCCCTTTTCTCCTACTTTGATGAGGTCTATGTTCCGCTCATCAAAGGCTTTTCCTACTGATCGGATGATGTATTTTCCATCTTCTGAAGTAAACCATGTAGCTCCGTTTTTCATTGGGTATACCTGGCTCACGCGTAGGTCGATGTTGAACAGTTCGTTGAATTTCTGTCCAACAGCAAAGAACCGGCAGAAGTGGGTATCGTATACGTAGAGCTGGTTGTCGTATGTGATACACCACACGTTGTTGTTATAGGATGGTTCTATTTTCAGTATACGGTTGGTTGAAAGAACGTCAATATCATCAGGGTTATCTCTGAATGTATGGAAGCTGTAGCCGTCATAGAACGACAGTCCGTTCCATGTACTGAACCACATGAGGTTGTCTTTACCTTGTTTCAGGTCTGAGATGGTATTGGCAGCGAGTCCGTCTGTGATAGAGAATTTTCTCACATCGCAGTAGGGTACAGCTGCTGTCATGATGGTAGAGAGCAGTCCTAATAGTGTGATATATAATTTTCTTTTCATCATTTTTATTCGTATACGTTTATTAATCGCAACAAAGGTAGTGAAAATAAATGAGATATTGTAGTTTTAGGTGTATTTTTTTATGTTATTGCATTAAATTATTCCACTTTTCATGTTATAGGGGTAATATTTGGTTGATTTGCTGGTGGTTCCTTCTTATGTTATGCCTAACAAAAAACTCCCCCGATAAATGAATATCGGAGGAGCAGTAGGGATATATTGTTTTGAATTTGATTACTTCTGAATCATCTTCTTTCCGTTCTTGATGACTACACCCTTGTAAGCCTTGGTTACCTTCTGGCCTGCGAGGTTGTAAACAGGAGCGTTCTTTGCAGCTTCGTCTGCTGTAATGTTAGTGATGCCGGTAGTTGATGCTGTAGGAGCTACAGTAGGAGCGAGTTCTATCTTGGTATTGAATGGAATGATGATACCTGTATAGTCCATTGCAGTCTCCGTATTAGGTTTGTAATCAAGTTTGAACTTGTCGAAAATCTGCATTGTCTTTTCGGCATCTGTGTAATAGTTTGTGTATTTGCCTTCTACTGCCTTTACGAGAGTAACATCTTTGATAGTAACAAGTTTGCATGCATTTTCCTGTTTTGCAGCCTCTTCTACCGTCATTTCGATAGGTTTGACAATACCATCTGTAACTTTGATGTCTGAAGCAGCAATGTTAACTAACTCTGGGAGTTTTTTAAATTCATCATAAGAAGCCTCAATTGTTCCATTGAGAATTTGACCTGCTTTATAAGACAGAGAACTCTGGTAGATGTCTATACCACCAGTCTCATCAACGATATAGATGTCGCCAGTGCCTACATATTGTACCTGTGCATTCTTTAAAGTCAAAATAGCTTTATTGCCGGCACCAATAGCTTTAAATGCAGCAATGTTATCTACCTTCTTTGTTTCTATAGGTTTGGCAGAACCCTTTTTCCAGATCAGAATTTTTTGGATTTGGTCATTGTAGGCATTTGTAACTTTGATGGTATATACCGTATTGGCAGCCTGGTTGTCTGCAGCAATTTCGTACTGGTGTGTGCCTTTAGCACCTGTTGTTTGTGTACTGACAGCTTTATTACCAACAAAAATGTTTCTGGTAGTTTTACCAGATCCTCCAGCAGGGCTGATAATATCAATTCTTTCTACATCAAAGTCAAACTTAGGAAGGTTGATATATGCGTCCTTTTTTCCATAGATGATGGCATTGTTTGATGCAAGATAGTATGCTTTTTCCGGTGCACTGACCGTAATAGTATACGTGCCATTGGTGAAATCTGTTGCATTGGTAATGCCTTGTTCGTTAGAGGCTGGCAGTTTCCAATTGTTTCCTGCAAAGTCAAAAGTTACTTCCTGTGCAAACGTAACGCTAGCTACGAATGCCAGAACCAATGATAATGAATAGCGTAAAAATTTGTTCATAACTTAATAATTTTAAAGGTTAAACGATTAATTAACAGTTGAAACTCATTTGTTGAGTTGATTCTTAGAAATTACTTTGTCCTAAAAGTATGATCTTAGAATTATTACTGATGCAAAGATACACAAAATATCGAAACAATGTGTTAAGATTGTGTTAAATATTTGATACAGAGAAAGATACATCATTAAAATGGAAATTAATACCATAAAAAAATAGTTTTTTCCTAAAGAATAGGGATTTCCCCCTCAGTTTGTATCCTTTTCCCCTTTGTGGTAGCCGCAAAAACTACTACCTTTGCATCGGGTTCAAGAAAGAATGCTGTTCTTCAAGAGCTCAATAATTAGAAGATATAAGAATATAAATAACTTAACTGATAAATTGATATGAAAAAGTTTAAGCAGATATGGATGTGGATGGCGATAGCTGTTGCATCTTTCTCATTCACCTCGTGTGATGATGACGATTACTGGTATGATGATTATTATTGGTATGATGACTATAATCATGGTGGCTGGGGATGGAACCAGAACTACTGGAATAATGGTTCTAACAGCTCTCAGAACAATTACCTGCTGTCGGAGGCTCAGACCCTTATTGGCGACTGGAGAGGCTCTGTGCTGCTCTCTGAACTTGCAGAGGATGGGCAGTCACGTGACAATTACAGTTTCAATGCCGAGATGACGTTCTATCAGACGGGTAACAAGGTTAATACTCTCTGCGGTGATGGTGTAGAAGTGGATTATGCCGATGATGGAAGTAATGAACCCCTGACCCTGAAGTTTACTTGGTATATCGATAATAATGGTGATATTTATATCCGTTATAATAAATCTGGTTTTACCTATGTGATGGATTTGGGCTCTTCTCAGAGTGGTTTCTATCTAGGTGAAGAAAAGGGCCGTGATGTGTTCTATGGTTATATGATAGGAACAGGAGCAGCTAAGGGTGATGTGATGCAAATCGATCTGGAGCGTTACGATCCGAGTGGAGCCCGTAAGAAGACCCGTTCTGCTGCAACCGATTCCGTAGCTCCTAGCTTCGGTAAGGCTACCGGTAGGGCATTCATGCCACATGCTATCAAGAAGTTGCCGAGAAGATGATGATATAAACAAAAGAAAGAGGGTGTGTCATAAGTCTGTGACGCACCCTTTTTTTGTGTGTTTCTGTATA
>OGEQ01000770.1_pt1 | contig 30902 bp, 30 predicted proteins | sample 1570731 | NCBI WGS metagenome assembly OGEQ01 (sample SAMEA2582132, study PRJEB24529) | metagenome | biome: Human gut stool | place: China | collected 2011
GGAATGTTTTGGTGGAATCTAACATTAAAAACGAGAAAATATAGGAAATTCATGATAAATGTATCTTGATATAATTAAAGAAATAATTGTTGTAAAAAGCAGAATATAGAGATTTGCGTTAAGTAATTTATTAAGTATCATTTTATAAAAGCGTGATTTTTACAGAATGGAGATAAAAGTATGATGCTAGAAAAAGGGCTGGAGAAAGATAAAATAGAAGCTGAAGCACTCTCTGAAAAAAAGGAAGCAATATTAATGAAGATAATTACATATCAGTGCCAAACAAATAACCTGAATTAATAAAGAATAGGTGGATAACAAAGTGAACATAACAGTGTATTTAGGAGCTAACAAAGGCATAGATGATACATTTTCAATAGCTGTAAGGGAACTTGGAAAATGGATAGGAGCAAATGGACACACTTTAATATATGGTGGTTCTAAGACAGGACTTATGGGCGAACTTGCAGAAAGTGTGCTTATGGAAGGTGGCAGAGTAACCGGCGTTGAGCCACAGTTCTTTGTAGAGGCAGAAGTTCAGTATGACGAGATAACAGAACTGATTGTAACTAAAGATATGACAGAGAGAAAGACAAAGATGATAGAACTTGGTGATGCTTTTATAGCATTTCCGGGTGGAACAGGTACGCTTGAAGAGATAACTGAAGTTATGTCAAAGTTATCTCTTAACCAGCTTTTTGCACCGTGCATATTCTACAATCTTAATGGATATTATGACAGTATTAAAGAATTTCTTTCTCATATGATTGCAATGGGATTGTCAACTGATGAACGTCAGAAAGATATATATTTTGCATCTGACTTAACAGAAGTCGTGTCTATTTTATCCCATTTTTAGAAAGCCACGCTGATATATCAGAGCCAGCACCAGCTACCTTTTATTGTCAATGTGTGATGAAAGTGCAGGCTTAACTTTATTTCTTGCATCAGTACGCGCCTGTTCAACCACGCCGTCATCATAATTAGGAGAGTACTGCTGTTCTGTAATGATTGAGAACACATCAGCTCCTGTCTGTTGTTTTAACATCATTAATATGTACTATGGCTGTAACTTATAACAATGGATAAGGAAAAGAGGTTGTACAATGAAAAATAAAGTTAAAGTAAGAGAAGAAACTGTAAAAGTTAAAAATATAATTTAAAGATTGTATGTATTAAAAAGAAGATAATAGATATTGGGAAGGACACTGATTAGATTTACATTAATCAGTGTTTTTTTGCAACTTAGTATGCTAAAAATGCAACTTACTGTTATGAGTGTAGACGTGATAAGAAAAAAAGTATATATATGTTGTAAGACATTTATATAAACAAAAGAAAGTAAGGGTGAAGTTTTGAAATTCACGGTAGAACAGATTACAGAAAATAGTGAGGAAGAAGTATTCGTAAAATGTTATGACACACAGACGGTCTGGGTAGAAAATATACATAAAGTGGTATCAGGACAGAATGTGATTGGTGCGTATAAAAATGGAGCATTTTTTCGTCTTGAAATGTCTGATATATATTATTTTGAAGTTGTTGATGGTAATTCATTTATATATGGCAATAAGGACGTGTACATTTCACGTGACAAGCTTTATGAAAATGTATGGATAAATTAATGCTGTGGGTAAAAAAATATGTGACACTGTGTGGAGTTCTTATGATTTGCTCATTTTTTATGTGTCTGTTTTTTGACCCGACAAGAAAACTGAATTTAGTTACATATTTTGGTCAGTGTCTTTTGCTTGCACTGATAGCATTAGCTTCATTGGCCGTTTACTATTCACTTGTAAGTAATGAAGCAGAAAAAGCGTTTTTACAGGTGCAGCAGGTTGCCGACAGGCTGGTGCATATAGCTATGTAGTAATTAATTATTATTGCATTTAATAAAAATGCCGCACAGCAGATAATAATTATATGAATTAATAAGTATTATGAAGTAATAATACAGGCAGGAGAATAATAGTGAAGATTACAATACTGGATATCGCATCTGAGGAAGAGGATGAGATAATAATTAAATGTCATTCCTTAAGTGATGATATTAATGAGCTTATATGCAGATTAAAGCAGGGAAGCCGTAAGCTTATAGGCTATGATAATAATGGAATATGTATGTTGGAAGTCGGGGAAATATATTACTTTGATACGATAGACAACAGAGTGTTTGCTTACTGTAAAAAAGATGTTTATGAGGTAAGGGAAAAGCTTTACCAGCTTGAAGAATTACTTATTTCATATCATTTTATGAGAGCATCAAAGTCGATGATTATTAATCTTGATATGATAAAATATTTATCTCCGGCGTTCGGAGGCAGATTTGAAGCTTTGCTTGAAAATGATGAAAAGGTAATTATATCAAGGCAGTATGTGCCAGTGCTTAAAGAGCGGCTGGGACTATAAGGAGGAATAATGATTAAAAGATTAAAAATATTAGTAGATACATTTGCAAAGATTACATTAGGAGTGTCATTTGCGGCGGCGTTTTACATATCAGTAATATGGGGTCTTGATGCACATATCAGTGTAAAGGTATTATGGGAAGTTCTTATAGTGTCGGCAGTATGCACTATTCCAATACTTATGTTTCCAGTAGATGGCGAAAAGGAACTATCAAAGAATGGTATGCTGTTAAGGCGAATAATATATTTTATATTTGTTAATTGTGTGGTACTTGGACTTGGCTGGCTGTTTGGCTGGTTTTATATAGAAAAGCCAGCGATGGTAGCTTTTATGGAATTTCTTATTATATTCGTGTATGTAACAGTAAATGCAGTTGTATATATAAGTGAAAATGCTGAGGCAAAAAATATGAATAAAAGACTGGAGGAGATAAAGAAAAAAACACGAGAATTGAAAAAATCGGACAAAAAGAATATTTAAAAATTTAAAGACAGTGGAAAAGTATAATAGACGGTATAGATAAGAGATACAAGTGCGTCAGATATTGAAGGTAATGTAGTAGATACACATATGTCAGATATTGAAGGTAACGCATTATATACACATATGTTAGATATTGAAGGTAATGCAGTAGATACACATATGTCAGATATTGAAAGTAATGCAGTAGATACATATATGTTACATATTAAAGGTAAGGCAGGTGATACAAGTATGACAGATAATCTATGTAAAACAGATAATATGATTACATTAGATATTATAAAAATAGAACATCTAAATAAAAGCTTTGGCGATGTCAAGGCAGTTAATGACTTAAGCTTCAGAGTAAAGAAAGGTGAGCTGTTTGCATTTTTAGGTGTTAATGGTGCAGGTAAAAGTACAACAATTTCCATAATATGCGGTCAGCTTCGCAAAGATAGCGGTCGTGTCTGGATAAAAGATAAAGATGCAGACTGCGCAGGAAATGAAACTAAAAGAATGTTGGGCATTGTGTTTCAGGAAAGTGTTCTTGATAAGCCGCTTACGGTCAGGGAAAATCTTAAAAGCAGGGCTGCTTTATATGGAATTACTGGAAAAGCATTTAAAAAAAGACTTAATGAACTTAAAGAGCTGCTTGACTTTGGCGATTACATAGATAGACCAGTTGGAAAGTTGTCAGGAGGACAGAGAAGAAGAATAGATATTGCGCGTGCATTGCTTCACAGACCAGAGATACTAATTCTTGATGAACCGACAACAGGACTTGACCCACAGACAAGACTTCTCATATGGAATGTTATTGAAAAACTTCGTATCAATGAGAAGATGACAGTATTTCTTACAACACATTATATGGAGGAGGCTGCCAATGCCAGCTATGTTGTTATTCTTGACAAAGGAAGAATTGTCGCAGAGGGAACACCGCTTGAGTTAAAGAACGAATATGTCAAGGATACGATATCGCTGTATGGCGTTACAGAGGATGAGGTTAAGTCACTTGGAAACGAATATAGAAAAATACGCGATGGTTATAGCATTCAGGTTAAGAATACTCTTGAAGCGACAAGACTTATTGTAGAACATCAGGAGATATTCCGTGATTATGAGGTTACAAAAGGTGGTATGGATGATGTATTTCTTGCCGTAACCGGAAAAATGCTGGGAGGTGGACAGTAATGAGAGAAGTAGCTGTGCTTGTAGACAGAAATCGTAAATTATTTTTTAAAGATAAGGGAATGTTATTTTCATCAATGATAACTCCTTTAATTCTTATAGTTTTATATGCTACATTTTTAGCAAAGGTTTATAAGGACTCTTACACTTCTGCATTTAATAATATGATTGAATTGTCAGATAAGATGATTAATGGGGCGGTGGCAGCACAGCTTTCCGCGGCACTTATTGCAGTGAGTTGTGTGACAGTTACATTTTGCGTTAATCTGACAATGGTACAGGACAGGGCAAATGGAACAAGGAGAGATTTTGATGTATCACCTGTCAGCAGGTCAAAGATATACATAGGATACTTCCTGTCAACAGTAGTGAATTCACTTATGGTCAACAGTTTTGCACTTGTATTATGTCTGCTTTATGTATTAAAAATGGGCTGGTATATGAGCTGTCTGGACGTGATTTTGGTTATTGTGGATATGGTTATTCTGGTGCTTTTTGGAAGTACACTTTCAAGCATTATAAGTTATCCGTTAAAGACACAGGGACAGTTATCTGCGGTAGGAACGATTGTAAGTGCAGGGTACGGCTTTATATGTGGTGCTTATATGCCTATTTCTAATTTTAGTGAAGGCTTACAGAAGGTGTTGTCATATCTTCCGGGTACATATGGTACATCATTAATTAAAAATCATATGTTAAATGGTGTATTTAAGGAAATGTCAGATATAGGTCTGCCAGAAGAAGTAATTACGTCCATAAGGGATACACTTGACTGCAATCCCGTATTCAGAGGACACGTTGTAAATGTATGGCAGATGGGAATTATTATGGCTGGAAGTATAGCTGTTTTTGGAATAGTGTATCTTATTCTAATAAAGGTCCGTAAGAATTAATTCCACTTGAAAAGCTGTATACATATGACAGGGAAGAACAGACGTGGAGATTTGAATAGCCAGCAATAAAATATTATTATGGTATTGCATTAAAATAGCGTGGCAGAGTATAGTATTAAGCATAATACATAAGGAGACAGATGTAATGGAGAACAGTTACAGGTATTTTAAGAATGACCAGTGTAAGTATTACCCTTGCCATAAGATAGAAGAAGGGCAGGATTTTAACTGCCTTTTTTGTTATTGTCCTATGAATTGTTATACTGATTGTCTGGGAACGCCGAATTATATAACAAGAGCAAGTGGAAAGCGTATCAAGGATTGTACCAATTGTACATTTCCGCATATTCCTGAGAATTATGATCATATAATACAATTTTTATCAAAGAAGATGAGATAAAGGATAAGAAATACGATGAAGAAAGCTATTTTAATTGTAAGTTTTGGAACAACTTATACAGATACAAGAACTAAGAATATTACAGCTATTAAGCAACAGGTAAGTATGCTTTATCCGGATACAATTGTAGAAGAGGCAGTATCAAGCACAATTGTAAGAAAGCATATGCAGGAGAAGGAACATATTAATGCGAAAAGTCCGCTTGAGGCACTTATAAGCTTAAAAGAGCAGGACGTAACACAGGTTGTTGTATTTCCAACACACGTAATAGACGGAATTGAGAATAACCAGATGAAAAATGCAGTAGAGGAGTGCAGGCATTTATTTGATAAGATAGTTGTAGCTGATGCACTTTTGACAAATGCTGATGATTATACAGATGTTGCCAAGGCTTTGTGGGAGTCGTTAAAAGAGCTTACTGGTAATTCAGTATTGATATTTATGGGACACGGAACAGAGCATATGGCTGACAGCAGTTACAGGGTAATGGAACAGGCATTAAGGGCATATGCTGTAAAGCCTGTCTATATTGCTACAGTCGAGGGAAAGAGAACAATTCAAGATGTAATTAACGATATGAGGGAAGAAGGAATTGTCAATACTGGCGTTTTTCTTGCACCGCTTATGTTAGTTGCAGGTGACCACGCTAATAATGATATGGCAGGAGATGATGAGTCATTTGCCACTATATTAAAAGCTAATGGATACACACCACAATGTGTTATAAAGGGTATAGGTGAATATCCAGCAGTACGTCAGGTGTATTTATCACATTTGCAAAAGGCAGTTAAAGCATTAGAAAATGTATCAGATACAGATAATTTGCCTGATAAAAAGAGTGGAATATTATATGGCATTGGAGTGGGTACAGGCAATCCTAAGCAGATGACATTACAGGAACTGGAAGTGATTAAGTCGTGCGATTTAATAGTTATTCCAGCAGTATCCAAGGAAGAATGTTATGCGTACCGCATAGCAGAGCAGGCTTGTAGTGAAATTTCCACGAAGCCAGTTTTGTGTATGCCGTTTCCTATGATTAAGGATGAAGGAAAGCTTGAAATTTCACATAATAAAATATATGAAGCAATTGAAGAATATCTTTATCAGGGTAAGAAGATTGGAATGATTACAATCGGAGACCCAAGCATATATTCTACATATATGTATATGCATAAGCGTGCGAGGGCTAATAGATGGAGGGCTGAGATAGTAAGCGGAGTTCCGTCATTTTGTGCTGTTGCGGCAAGGCTTGGCATATCTTTAGGCGAGAAGGGCGAAGAGATACATATTATTCCATCATCAGATAATATAGAGAATACATTTTCATATAACGGAACACTTATATATATGAAGTCAGGAAGCGGTCTTAAGCAGTTAGTTAAGGCACTGCGCGCACGACAGGAAGCAGGAGAAATGTATGAGATAAATGCAGTATCTAACTGTGGAATGGATAGTGAAAAAGTATATCACAGCCTTGAAGAACTTGAAAATGCTGATGTATATCTCACAACCGTTATAGTAAAAAGAAAAAAGAAAAACAATTGAAATTAATAATTGCATTTCTAGTAATAATATGAAATAATGAACGCTGGATAATATCCAGATGATAACGTAATAGTCACTGTAAGCGAAGTACGATAAGTATTTCAGGGAATCAGGTGTGAATCCTGAACAGTTCCGCTGCTGTATACAGGGAGGCGATATCCATTAATGCCACTGGAAGAAGCTTGATATTAATATAAGCTTATTCTGGGAAGGCGGATATTGCTTATGATCTGTGAGTCAGAAGACCGGCTTACAGGCAGAGTCATAATAGTCGTTGCGAGAACAACAGACTATTGTTTTTTATGCAATAGGAAATTTCGATAGAAATTCCAGATTGTTAAGACACATATGTGTCTGTTCCTTTTCTGCTGATAATAACGTAATCATCAAGCACTTCATAAGAAAAGAAAAGGAGAATGAAAATGAAGAAAAAGAGATTTCTGTCACTTCTGCTCACAATCGTAATGCTTGTGTCTACACTTGCAATGAGTGGATGTGGAACAGGAGAAAAGTCAGCTAATGGTAACTATGATGGAGAACTTGTGTATGACCATTCAATGGAATTAGAGTATGCAAAGCTTTTCTCTGTAGATTATTACAAGGGCGGTTATAAGCTTATTACAATAACTAACAGAGATGAAGATACAGCAATTGTATCTAAGCAGTCAAAGCTCTTACTTGTTCCAGAGGGAATGTCTACACCATCAGGAATTGATTCTGACACTGTAGTATTAAATGCACCTGTAACTAATATGCTCGTATCATCTACACCAGTTACATCGCTTATGAATGCGAGTAACTGTCTTTCAGGCATAAGCCAGGTTACTTATGATAAGAAATCGTGGTATATAGATGCGGTTAAGCAGGCATTTGATGATGGCAAGCTTACTTATGTTGGCGATTACAAAGCCCCTGATTATGAAACAATAATAGCAGGTGCACCAACACTTGCAATATTCTCAACAATGCTCACAAGCGTTCCAGATGTAGCAGAGAAGTTAAAGGAATTAGGAATTAACTATATATTAGACCAGTCTACATATGAAGACCATCCATTAGGAAGAGTAGAATGGGCTAAGCTTTATGCAGCACTTTGTGATAAAGAAGAGTCTGCAACACAGATGTATAATGCACAGGCAGCATATGTAAATGCTCTTTCAAAGGCTGAAAATACAGGTAAGTCAGTTGCAGTATTCTACATTACATCTAAGGGCAAGCTTTATGTAAGAAATGCAGGAGATTATCTTGCACAGATGGTAAATATAGCAGGTGGTAATTATGTATTCTCTGACCTTAATACAGATAAGACAGGAACACAGGAGATGGGTATCGAAAGCTTTTATGAGAAAGCCAAAGATGCAGATTATGTAATCTATGTATGGAATCTTGGCGGTAAGCCATCAACACTTAGTGATTTCACAGGTTATAACAGTGTTCTTTCTGATTTAAAGGCTGTTAAAGATGGAAATGTATGGTGTACAACACCTGATTTCTTCCAGATTGCAGATACAATCGGAAGTATGATTAATGATATTAACCTTATGTTAAATGCTGATGCTGATACAACAGAGCTTACATATTTAAAGAAGTTAAAATAAAATGATGAGTGGGGTATACTCACTTAAAAAATCTATTTATAATTTTGCCAATTAATTAGGTGATTGCGAAACTCGTAAAAAGTTACAAATAACAATCAATTTTGCTGAGTTTCGCAAACGCTTATTGCCAATTAATATCAGAATGGAGAAAATATGCAGATAAAACAGATGCTCCGCTACCAGCTTGTATATATACTGCTTGCAGTATTACTTGTTGTGGCGGTTATATTAAATATTAATACAGGCAATATCCATATATCTCCTGCGAGAATTTTCAGAATTATATTCTTAAAGGGTGATATGGGAACACCTGAATACAATATTATCTGGAAAATACGACTTCCACGATTATGTATGGCGGCTATTTTGGGCGGTGCTTTGTCTTTATCAGGCTTTCTGTTACAGACATTTTTCAGAAATCCAATAGCAGGACCATTCGTGCTTGGTATTTCATCTGGTGCGAAAATGTTTGTTGCAATCACAATGATATTTCTTTTAAAGTATGTATCAGGTATGCCACTCTGGGCACAGGTTGCGGCGGCATTTGTTGGTTCACTGCTTGCAATGCTTTATGTACTTATATTTGCCAATAAAGTTAAGAGTATGTCTATGCTCTTAGTTGTGGGAATTATGATTAGCTATATATGTTCTGCAATAACAGATATTTGCATTACATTTGCGAATGATTCAGACATTGCCAATCTTACACACTGGGCTATGGGAAGCTTTTCAGGAAGTTCGTGGCCAACTGTAAAGCTTGCAGCTTTTGTTGTGTTCCCAACAGCTATTACTACATTTCTGTTCTCCAAGCCAATCAGTGCATATCTTTTAGGTGAAGGCTATGCCCAGAGTATGGGAATTAATATAAAGTTCTTCAGGGTATGTATTGTACTGCTTTCGAGCCTTCTTTCAGCTTGTGTTACAGCACTTGCAGGTCCTATATCGTTCGTTGGAATTGCAGTTCCACATATTACAAGATTATCACTTAAGACGACAAAGCCGATTGTTACAATCCCTGCAATATTCTTATGCGGTTCGGTGTTTTGTATGTTCTGTGACCTTATTGCAAGAACAATATTCTCACCATCAGAGCTTGCGATAGGAACGGTCACAGCAGTATTTGGTGCACCAGTTGTTATATGGCTTATGGTAAAGCAGAAGAGATAATTGTTGTAAGGAAATGGAAAGTGGAGAAATATATGGAACAGATATATGTACAGACAGAGGATTTATGTGTAGGTTATCATAAAAAAGTGCTTCTGTCAGATATAGCACTTAAGGTTAATAAAGGTGAAATCCTCGTATTAATCGGACCTAATGGTGCAGGAAAGTCTACAATAATAAAGAATCTTATAAAGGAAATGAGTCCTATAGGTGGCAATATATATATAAAAGGCAGGAAAATAAGCGATTACACAAGTAAAGAATACGCTAAGACTATGTCTGTTGTGCTTACAGAAAAGATTAAGACCGAGATGATGACGTGCCGAGATGTTGTTGCGATGGGAAGATATCCGTACACTAATTATTTTGGCAGACTTACCAATGAAGATGAACAGATAGTAAATGAGTCATTAAAGAAGGTATCAGCACTTGATATAGCAGATAATGATTTTTCGCAGATTAGTGATGGACAGCGCCAGAGAATTATGCTTGCAAGAGCAATATGCCAGAAGCCTGAGGTCATAGTGCTTGATGAGCCGACTTCATTTCTTGACATAAGACATAAAATTGAGCTTCTGGATATACTGCAGGAGATGGCTGTTAAGGATAATGTCGCTGTTATTGTATCTTTACACGAAATAGAACTTGCGGCTAAGATAGCAGACTATGTTATGTGTGTTGGTGCAGATAGAAAGATAGAATTTGGAAGACCGGAAAAGATATTTACAGATGAACGCATAAGCAGGCTTTACGGAATTACACACGGAACGTATAATTGCATGTATGGAAGTACAGAATTAAAGAAGCCGGAGGGCACACCTAAGGTATTCGTAGCTGGCGGTGCTGGAACTGGAATATTAATATACAGGGAATTACAGCGTATTGGTATTGCATTTACAGCAGGGATTCTTTATGAAAATGACTGTGATTATCCGATAGCCAAAGCACTGGCGGCAGATATTGTCACAGAGAAAATGTTTGAGCCTATAGGAAAAGAGACATTAGATAAAGCCTGTAAAAGAATTGATGAGGCAGATTATGTTATAGATACAGGCTGTCCAATCGGAAGTACGAATAGTGCAATGAAAGAACTATTAGATTACGCAGGAAAGAAGAATAAGAGAATTCTTATAAAGCCAGATATAGATACAATGAAATCGTTATTCCAAGGAGCAGAATAGATATTATGAAACCAATGGATATTGAAAAAGAGTCATTTGCAATAATAGAGAAAGAACTGACAACAAATATTCCACCTGAATATAAGCCAATTGTCAAACGTGTTATTCATACAACGGCGGACTTCTCATACGAAACAAGTATGACATTTTCCAAAGGAGTTATTGAGGAAGCACTTAAAGCTATTAAAGAAGGTGTGGATATTGTTACAGATACCAATATGGCGAAGTCAGGAATAAGCCACAAAATGGCAGAGAAGTTTTCTTGTTCGCTTAATTGTTATATGGCAGACAGTGATGTTGCCAGTGAAGCGGCAAAGCGTGAGGTTACAAGAGCAACAGTCAGCGTGGAGAAGGCGGCAAAGGATAATCCAGACTGTATTATGGTTGTAGGCAATGCGCCAACAGCTCTTATGAGAATAAGAGAGCTTTATGATGAGGGCATATTTGTGCCAAGACTTGTTATTGGAGTTCCGGTTGGTTTCGTAAATGTAGCCAGTGCAAAGGAAGAAATTATAGAAAGCGGAATATCATATATAGTAGCAAGGGGCAGAAAGGGCGGAAGCAATGTTGCCGCCGCAATTATGAATGCACTGTTCTATATGGCGGCAGATGATGATAAAGAGTGGCGCAGATGTTAGAAAGATATGTATACAAAAATCAAAAGAAAATGCGCTGCGGATATACAACAGGAACCTGTGCCTGTGCCGCCGCCAAAGCTGCGGCATATATGCTTCTGTCAGGCAGGGAAGTAAAAGAGATTAAAGTGATAACTCCTATGGGAGTATCACTTACACTTCCAGTTATTGACATAGATATTAAAGATGATAAGGTAATATGTGCAATTAAGAAAGACAGTGGGGATGACCCTGATGTGACTGATGGAATAATGATATATGCACAGGTTGCTTATGCTAAAGATGATATAATGAGCACGATAAATACTGACAGAGTAATTGTAGATGGTGGAATAGGAGTAGGAAGAGTTACAAGAAAAGGCTTGAAATGTGCTGTTGGAGAAGCGGCAATCAATCCAGTACCTCTTAAGATGATTAAAGAGGCGGTAGCAGAGGCAGCAGAAAGTTATTCTTATGAGGGAAGCCTTAAAGTTATAATATCAGCACCCAAAGGAGTTGATATTGCCAAGAAGACGTTTAATCCGAACCTTGGAATTACAGGGGGCATATCAATTCTTGGAACAACAGGAATTGTAGAGCCTATGAGTGAACAGGCACTTATTGATACAATTAAGACAGAGATTAATATGCACATAGCACAGGGAGAGAAAGTGCTTCTTGTTGCACCGGGTAATTATGGACAGGATTTTCTGCTTAATACACTTAATATTGAGCTGAAAAGAAGCATAAAATGCAGTAATTATATTGGCGATACAATAGATATGGTGTGTGATGCAGGTGCTAAGGCAATGCTTCTTGTGGGGCATATAGGAAAGCTTGTAAAATTAGGTGCAGGAATAATGAATACACATTCCAAAGTGGCAGACGGACGAATGGAAGTTCTGTCAGCCTGTGCAATAAGGGCAGGTGCAGATACTGATACAGCATTAAAGATACTTGATTGTATTACGACAGAGGCGGCACTTGAAATTTTGAAGAAATCAGACATACTAGAGAAGACTATGTATCAGCTTACGCTTCGTATAGAAGATGTATTGCAAAGAAGAAGCAGTGGCAAGATAGTAATTGGAGCAATTGTATTTTCAAATGAATATGGAATATTAGGGAAAACACCGGCGGCAGATAAGCTGTTGGAACTTATAAAAAGCAGTTAAAAATCATAAAAAGCAGTTAAATTGTGAATTATGTATGATAGACATAAATTATGAATTAATATAGAGCAGACACAGGAGAATAAATATGGTAAAAATAGTCGGAGCAGGACCGGGAGCGAAGGATTTAATTACAGTCAGAGGTATGCGTATGCTTAATGAAGCGGATGTAATTATATACGCAGGTTCACTTGTAAATGAGGAATTATTAGAGTATGCAAAGAAGGATTGTGAGATATATAACAGTGCATACATGAACCTCAGGGAAGTTATTGATGTGATTGTAAAAGCGGAGGGCGAGGGAAAGAATATAGTGCGCCTTCATACAGGAGATCCGTCATTATATGGTGCAATAAGAGAGCAGATTGAAGAACTTGCCAAATACGGAATTACCTGTGAGATATGTCCTGGAGTGAGCAGTTTCCTTGCAGCTGCATCGGCAGTTAAGTGTGAGTATACAGTTCCAGATGTAGCACAGACGGTAATTATTACAAGAATGCCTGGCAGAACCCCGGTTCCGGATAATGAGAGCATAGCAAAGCTTGCACAGCACGGCACATCAATGGCGGTATTCTTAAGCTCATCACATTTAGAGGAACTTAAAGAAGAATTATATAAAGGAGCATTTACACCCGACACACCTTGTGCGTTATGTTATAAGGTAAGCTGGGAAGATGAAAAATGCATACGAACAACATTAAAGAATCTTGACAGTGAAGCAAAGAAAGCAGGTATCACAAGAACTGCACTTGTATTGGTCGGGGAATTTCTTGGAGATAAATATAATTTTTCTAAACTGTATGACCCAGAGTTCACTACGGAGTATAGAAAATGAGAACAATTATAATAACCTTCACACACGAGGGTATGAAGGCAGCAAAGAAAGCCCGTGAGGCAACGGATGGTGAAGTAATAATATACTGCCACCAAAGATGTGCAGATTCTTATAAGAATGAAGTGGTATCATTTGCGGCAGTTGGAAGTGTTATAAAGAGTGAGTTTGCAGTAAGTGACAGAATATTATTTGTGTGTGCTGTTGCAATAGCTGTAAGAACTATAGCACCATATCTTATAAGCAAGGTTACAGACCCGGCGGTGCTTGTTGCAGATGAGGGTGGAAAGTATCTTATATCACTTCTATCAGGTCATATTGGCAGAGCTAATGAGTGGTGTAATAAGCTTGCTGTCAAAATAGGTGCAATGCCGGTAATTACTACAGCGACCGATGCAAGAGGAATGTTTGCAGTTGATATATTTGCCACGGAACATAATATGAGAATAGTCAATCCGGTTATGATAAAAGACATATCAGGCAGGATATTAAATAATGAGCCTGTTGGAATAACAGGCAATGATAAATATAAGAACCTGTTAAAAGTAACAGAAGAACGCTGGAACGGACAGATTAAATATACTGATAATAGTAATAATGAGTATGAAAGCGGTGTACAGATAATTACAGGCAAAGACGATAAAATAGTATTTAAGCGCACATTAAAGCTTGTACCACAGGAGCTTGCTGTAGGAATTGGCTGTAAAAAAGGCAAGTCAGCAAATGAAATAGAGCGGGCTGTCAAGAAAACATTTGATAAAGCAGGGCTTTTGCTGGAAGCAATTGCAGTTGTGGCTTCGGTTGACAGAAAAGCAGATGAAGCAGGAATAATTGAATTTGCAAGAAAATGGAAAGTGCCATATAAGACATATACGCCTGAATATTTAAGAAATGTTGAAGGTGACTTTGTATCTTCGGCTTTTGTTGAAGAACAGATAGGTGTAGGAAATGTATGTGAGCGCAGTGCGAGTGCTGCGTCTGCTGGTGGAGAAAAGCTTGTAGGAAAGACAGCAGATAACGGAATTACAGTAGCAATTTACAGAGTGGCACACAAAAATAAGGAGTAAATTATGCTTAAGATAGTAGGTTTTGGAAGCGGAGCAAAAGAGAATATGACACTGGAGGCATCAGCCGCAATAGCCGGTGCTGGACTGATAGTTGGATATACTACATATGTTGATATATTAAGGCAGTATTTTCCAGATAAAGAATACTATTCAACTAATATGATGCAGGAGAGGGAACGCTGTCAGTATGCCATAGATACAGCCAAAGAAGGAAAAGAAGTAGTACTTGTATGCAGTGGAGATAGCGGAATATATGGTATGGCAAGTCTTATTTATGAGCTTGCGGGGGATTATCAGGATATTAAGGTAATATCAGGTGTAACAGCCGCAAGCAGTGGTTCAGCCTGTCTTGGTGCACCATTATCACACGATTTTGCAGTTATCAGTTTAAGTGACTGTATGACACCTTGGGAGCTTATTAAGAAAAGAATTAAGGCGATGGCGGATAGTGATATGGTAATGTGCATATATAACCCATCAAGCCGCAGAAGAAGCGGATATTTAAAGGAAGCCTGCGATATTGTATTAAAGGTACAGTCACCGGATACAGTGTGCGGTTATGTAAGAAACATAGGAAGAGAGAACGAAACTACAGGAATTCTTACATTAAAGGAGCTTGCGGATTTTAAAGCGGATATGTTTACAACAATATACATAGGCAACAGCCATACTAAGGTAATTAATGGGAAAATGGTTACACCAAGAGGATATAAGGTTGTATGAGAAAGACGATAATGCTTTTTGCGGGGACAACAGAGGGCAGAAAGTTATGTGAATATCTTACAGGAAAGAACTGTGACACTTATGTATATGTAACGACTGAATATGGCAGGGAATTACTGCCGCAGGCTGATAATGTGCATATACATACTGGTAGAATGGATGAGGCTGATATGCTAAAGGAGTTAGAAGCTAAAAAGCCATATATAGTTATTGATGCCACACACCCATATGCTACACAGGTTACACATAATATTAAAAATGTGTGTGACAGCAAGAACATTTCTTATGTGAGGGTATTAAGGGAAGATAATGACAAAAAGCCAGAGTTTAAGTCAGATAACATTACATATGTTAAGTCAATAAAAGATGTAGTAGAACTACTTAACAGTGAACAGCATAATAGTAAAAATATTCTTATGACGACAGGCAGTAAGAATATACCAGAGTATGTCTATATTACAGATTATAAAGAGAGAGTATATTTAAGGCTTCTTCCTAATCCTTGTATGTTACAGAGTGCAATAGAAGCAGGGATTATGCCGTCACATTTAATAGGTATGCAGGGACCATTTTCACAGGAATTAAATGAGGCAGTAATAAGACAGTTTAATATAGGTGTTCTTGTGACAAAGGAGTCTGGCAGTAATGGCGGATATGAAGAAAAGGTGTCTGCCACAGAGAGTACAGGCATTGACTGTATAGTAATAAAACGTCCAGTAGAAGAAAATGGAGTAAGCCTGCCAGAGCTTATTAAATATCTTAAGACAAAAGGGTTATAAAGCCTAAAAGCTATGTGGTTTTAGAGTTATAAAGTTTTAGGAAAATGGCTGTCTATAATGTTAATGAATTAAGGTGGAGTGAATAATGAAAAGGGTAATTATAGCTGGTGTGGGGCCGGGCAGTAAAAGCTGTCTTACAGAGGAAGTAAAGGAAGCAATTGATGATTCAGAGGTGCTGATTGGTTCTAAAAGGCTGATAGAAGAATACACAGATAAGAAGACATTTTATGCAGTAACAGCAAAAGACATAATAGATATTATTGATAATGAAAATGCCAATAACTACGTTGTGCTTATGTCAGGTGATACAGGCTTTTACAGCGGTGCAAAGAAGCTTGCAGAGGCACTTGCTGGAAAGTATGAATACAGCATTATGGCAGGTGTATCTTCTGTAATATATCTTGCGGCAAAGATAGGAAAGTCTTGGGAGAACGCAGCTTTTGTAAGCCTGCACGGTAAGAAACAAAGCTATATACCTGTAGTTTTACAAAATGAATTGACATATTTTCTGACACAGGGAAATGTATCACAGATATGCCAGGAGCTTTATAGGGCAGGACTTGGACAGGCACATATATGGATTGGTGAAAATCTTTCATATGATAATGAGAAGATAACTAATGGAAATGTGTCTGAATTTACTGAATATATTTCAGAAGGACTTACGGTATTGGCAGTTTATAATGAACATTCGCGTGCATTTTCAATAACAGGAATTGCTGACAGCAGTTTTATCCGTTCTGATGTGCCGATGACGAAAAGGGAAATCCGTGCAAGCGTTGTAAGCCGAATGGCGGTATCTAAGAATTCCTGCGTATATGATATAGGTGCAGGAACAGGCTCTGTCACAGTGGAGCTTGCACTTCACGCACTTTACGGAACAGTGTATGCAGTTGAGAGGACAGAAGAGGGCTGTAGTCTTATAGCTAAAAATGCAGAAAAATTTGGACTTAATAATATAGAGATTATACACGGCAATGCGGCGGCTGTTATTGACAGTCTGCCAGTACCCGATAAAGTATTTATTGGTGGAAGCGGTGGAGAGTTAGAATACATTTTCAGCAGTATTCTTAAGAAAAATCCATATGTCCATATTGTGGTTACGGCAGTGACATTAGAAACACTTAACAATACTATTTCATTAATGGAAAAGAATGGTATGAATGTCCTTGATATAGTCCAGATTGCAGTGACAGAGGTAAAGAAAAGGGGCAGATATCATATGATGTCTGCGAATAATCCAGTATTTATTATAGAAGGAAGAGGTGCAAAGTGAGCCGTATAATGATAGCAGGGACAGGCAGTGGAAGTGGCAAGACAACAATTGTCTGCGGTCTATGCCAGTGTTTTAAAGATATGGGACTTAATATATCAGCGTTAAAATGCGGGCCTGATTATATAGATTCTATGTTTCATTCGCGTGTGTTAAATATGAGCACAGGTAATCTTGACAGCTGGTTTTGTGATAATGCAACAATAAAATATCTGCTTGCAGGTAAAGAGGATAAGAGTGATATAACTATTGTAGAGGGAGTTATGGGCTACTATGACGGACAGGGCTTTAGCACAAAGGGAAGTTCTTATGAGATAGCAGACATTACAGATACGCCGGTTATTCTTATAGTGAACTGCCGTGGAATGAGTAATTCAATCGGCGCAGTTGTAAAGGGTTATCTTGGATATGAAAAGAACAATAATATCAAAGGTGTAATCTTTAATAATCTTTCAGACAGGTTATATGGTAATGCCGCACGCATAGTTAAAGATATGGGGATAGAACCACTAGGCTATATGCCATATAAGAAAAATGCTGTGCTTGAAAGCCGTCATCTTGGTCTTGTGACCTCGGCAGAGGTGGAACATTTTCAGGAAAAAATCAACAGTATTGCAGAGCAGATGAGGGAAAGCGTTGATATAGAAGGAATACTTAGAATTGCAGAAAATGCTTCAAAGCTGGAAGCCATACATAAGAGCATAGATAAAAAAGATGTAAGGATTGCAGTTGCAAAAGATGAAGCTTTCTGTTTTCTTTATGATGATAATATAGATTATCTAAGGCAGTGCGGTTGTGAGATAGTGTATTTTAGTCCACTTGCAGATAATAAGCTTCCGGATAATATAGACGGGTTGTTACTATATGGCGGTTATCCAGAGCTTCACGCCAAAGCGTTGTCAGAAAATGTATCAATGAGGAATGATATTGCAAAGAAGATAAAAGAAGGACTTCCCTGCATAGCAGAATGTGGAGGATTTCTTTATCTGCACGAATACTTAGAAACACCAGAAAAAGATAAATATCCTATGGCGGGAATTATAAAAGGAATGGGATATAATGCAGGAAGACTACAGCGTTTTGGCTATATGACGCTTACGGCAAAGAAAGATACATTGATTGCCTCTGCAAATGAAAGCTTTCGTGCACACGAATTCCACTATTGGAATAGTGACTGCCCTGGTGAAGATTATGAGATAAAGAAAGCTTCAGATAACAGTATAGCATCAGCCGGTTATGGAAGTGATACGTTGTATGCTGGATTTCCACATATATATTTCTATGGCAATGAACAGGTGGCAGATAATTTCATAAATGCCTGTGTCCGCTATAGAAAGAATTATAAAAAATATAATGACAGGCTTGAAGGTCATGATATTAAAAGTTTTATTCCAGAATTAGGTTCTGATATTAAAAGTCTTATTCCAGAACTGTCAAAGATAAAGGCAAGCAGTAAAGATAGTGTACAAAAAGCACATAGTCATTGGAATGGGATAGCAAAGCCACTGCACGGGCTTGGACTTATGGAGGAAATAATAAGCCAGATAGCAGGAATCGAGCATACAGCAGATGTCAATATTGACAGACGTGCTGTTATTGTAATGTGTGCAGATAATGGCATAGTTGAAGAAGGTGTTACCCAGACAGGACAGGAGGTAACGGCAATAGTAAGCTGTAATATGGCAGACGGAATATCAAGTGTATGCAGAATGGCGGCATATGCCAATGCAGATGTTATTCCTGTGAATGTTGGCATTGCTATGGATACGCTTGAGGACGGAACAGATGTAGGTACTTATAAGGGGCTTGTCAATAAGAGGGTTATGGCTGGCACTAATAATTTCCTTAAAGAGCCGGCAATGTCAGAGGAACAGCTTATACGGGCAATATATGCAGGAATTACACAGGTTAAGGAGTGTAAGGAACAGAGGTATAATATTCTTGCAACAGGAGAGATGGGAATAGGCAATACAACCACAAGCACGGCACTTGCCTGCATACTTTTAAATCTTGAGCCACATATGGCAACAGGCAGAGGTGCAGGGCTTGATGATAAAGGTCTTAAGAAAAAGATAGAGGTTATTACCAGAGCTAAAGAAATGTATGGAAGCTGCCAGGACAATCCATTAACCCTTTTACAGAATATAGGCGGACTCGATATTGCAGGGCTTGTCGGAGTATATATTGGTTGTGCACTTTATGGAATACCTGTTGTTATAGATGGTGTTATCTCGGCAGTTGCGGCACTTATTGCAGTAAGGTTGAATAGTCAGATTGGTGATTACATAATAGCTTCACATCAGGGAAAAGAGCCTGCGATGAAAGCTCTGCTTAACGAACTTGGAAGGAAGGCTGTTATACACGGAGAGCTTGCACTTGGAGAGGGAACAGGTGCGGTTATGATGTTTCCACTTCTTGATATGGCTTTGCAGGTGTACAGGGAAAATACTACATTTGATGATATACGCATAACTGCCTATGAGGATTACGAAAAATGTTGATTATGGTTACAGGAGTAAGCGGCAGTGGCAAGTCAGAATATGCCGAGCAGATAAGCTGTCAGCTTGCAAAGGACAATAAAAAATATTATGTGGCTACTATGTATCCATATGGAGAAGACGGCAGAAGCAGGGTTAAGAAGCACAAGCTGCAGCGTGATGGCAAAGGCTTTGAAACGATAGAGCAGTATCAGAATATAGGTGGTGCACTTAAAGGATGTAAAAGAGATACAAAACCGGTAGTATTGGTTGAGTGTATGTCTAATCTTCTTGCTAATGAATGCTTTGAAGAAAACGGACATCCAGATAATATATTTGCTGAATGTATGCAGTTGTATTCAGAGTGCAGTCACCTTGTAATTGTGACTAATGAAGTGTTTTCAGACGGGTGTGAATATGATGATAGCACAACTGATTATATAAGACGGCTTGGAGAGCTTAATGTAAAGCTTGCAAAGGCAGCAGACACAGTTGTTGAGGTTGTATACACTATTCCTGTAGTATTAAAGGGGGATATCAGTTATGTCGGTAATTAAATCATTGGTAATTGCATTTTCAATGTATTCTAAAATACCAATGCCGAATTTGGAATTAGAAGAAAAAGATATGAGATATGTAATGGGCTTCTTTCCGTTAGCAGGTCTTGTTATAGGTGCAGTCATATATGGCTGGGTGTATATCAGTGGACTGCTAAATGTGCCGGATATCAGCAGGACACTTGTTCTTGTAGTAATTCCTGTACTGATAACAGGAGGAATACACATTGACGGCTATATGGATACAAGTGATGCACTTAATTCATATGGCGACAGGGAGAAGAAGCTGGATATATTAAAGGATTCGCATATTGGAGCATTTGCAGTTATAAGATTGCTTATGTATTCTGCGGTATATTATGCGGCGGCATATATTATTGTGCAGAAGCCAGATAATATGAGACTTTTGCTTCTGGCACTTACGTTTTATCTGTCAAGAATTATAAGTGGTCTGGCAGCAGTTAATTTCCGAGGAGCAAGAAATAATGGAATGTTGCATACATTTACAAGTGCAACAGCAGTAAAATGTGTAAATGTAATGCTTGCGGTACAGTTAATTATATGTGTTATACTTATGTGCCTTTGCAGTGTTACAGGTGCTGTTGTAGTTATCGTTGTGGCATTCGTGGTTTTATTGTATTACAAATATATGGCATATAAGCAGTTCGGTGGAGTGACGGGCGACCTTGCAGGGTATCTGCTATGTGTAAGTGAACTGTGTATGACAATAGCTGTTGCTGTTATAGCATTGCTTTAGTGAATAAAAATGTGCACAGAAACGAGGAATAACATGGAATTATATTTTGGCGGAGCTTATCAGGGAAAGCTTGATTATGTATGTGGCAGAAAAAATATAGTTAAAGAATTGGGTAGTAATGCAGAAGATACAACGAGCAATATATATTCAGAGAATGAGGAATATATTAAAAATAAAATATACAATAATAATATAGCTGATGGAGCGTATTGCAGTATTGAAGATATAAAAAATGCCTGTATATTAAACCATTTTCATCTGCTTATAAAAAGACTGCTTAAAGATGGGAAATGTACAGATACGCTTATAGATACCATTTATGCTGGCAATCCATCAATTATAATAATATGCGATGAGATTGGCAGTGGCATAGTTCCTTTGGAAAAAGAGGACAGGATATACCGTGAAACAGTTGGGCGTATGCTTTGCAGGGCTGTAAAAAAGGCTGACAGGGTGGAACGTATAGCGTGTGGCATAGGACAATGCCTGAAAGGTGAATAATATGAAGATTGTATTAATCAGACACGGTGCAACAGCAGGTAATATCGAAAAAAGGTATATAGGCATAACTGATGAGGACTTATGTGCTTCTGGGATTGAGAGTATACATAATAATATTAAGGCAGGTTATTACCAAGAGGTACAGGCAGTATATGTAAGTCCTATGAAAAGGTGCAGGCAGACGGCAGAGCTTATATATCCTGAATATAAACAGCATATAGTGCCAGATTTCAGGGAATGTGATTTTGGCATATTTGAAGGAAAGAATTATAAAGAACTTTCTGGCAATGAGCAGTACCAGAGATGGATTGACAGTAATGCAACGATACCATTTCCGCAAGGAGAAGATGTTGCGGATTTTAAGAAAAGAAATGTTAAGGGCTGGTATGATATGATTAAACAATGCCGTTTATTGAATTATTCGGACATTGCATGTGTAATTCATGGCGGCACAATAATGTCAGTAATGTCAGAGATATATGGTGGTGGCTATTATGATTATCATTGTGGCAATGGTGATGGGTATATATGTGATGTGGCTTTAGATGGAAGCATTAATAATTATACAGAACTTTTACGTTATGAGTAAAAATATGCGTATTCTATGAGTAAAGATATGTATTTATCTTGAGTAAAATATGTGTTTGTTATAAATAAATATGTGTGTCTATTATATGTTAAAGTATGAGTTTATTCTGAGTAATAGCGTGTGAAGGAATGAGGAGTTTATGAATTTATTTATATGCCAGACAATAGCAATTGGCTGTGGTTATATACTGGATCTGCTTATTGGCGACCCTCACTGGCTGTATCATCCGGTACGCCTTATAGGTAATCTTATTTCGTTGTTAGAAAGTATTTTATTAAAAGAAAAAGATACATCTGCTAAGAAGTACAGAAAGGGTATGGTGCTTGCAATATTAACGCCGTTAATAACGGGTATTGTTATTGTATCTATTCTGGCTGCCTGTTATCATATTAATATGATACTTGGTTGCGTAATTGAAACAATAATGTGTTATCAGATACTGGCAGTAAAATCGCTCAAAGTAGAAAGTATGAAGGTATATTATGCTTTGGATAAAGAAGGGTTACAGCAGGCACGTAATGCCGTTGCAATGATAGTCGGCAGGGATACGAAACAGCTTGATGAACACGGCGTTGTAAGGGCAGCTGTTGAAACTGTCGCAGAGAATACATCAGACGGAGTTATTGCACCATTATTTTATATGATGTTATTCGGGGCGGCTGGCGGTTTTGTATATAAGGCTGTTAATACAATGGATTCAATGATAGGTTATAAGAATGATAAATATTTGTACTTTGGAAGATTTGCGGCGAAGTTAGATGATGTTGTGAACTTTATTCCGGCAAGAATAGGCGGCTGTCTTATGGTTGTGTCAGCAGGAATTGCACAGCTTGCAGAAAAATGTAATACAAAGGATAAAACAAATTCACACTATAGTATAGGGAATGCGTGGAAGATATTTAAAAGTGACAGAAAAAAGCACAGCAGTCCTAATGCCGCCCAGACAGAGTCAGCCTGTGCAGGAGCTTTAAAAGTAGCATTATCAGGCGATAATTATTATTTTGGAAAGCTTGTGCATAAGCCACAGATAGGAGAGACAATACGTCCGCTGGAAGCTGGTGATATAGGAAGAAGTAATATTTTATTATATATTACTGCATTTCTTATGGTAATTATTGTGTTATTAATAAGATTGATAATAATGCTGGCAGTCAGATAATTATATTTTAATCAGATTGGCATATTGATACGGGGATTGCATACTGATAAAGAGATTGTCAGGCAGATGAGAGGTTACAGCTATGGAACAGCAGATACACGGTGGAAATATATATGATAAAAATATATACAACAAAGAAATAACACTTGATTATTCGGTTAATATTAACCCTTTAGGAATGCCGCAGGAAGTGTGTAATGCGATTACGCAGGATATTGGTGGTTATCAGACATATCCAGACATTAAGTATACGGCATTAAGAAATGCAATTGCCAGCAAAGAGAGTATTAATGCAGATAACATTTATAAGGTTAATATTAATGCTAGGAATATACTCTGTGGTAATGGTGCTTCAGAACTTATAATGGCAGTTGTAAGGGCTGTACATCCAGAAAAATGTGCCATTGCTGCACCTTCATTTTCAGGCTATGAGCGTGCAGTTAAGGCGTATGGAGCAGGGATTGTATATTATGAGCTTGACAGTAATAATGGCTTTAGCTATGAATATGTAAGTGGACGATTAGAACAGCTTGATGTCCAGTTATGTTTTATATGCAATCCGAACAATCCAACAGGGAATATTATACCTGAAAATATTCTTATCAATATATTAGACATATGCAGAAGAAGAAATATTATAGTTGTTGCGGATGAGTGCTTTTTAAGATTTAACCGTAATTATGAGAAGATAAGCTGTAAACGTTTTCTAAAGGATTATAATAATCTTGTAATAATAAATGCGTATACCAAGTTCTATGCAATGGCAGGAATAAGGCTTGGATATCTCATGAGTTATAATGATGAATTAATCGACAACATATCTTTACAGCTTCCAGAGTGGAATGTATCAACAGTGGCACAGCGTGCAGGAATTGCGGCATTTAAGGATAAAGATTACGAGGGGCACACATATAGGCTTATCGAGAAGGAGCGGGAATTTCTTACAGATAAATTATCGGCTATGGAATGTATCGTATATCCGTCTGTGGCAGACTATATAACTTTCAGGCTTCCGTCAGATAAGGCTGGCTGTCAGCTGCAGGATGAATTATTAAAAAATGGAATTCTTATCCGTTCGTGTCAAAGCTACCGCAATATGCCGCCAGACTGCTACCGCATAGCAGTTAAGAAGCATACAGATAATGAAATTCTTATTGATTTCATAAACAATATATTAATAAAAAGGACAATATAGATTAAGAATAGATAATTGCAAAGTGGCAATATATCCATAGATATCAATAACGGACAAATTATTATATATAAATATTATAATAAAGTTAATTAGGATAGGAATTTAACATAGATAACAGGGAAGGTGCAGTGATTATGGCAAGAAATCTGATGATTCAGGGAACAATGTCCAATGCAGGAAAGAGCATTATAACAGCAGGAATATTAAGAGTGTTAAAACAGGATGGCTACAGTGTAGCACCATTTAAGTCACAGAATATGGCACTTAATTCATATATAACAGCCGATGGTCTGGAGATGGGAAGGGCACAGGTTATGCAGGCAGAGGCGGCTGGGATATCCCCTTGTGTAGAGATGAATCCTATACTTTTAAAACCGACAAGTGATGTTGGTTCTCAGGTAATTGTAAATGGAATACCATTAAAGAATATGCCGGCTAAAGAATATTTCCAGTACAAAAAGCAGCTTATTCCAGATATATTAGAAGCGTATAATAAGCTTGCCAGTGCGTATGATATTATTGTTCTTGAGGGTGCAGGCAGTCCGGCAGAGATTAACCTTAAAAAAGATGATATTGTTAATATGGGAATGGCAAAGCTTGTAGATGCACCGGTTCTACTTGTAGGTGATATTGACAGAGGTGGTGTATTTGCACAGCTTGTTGGAACAATTATGCTGTTAGAGGAAGAAGAACGCAGGCGTGTAAAAGGTCTTGTTATGAATAAGTTCCGTGGAGATAAGAGAATATTAGAGCCGGGCATAAAACAGTTATATGATATATGTCCAATTCCAGTTGCAGGTGTAATTCCTTATGTTAAGCTTGATATTGATGATGAGGACAGCCTTGCTTCACGAATTGAGCCGTCAGCCTGCAATGAACATATGCCAGGTGAGCAGTTCGACATAGTAGTAATACGTGTGCCTCACATTTCTAATTTTACGGATTTTAATGCACTTGAGCGTATTGAAGAGGTCAATCTGCGTTATGCAGATAAGGCAGAACAGATTGGGAATCCTGACCTCATAATTCTTCCGGGAAGCAAGAATACAATTAATGATTTAAAATGGCTCCGTAAAAATGGAATAGAAGCACAGATTATAAAATGCTCCAGACAGGAAGTTCCAGTATTTGGAATATGCGGTGGCTTTCAGATGTTAGGAAATGTCATTGATGATTCGTGTGGTGCAGAAACTGGAGAAGTTGTAGCAGGAATGGGACTGCTTCCAGTAACAACCAAATTTTCAAAGAATAAACACCGTACAAGAGTGCAGGGGATAACTTGTATACAATCTGGAATGTGGGAAATGCTTGGGCAGAAGAAATGTACAGGCTATGAAATACATATGGGCGAAAGTACAATAAGTGAAGATGGTGCGAATCCATTTGCAAGAATATTCAATACTGTTGATAAGACTGAATATATGGATGGCTGTGTACGGGGTAATACAGCAGGAACTTATATGCATGGGATATTCGATGGACAGGAATTCTGCGACAGCTTTATTAATATGCTCTGTGCAAGGTATGGTATTACATCAAAGAGTGGTGTCAGAATAAGCTTTGATGAATACAAGCAGAGAGAATATGATAAGCTGGCAGATGTGATCCGTGAGAATATGGATATGAAGTATATATATGAAATTATTGGTTAAAGCTAAATTGAATAAAATGTATAATGTTTAATAAAGGTGTATTATTTTGAAGAATTAATACACCTTTTATTGTACATAAGATGCATATACATGGCATCCTGGGCACGGACAGCATTATGTTCTGCAATAGCCTCTGCTATTTCACGATGAGTTTCGATGGTTTCAGTTTTAAGGATGTTGCCGGTTGTTTCAACAAAAAGAGGGATAGAGCTGTTTATTATTGGGTATTGACAGAAATTAATGACAAGAGTATAATGCAAAATGACAAAAGAAGTTGTCATTATAACAATGAAGGTTGTCAAATTGATAATAAAAGTTGTCATATGGAGGTGTGGTATGATACTGCGAAATCGTCTGAAGGAACGCAGGGCTGCGCTAGGTGTCAATCAGCAGGAGATGGGAAGACTGTGCGGAGTGTCAAGGCAGACAATCAGTCTTATAGAAAGGGGCGATTATTCGCCATCAGTCAATCTTGCATTAACGATTGCAAAAGTATGCGGAGTTACCGTGGAAGAAGTATTTTATTTACAGGAGGAAGATAATGATGGGAAATGAAGAAATTAAGAAAGCAAACAGAAAGGCGCTGCCTAAGTTCATACTGCTTTGTATTATAGGAGCTGTAATCGGAGGTATAACTGGGTATCTTGTTGGAGCAAATGGAATTGATACAATGTCAGGAAATTTTAAAGCCGTAGTTAGCGGTTATATAGTATTAACTGCACCCTGGATTATGCTTGCTATTGCAGTTATAATTCCTATAGTGTTAGTGCCATACTACAAGAAGGCTAAGAAGCAGCTATCACAGTGGGATGGTGAAGATGAAGAAGTATCAGATAGTGTCGAAGAGAAGCTTTCTATAATTCAATGGGTTTCAAGTGGGGCGCTTATAATTTCATATTTTCTTATTGCGGCATCATATTCAGGTGGTACAGCAATGTTTGAAAGTGTTAACAATATGATAGGATTAACTGTCAGCATTGCAGCATTTTTAGGAATTATGGCAGAGACTGTTATTATACAGCAGAAAAGTGTTGACTGCGTAAAGATAATGAATCCTGAAAAGACGGCATCGGTATATGATATGAAGTTCCAGAAGAAATGGCTTGAAACCTGTGATGAAGCAGAGAAGATTATAGTTGGGAAATGTGCATTTAAAGCATTTAATATAACGAATAGTATGTGCAGTGTACTTGCAGTTGTTCTTGCAATCAGTGCGCTTATGTTTGGAATTGGTTTTCTTCCTTCATTTGTTGTATGCCTTATCTGGATAGTTAATATGTCAATATATTGCAAAGAATGTCTGAAATATTCAAAAGTTGGTAACAAGATTATGTAGATAAATATTTTCGGAAAATGGATGTAAGGAATTAAATGCGTAGCTGGACGTGGTTACTATCAGGAAGAAGGAAAAGAGGCTGCAGATTTGTAAGACATGAACCCAGTGTTTTAGCGGCTTATAGCACGTATAAAGATCTGTTTTTGAATTTTTTGAAATTTTTTCAAAAATTTTTCAAAAAAGTGCTTGACGAATTACACTGGGTCGTGTATTATAATGAAGTGCTTTGCGATAGCAACTAACACAAAGCGAGACTTAAGATGTGGCTTATTGGTCAAGTGGTTAAGACGTCGCCCTCTCACGGCGAAGACAGGGGTTCGACTCCCCTATAAGCTATTCTGCGTTATAATTGATTCGAAAGAGTGGACTTTATGTCCACTCTTTCGTTTTTGCAATATAATTATTGTCTGATTAATGCAGAATGAAAACTGAATATTATTAAAAGAAAGAGGTAGTAATGGGTAAGAGAGAAGATTATGAAGCTAAGACAGAAAAGCTTATAATGCCAATTGTTGAAGCCAATAATGTAGAACTTTTTGATGTTGATTATATTAAAGAGGGTCAGGACTGGTATCTGCGCGTCTACATAGATAAAGAAGGTGGAGTTACAATTGATGACTGTCAGGCTGTAAGCAGAGCTTTTAATGAGATACTTGATAAGGAGAACTATATTACTGACCAGTACATTTTTGAAGTGAGTTCACCGGGACTTACAAGACCTTTAAAGAAAGAGAAGGATTATGCAAAGAGTATTGGGAAACTTATAGATATTAAGCTTTACAAAGCTGTTGGAGGCATAAAGGAATATACAGGCATTCTTAAGGAATACGATAAAGACAACATTACAATAGAGGTTGATGATAATCTTATAAAGATTGAGAGAAGCAATCTTGCAATGATTAGATGGGCATATGTTGAATAGATATATAACTAAAGTTGTTAATAATGGAGGATAAGAAGATGAATAAAGAATTGATACTTGCGATTGAAGCCTTAGAAAAAGAAAATGGAATCGACAAAGAGATTATGTTTGATGCCATTGAAAAGTCATTAATGGACGAATATAAGGCTGAATTTGACAAGGCAGATAATGGCAGGGTTGTACTTGACAGAAGAACAGGTGATTTCCACATTTATTCAGACAGAACTGTAGTTGAAGAAGTAGAAGTTCCAGAGTTCCTTGATACTAAGAAAGGAAAGTATGTATCTGGTACAGAAATAGCACTTGTTGATGCAAGAAAGATTAAGCCGGGATGTCAGCTTGGTGATGTTATTACTATAGAAGTAAAGTCAGAAGAATTCTCAAGAAAAGCAGCTAAGAATGCCAAGAATACAATTGTTCAGACTATAAGAGAACAGGAAAAGAATGCACTCTACAACGAGCTTCACGCCAAGGAGAAGGAAATTGTTACAGGTGTTGTACAGAGAATTAACGACAACGGTGATATGACTATTGACATAGGAAGAACACAGGCAGTTCTTAAGGCAGATGATAACTTTAAGGATAAGCAGTTCAAATGCGGAGAAAGAATCAAGGTATATGTTGCAAGTGTAAGCAACAGAGAAAGAAGCGGTTTATCAGTTAAGATTTCAAGAAAGTCACAGGAACTTGTAAAGAAACTTTTTGAAGAAGAAGTTACAGAGATTAAAGATGGTACAGTTGAGATTATGGCTATCGCAAGAGAAGCAGGTTCAAGAACTAAGATGGCTGTAAGAGCTAATGTTCCTCATGTGGATCCAGTAGGTGCATGCGTAGGTATTAATGGTGCGAGAGTTAAGAATATCGTTAATGAACTTGGTAATGAACAGATTGATATTGTTGAGTGGGATGACAATCCTGCCCAGTTAATTGTTAATGCTTTAAGCCCTGCAAAGGTTGTATCAGCAGTAGCAGATGAAGAAGAGAAGAAGGCTAAGATAATTGTTTCAGAACAGCAGTTATCACTTGCAATCGGTAAGTCGGGACAGAATGTAAGACTTGCAGCTAAGCTTACAGGTTACGGAATTGATATTAAGAGCGAAGCTGATCCAGAAGCATTTGCTGATATGGATAAAGACAACGCAGAAATCGTATATGGTGAAGACAGTGAAGGATATGATGACAATCAGGCAGATAATGTAATGTCATTGGATGAAGACTATAACGAAGATGCAGCCTCTGACACAGAAGTTGTAGAAGAATAATATTATTGGAGAGTGATAGTTTGGCAGCAGTAAAGAAGATTCCACAAAGACAGTGTATAGGTTGTAATGAGATGAAAGACAAAAAGCAGCTTATACGGATATTAAAGACTCAGGATGAACAGATAATAATAGATACAACAGGCAAGAAGAACGGAAGAGGGGCGTATATATGTCCTGACGCAGAGTGTCTTAAGAAAGCAAGAAAGTCAAGAGGACTTGAAAGAGCTTTTAAGATGGCTGTTGATGCATCTGTTTATGATGAGTTAGAAAAGGAGATGAATAATCTTGGACAATAAAAGAGCATTATCAATGATAGGTCTTGCACAGAAGGCTGGAAAAGTAGCAAGTGGTGAGTTCTCTACTGAAAAGGCTGTAAAAGAGCATAAGGCATATATGGTAATAGTAGCAGATGATTCATCTGATAATACCAAAAAGAATTTTAAGAATATGTGTGAATATTATAAAGTGCCAGTGTATTTCTTTAGCAATAAGGATGACTTAGGGCATGCTATAGGTAAAGAATTCAGAGCATCACTCGCAATCCTTGATGAAGGGTTTAAGAATAGTATTGAGAAACATTTTAAACAAGATTAGAGATAATCGGTGTAAATAATACAGAAATATTATTCCTGTATTGGAAAAGAGGTTAAATGGCAAATATGAGAGTTCATGAGTTGGCGAAAGAATTAAATATTTCATCAAAAGCGATAACTGATATTTTAAGTAATGCTGACAAGAAATATACAGCTATGAGCGGACTAGGTGAAAGTGAAATAAACAGTGTAAAGAGCAAGTTTACAAAAGCAGCTGGAAATACAGCTAATAAATCAGAACCTAAAAAGGCAGAAGAAAAACAAGTGAAATCAGAGGAGAATAAGAATATTAAGGCACAGGATAAGACTGGTAATAAGTCAGAACAGAATACACAGGATACTAAAGCGGCAAACACATCTAAGGATGTAGATAAGAAGCACATTTCTCAGGTGTACTTCCCACAGAACAGCCAGAAGACTGATTCAAGAGATAGAAATAATAATAGAGATAATAACCAGAATAGAAATAACAGAGATGGTTATAGAAATGACCGTAATAATGGCGGTTATAGAAATGATAGAAACAATGATCGCAATGGCAGTTACCAGAACAGGGACAATAACGGCCAGAACAGAGATGGTTATAGAAATGACCG
>OGEQ01000779.1_pt1 | contig 30639 bp, 45 predicted proteins | sample 1570731 | NCBI WGS metagenome assembly OGEQ01 (sample SAMEA2582132, study PRJEB24529) | metagenome | biome: Human gut stool | place: China | collected 2011
TAAAGGTAGTGGGTTTCCGCCTATGGCAAACGAAAGGATTTTATTTATGAACTATCTGTTCGCAACAGAGGGCGATTTGAACCATGACTGAGTAGTAACCGTACATACCAGCACCTGCATAACTTACAGAGAGGTGGTTGAGATGAAAGAAATCAAAGTGATTAATGCATTGGACATTGACGGGAAAGAAACTCCGTTTTCAGAATTGACCGTGGAAGATCAAAAGCAGATGGCGGGAAAGATCCGGGATACGGTGATGAACTTCGCTGGATACAGAAGAAAGACCGCCTGATGGCGGTTGTGGTGTACAAGCCAGGAGAGGAGGCAAAGCATGAAACTGAAAGATTTGCTGAAAAGTTTTGGTGGTGGTGCCTGTGTGTCAGTGTATGACGCGTTCGGGGATTATTGTAGGGAGGCAAGCTTTGATTATTATGATCTGCCTAAATGGGCGAGGTCGAGAGCTGGACTGAAGGAGTTCCTTTCTGATGACAATCCAAACCATTACAGATTGACATGCATCACGTTGGAAGAATGGTGGCCAGATGTTGAAGACCGCAAAGTTGAGAGCTGGGGAATTGAGATCAATGGACATGGTGAACCGGTGGTATGGGTCTGCCTGGAATGTACAGTTGGTGGGAGGGAAATGTAGATGAGAATCTTAAGAGTAATTTCCTGGGACAAGCTCCGGCAGGAGTATCACCAGGAACGGTTGAGAAAGCAGGCGTGGCTCCGGGCAATCAAGGAGGTTATCAAGGCGATGATTCTGGGGATGTTGGTTGGGGCACCGATCGGGGTCATGCTGGCAGTGTGGAGGGCATTATGGATCTTGTAGAGTTTACGAACTGGTTAGTACCAAGAGTGATAGGCGCTGGTGGCGTGCTGCTGATGGTAATGGCAGTATCGAGAATCTTTTAAAGGAGGTGGGGCCTATGAAAAGCAAATACTTGCGCTGGGTGCGGATGTAAGACTTGGTGCTGGGAGCGGGACCGGGATTACCGGTGCCGGAGCTATAAAAAATGGACCCGTCAGCGGCAACTGAACGAGTCCGGAAACAATGAATATGTTCAACCTCAGTATAGAGGAAGATTGGAGGAAAATCAAGCATGAGATTGTATGAGTTAACTGAAGAATACAAAGCCCTGGAAGAACTGGTGTATGATCCGGAGGTGGACGAGCAGACGCTGCAGGACACAATGGAAGGCATCTGGGGAGAGATTGAAGAGAAAGCGGATAACTATGCCAAGATCATTACGGGCATGAAAGCAGACATCGAAGCGCTGAGAGAGGAAGAGTTCCGTCTGGCGGCCAGAAGAAAAGCATTGGAGAATCGTCAGCAGACTTTGAAGAGTAATCTGGAGGTCAACATGCGTGAGATCGGCAAGACCAAGTTCAAGACGGCCCTGTTCAGCTTCAACATCCAGAAAAACGGAGGACTGCAGCCATTGGTGATCGATGGTCTTCTGGAGGATATTCCAGGTAAGTTCCTGATCCCACAGCCTGCGGTTCCGAACAATGAAGCAATCCGCAAACTTCTGGAAGAACGGGAAGTTGACTGGGCACACTTAGAGCCACGCGGGGAAAGCCTGAGGATCCGCTGATGGAGAGGGAGAGTATTGGACCATTCCGGATGCAGCTGCTTATGGAAGTAGCTGCCAAGGCGGTCAAGATCATGACAACTGGTGTCTGGCATCTGTCCTTTGACGAGATGGATATCGTCCTGGAGTACATCCGGTGCGGGATCGATGCTTATACGCGTAAGTACGAGGAGGGAGAACATGTTTCTGAAAATAAGTGAGTTTAAGAAAGCAATGAAGTCGGCGCTGAAATCTGCTGGCGGGTTGATTGTTGGAAATGAGGAGGGACATATCCTGGTCCGGACAGATTTTTGGGGAGTTTGGGTAGAGGTTGATCATGCTACCAGTAAATTTAAAGCGGCAATCGTGGAGCTGATCGGCGATATGCCAGATTATGGAACAAAGTACCGGTTTTACATGAACGAGAAGGAACTTTGTATGGAACATTCAGCGGATTGTTTCGATCCATACGAAGAATGGAAGCGTGCAAAGGATTTTGCCTGCATGGTTCCGCTGGCTCTTTATGAGTTTCCGCATGAGACTTTGATCTACCAGAGACATAGCGACAGATCTTACATAACCGTGCGGAAGGATTATTCCATCGGAATGCTTTCGGATGCGGAGCTTGAAAGTGGAGAAGGGGTTCCGGCGAGGCCAAGCGTCTCGATGAGAGGGGTTACTTTATTTTTTAAAAATGAGGTTATGATCTACTGGGTCAGCTGTGTAAAGGTTCCTGAGCGGACAAGGGATACCATTCTGGACAGCTTAGGAGCATTTGACTTCTTTGAAGACAGCTGGCTGCCGAAAGAACCGGAAGAGTCGAGCAATGAGACAGAGGAGTTGCCGTATTAAGGAGGACGAGATGGGATTACCAGTATTGATTTATGGGAAATCCGGCAGCGGGAAGAGCCGGAGTTTAAAATTCTTTGACGAGAAAGAGATTGTTTTCTTGAATACAGAGCGAAAGGAGCTGCCGTTCCGTAAGCGTTTTAAGAAAACTGGGGCTAGTGACAACATTGACCAGATCATCACCACGATCAATAAGAATTCAGAAAAGGTTTATGTGATCGATGATGCAGGATACATCATGACCCACTTGTTTATGTCCCAGCACCGGAATAAAAAGGGAAATGCGTCCTTTGAGATGTATGACGATATTGCGGATGCCATGTATGGGCTGATCAAGCGGATCAAAACAGAGGTAAAGGACCCGGATAAGATCGTGTATATCATGTTCCATGAAGATACCGATGATTTTGGTATTTCCAGACTTCGGACCATTGGCAAGCAGCTGGACCGGAAGGTGTGCCTGGAGGGTATGGTAACGATCTGCATCCGGTGTATGAGCGAGAATGGAAACCATTTCTTCCGGACTGTGACGGATGGATCTGATATCACCAAAACACCGGAAGAGATGTTTCAGAGCCCAGAAATCGAAAATAACCTGAAATTAGTTGATGATACCATCCGTGATTTTTATGGGTGGGAAAAGTATAAATCCAAGGAGGACAAGCAGGAATGATTAAAAAACCAGCAGGATATGATGAGGCAGCGGCCTATACAGGAGAGTTCCAGCAGCTGCCAAAGGGAAAATACACATGTGTGATCAAACAGGTAGCGACCCAGACATCCAAGAATGGATATGAGCAGTTTGTGATCCTGTATGACATTGCGGATGGAGAACATAAGGATTTTTATAAAAAGCTGTTTGATGTGGATAAGGCACAGAATCCGTCAAATGCAAAGTGGCGTGGTGTGTTCAAACAGAACATGGAGGGAAAAGGCCTTTCCTGGTTTAAGGGAATCATCACATCCATTGAGCGTTCCAACAATTTTACATTTCAGTGGGATAAGGCCGATAATGAGAAACAGATGATCGGTAAGAAATTCGGAGGCATTTTCCGTCGCCGCCAATATTATGCCACCAACGGTAACCGCCCGTTTGTGACGGAGCTGTTCCAGATCCGCAGCATCGCCGGTCTGGCAGAAGCAGAGATTCCGGAGGACGAGCTGCTTCCGGATGAACCAGTGGAGCGACCAACTCCAGAGCAGGCTGCGACACCTTCTGCAGTCGGTGATGGATTTATGAATATTCCAGATGGAGCAGAGGATGAAGGCATCCCGTTCATGTGATCCGGAGCTTTACCAGAAAGTAAAGGAATCTGTCAGCATGCAGCAGGCCGTGGAATACTGCGGCCTGCGTATTTTAAACGGAAAATGTCGCTGCCCATTTCATAAAGATACCCATCCGTCTATGAAGATCTATCCCAACGGAAACGGATACTATTGTTTTGTCTGCGGCGCTGGCGGCGATCAGATCAAATTTGTGGCGGAATATTATGGAATCAGCAACTATGAGGCAGCGAAGCAGCTGGCGCAGGCTTATGGCATCCCAATCCAGGAGCCGGTTTCCTACCGGGAGAAGCGGGAAGCAGAGAGACGGCAGCGTTTAAAGCGGGAATTACAGAATTTTGTGGCTTATGCGAGAAAATGGTTGACGGTATACCGAGGACTGCTCTGTGAGGCGATCAGAGAGCGTGGGGAGCATTTCTGGGAAGGTTTAAGCAATCTGACTTATGTGGAATATCTGATCAGCTGTCTGGATCAGTGTCCGGAAGAAGTATACGCAGACAAGAAGGTGGTGAGAGAGATTGGAAAAGTCGAACGAAGAGTTAGCGACTGGTATATCAAAATTAGGGAAGATGGATCCGTTTCCAGATGAGATCTTCTATCGGATCTTTGAGATTGAGGACAATGTGGAGCGGCAGAAATACATTGAACTGCTGCGGAACGCAGCAAAGGCGGCGAAGCGCAGCATGGAGTTCAATAACCTGTTAAAGCAGTTCCAGATGGATTACATCCAGCGGATGCGTCAGACTGGAAAGAAAACAGCATTTACGGACCAGCCGCTGGAATTAAACTGTGCGGAGTGGGACGCAACGGATATAGGGGTCCGGACGATCCGGTATGACCGGAATATGCAGCCAATGACCTTGATGGCCTGCAGTCATCCGATTATGCCTATCGAGATCCTAAAAAACGTGGATACATCAGAGGAGCGGATCACCCTGGCTTATTTTAAGTCTGCTTCTTGGCAGCGGATCACAGTGGACCGGGCGGTGTGTGCGAATACCAACAAGATCGTGGACACGCTGGCCCAGTACGGGATCGAGGTGACTTCTGACAATGCCAAGAACCTGGTTCGTTATATCAGTGACTGTGTCGGCTACAATCCGGCAACCTTGGAACCAAAGAAATCCATCAACCGTCTTGGCTGGGTAGGCTCCGCGTTTACGCCGTATGAGAAAGATATCCGTTATGAGGGCGGGATGGACTATGAGGCGATCTTTAAAAATGTGTCAGAGAAGGGCGGTTTTGGCGTTTGGAAGGCGCTTTGTAGTGACTTGCGGAGGAATATACCACTCCGCATGATGATGGCTGCCAGCTTTGCTTCTGTACTCCTGGAGCCATTAAAGGTCCTCCCGTTTGTCTTGCATCTGTGGGGAACCACTGGAACTGGAAAGACCGTGGCACTTATGGTGGCCATGTCGATTTGGGGAAACCCGCGTATGGGCGGCTTGGTAAAGACCATGAATATGACCAAGAACGCCATTATGAGGAACGCTGCATTTTTATGCAGTATCCCGTTTGCCGGGGATGAGCTGCAGACGATCAAGGATAAATGGCAGGGCAATTTTGACCAGCTGATCTACCAGATCACGGAAGGTGTAGATCGTGGCCGGGCAAAAGCATACGGCGGTGTGGAAGACACCAAGACCTGGAAAAATAGCTTTATCTTTACGGGTGAGGAGCCGATCACGAAGGTGAATTCCGGTGGAGGGTCTAAGAACCGAGTCATTGAAATTGCCATTGATGGCCCACTGGTGACAGACGGGCACTATGTAAGTACCGTAGTGCAGGAGAACTATGGTTTTGCAGGGAGATTATTCGTGGAGTACATACAGGAAACAGAATCCTGCAAAATCATGGACCGATACCGGGAGATTTTTGAGGAGCTTTGCCAGTTGGATACTACAGATAAACAGGCAATGGCAATGGCCTGCATGTTGCTGGCAGATGAAATTGCAGTGAAACTTTTTTTTACGGCAGAGCAGCCGCTGCAGATTGTCCAGGTGAAGCAGTACCTGCAGAGTACGCGTGATGTGGATATTGCGGAGCGTGCGTATCAACAGGTATTAAACTGGGCGGCAAAGTACCAGGTTCGTTTTGAAGATCCGAAAGAAGAGAATTCACTGAATAAAGGCGAAGTCTGGGGAAAGATTGATGACGGGAAGCTGATTGTAAACCGCGATGTGCTTTTAAGCTTTCTGGATCAGAATGGTTTTGATTATACAGCAGTAAGCCGAAAATGGGCAGAAAAGGGGTATTTGGTGCGTAATTCGCAAGGGAAAATGGTGCATCAAACGAAGGTATACGGAATCAAATCGAGCTATATCAAATTTAATCTGCCGGAGGATGACGACACAACAGATAAGGATGGATTTATGCAGGTCGAGAAATATGAGCAGGAGACGTTGCCTTTTGATTAAAAGGTCTTACCTATTTTCAAAAAGGTAAGACCTTGGTAAGACCCTAAAAGCCGCATAAACACTGGCTTTTTTAATAAGGTCTTACCTGTCTTACCAGTCTTACCTGTTATATAGTCTCGTGACGCGAGGAGAAAAACGTCATTATTTTTTTCTCTTATAAAAATATGGACTTATTATCCGGGTTTTTAGGTAAGACAGTAAGACCCTAAGCAAAATAAGGTCTTGCGGGCATTTTTCAGGTAAGATTTTGGAAAGACATTTTTGAAAAATGGTAAGACCGCAGCAATGGGGAGATAAAAAACAATGAAAATGAGCAATAAATCAGCCGGGACAAGGTTTGAAAGAGAATTTGCTGCCCGGCTGGCGGCGGAAGGGTTCTGGGTGCACCGTTTTCAGGATAATAAAAACGGACAGCCTTGTGATGTGATCGCAGCCAGGAACGGAGAAGCGTACCTGTTTGACTGCAAAGACTGTCAGACCAAAGCGTTTGATCTGCGGAGGGTTGAGGAAAATCAGTTCAATGCGATGCTGCTTTTCCAAATGACAGGAAACCGCCGGGGGATGTTCGCCATCCATTATCCAGATCAGACCGTGTATCTGATGGATTACCAGATTGCCAGAAACCTTCGGAATAATGGCGTGGGAAGTGTCCCAAGGGATGAGATATCTGGATATGGCAGGACGTTGGATGACTGGCTGGAAGAAATGAAAGTGGAAGCAGGTGAGACACATGGTTGCAGAGATTGGGTCTGAGATCCGGATCAGGGACGCTTCGAAGGGTCTCCTGGACTGGGCACGGGAAGAACTGATTCTTCCAAATCCGCAGTACCGGGAAAGGGAGCGCCGTGGGTTATGGGTCGGAAACACACCCAAATATTTGTGGCTGTACCGGGTGGATGGATCTGATCTAGTTGTTCCTACGGGTGTTGGAAAGCAGGTCCGGCAGTTCCTTTCTAAGCAGGATGAAATAATTGTCCAGTTGGCTGACAATGGAATTTTAGAGTATCAGGGCAACATTCCTCTATATGACTATCAGAAAGCGGCCGTGGAGGCTCTGAAAAAGTCCAGTTGTGGGATTTTACAAAGTCCATGTGGCTCTGGAAAGACACAGATGGGAATTGCGCTGGCAGCAGCGCTTGGCCGTAAGACCTTGTGGGTTACACATACGCAGGATCTTCTGACCCAGTCAAAAGCAAGAGCGGAGCAGTATTTTCCAGAAGAGAACTTAGGGACGATTACAGCCGGAAAGGTGCGGATCGGCAGCCATGTCACATTCGCTACAGTGCAGACCTTAAGCAAGCTGGATCTGACCCAGTACCGAAATACATGGGATGTGGTGATCGTGGATGAATGCCACCGCCTGGCCGGATCCCCAACACAGGTAACCATGTTTTACAAGGTCATGAACAACCTGGCGGCCAGATATAAATATGGGCTGTCAGCTACGGTACATCGGTCGGATGGAATGATTAAAAGCACCTTTGCAGTGTTGGGACCGATCATCTACCGGGTACCGAATGAGGCAGTGGCTGATAAGACCATGCAGGTGCGGATTGTGCCGCGTGATACCGGGATTGCAGTCAGCAGAGGATGTCTGGATACAGACGGTACCCTGGATTACCATGAACTGCTTTCCTATCTGGGTGATAACCAGGAACGGAATGAGCTGATCGTGAGGGATATGGTAAGCCAGAGCGGCCATTCCTGTCTGGTTCTTGCGAGTCGTCTGGAGCAACTGCGGAACATCCAAAAGATGCTTCCGGAAGAGTTAAGAGAAGTGTCAGCGATGATCGATGGCAGCATGACAAGTAAGCGGGGAAAAGCAGAACGAGAGGCAGTTTTGGAGGACATGAGGGCAGGAAGAAAGAAGATCCTGTTTGCTTCCTTCGGGCTGGCAAAAGAAGGGCTGGATATACCGGTCCTTGACAGACTGTTCCTGGTATCGCCCCAGAAAGATTATGCGGTGGTCACCCAGTCCATCGGACGGATCGCCCGGAAAGCAGAGGGAAAGACGGATGCCGTGTGTTATGACTACGTGGATCGGATCCAGTTCTGCGAGAATCAGTTTAAGCGAAGAAAGACCCATTACAGGAAAGCGGGATGTGTTTTATGACAAGAAAAGAAGAACAGGCGGTACTGGCCAAAGGTGTGTGGTGTGATTCTTATAATTTCTATCTGAAATTCCATGGACGTCCAGCGGAACCTGGATTCTGGGATGAAGCTACGGCGGATTTTGGAAAGATCATGAAGAAATATGATGGGGCAACGGTATGCGGACGGGTGATGTTGGCAGCATTCAGTCTTCTTGAGGAGGAATCACGATGAAGAAAATGAAACCACTAATAGATAAGACTTGTGACGTATGCGGGAAACTCATCTCCGGTGATCATGTAGAGATCAAAACAAGAAGGGGGAATGGAGCTGCACATCCAGTATGAGTGTGTGAGGAGGGGAGAAAACGATGGAAAATGGAACGAAGAATCCGATCCGTGAGAAGGAACTTCAGCGGCTGAAGAATTCCATCAAGATCGGTGACAGGATCAACGTCAAAACCTTGAAAGCCAGCCAGGGCAGACATGCATCCGGCGCCACCAGCGCTATGGCAGTGGTGAGAGGAACCGTGGTGGCGAAGTATCCGCATCTGGTGTTGGTGGAGCTTGCAAGTGGTTTGATGGAAAGTGCGACATGGGCGGAGCTGGCAGTGCAGAAGAGGGAAAAAAGCCAGAAAGGCAGGTGTTAGCAGATGGGAAAGATGACTCTTACAGAGGCAATCAATCATGCAAGAGAAGTAGCAAAAGATCATAGGGAGATTTGCACAACTACAGATATCGGATGCGACAAATTTTCAAAATGTATTAAATGCGCCGAAGAACATGAACAGCTTGCTGAGTGGCTGGAAGAATTAAAAAAACGCAGAGAAGCGGAACCCAGTCGGAATGGCTGGATTCCAGTTTGTGAGAGGTTACCAAAATCAGAAGGATATGTACTTGTGTCATTTGAAAATTTCACCATTCCGGACATTGCACGATATGAAGTTGACGAAAATGGAAGTGGGGCATTTTATCCAGGTGATGAGGATAAGAGTTACATATCATTCGGATTGTTTGTAAATGCCTGGATGCCGTTGCTGAAACGGTACAGAGGAGAGTAAGTATGGCAAGAAATCGATATGAAGGATACTGTTACTGTTGTGGTCAATATGTTCCAGTAGGGTATGGGCATTTTGAGAGATATCATGGCAGATGGAGAATCAAATGCGTGAAATGTGCTAGTGGGCGAATAGTAAGAGATACAGATAGAGAAGTGAAGAGAGCGAAGAAATTGAGAGGTGAAGCAGATGAAGAGACAGATTAATTTTGAAACTGCTATGGAGTTGGCGAAGAGAGGCAAGGAAGTATTTACATTAATGTCTACAGACGGCAGTGACTCATGGGTGTTAATGGAGCCTGGAACGTTGGAAGAAATGCTGGAGGGTGTTCTGTTCTTTGAGGAGACGGACGAACCGATCCCGGCAAAAATGGAAGTAGATAATAGTACACTGGAATGGCTTCAGAAAAGGTTTGAGGTAGCTAAGTAGAGTCAAATTAAAATTATTAGGGAGTTGGAGGTGAGACCAGTGGACAAGCAGATTCTGGTAGATTACATAGATGCCTGTAAGGTTGTTGATGATACCAAGGAGGAAATCCGGAAACTGAAGAAAAATAGAAAACGAATCTTGACAGATACTGTAAAAGGCTCATCACATGATTTTCCGTATACGCTTCAAACATATCGGACAGAGGGACTTGCTTATTCAGTGGTGAAAGATCCGGATGAGTTGGATCGGCTGGAGGTGGTGTTAAAAGAACGGTTGCAGAATGCAGAAAGAATCAAACGACAAGTAGAGGTGTGGTTGAATACGATTCCGATGCGGATGCAGCGGATTATCCGGTACAGGATTTTTGAGGATCTTCCGTGGAGCCAGGTGGCTGTGAGAATGGGAAGAAGAGCAACCGAGGCAAGTGTCAAAATGGAATATCTGAGATTTATGGGTAAAAAGTAAAGTTTGTTACGATTGTTACACATGTTACGAATCAAAATGTTATAGTGTAACCTGAAGCCAAAGGCATACAGCTGACGGCTTCCCCCACAAGCGGCGGGTCAGCAGAAGCCCGCCGCCAACCCCTTTCGGAACGTAGCTCAGTCGGTCAGAGCAGCTGGCTTATATCCAGCGTGGCGGGGGTTCGAGTCCTTTCGTTCCGATTTGCCTGGTTTAAGGGTTCTCCATCCAGACATTCTAGGTGCATGAAGGCATCCTTGAAAGAGGGTGTCTTTTTGTTGTGTATACATTGACTTTTTCGAACACATGTTCTACAATGTAAGAACAACAACGAAAAATTAGCCAGAATATAACAGAAAAAAAGCATACAAAAACGAAGTTGCATATTTGGTAGGAATTTCCAGTACGGCATGTGGTATAATGAAGAAAAATGTCGGATTGGAGAGTCGGATATGAGCCAGAAGAAAGTAAATGTAGCTAATTTTAATGTAGTGTTCCTTGAAGAAAAAGATGAGGCGCCGTTGCTGAAGTATTTTGATTCGATTGTGGTACCAGCATTTCAAAGTGGCATAAAAAAAGATAATAAAGACGCGGAATTATTCTTTATGAATGTTGAAGTCGTAGAAGATAGTGAAGGGGAATATGTATTAGTTGGATATGTTGTAAAGAAAACGGTTTTGGAAGTCAAATCAGATGTTGATGAGAAGGGAAACTTGATTGAGAAAGATGAAAAATATCCTTCAGCTCCATATTCGACTTTTGCTATATATTTAAAAAATCATAGAATGGTGTATGTGTTGAATCAGAAGGGAAGTCCAAATATAAAGAGTTTTTCTGGTCTGACAAAACATGTATTTGCTGAATATATTAGAAATTACAATCATGATGTTGGCGATAAAAGCAAATATTTACCATATCCAAGTATTAATATAGTTGGTCTTCCGATGAGAAGCAGTATTGAAGACGCGTTAAAGCAGGTATCTAAGGTTACTAAGTTGACTTTACGTTTTTATCCGCTGAATGGAGATCAGGAATTTGGAGAAATGTTTGGAGATTTGATTAAGGATTTACGTAGTGCGGCTAATGCAAAAAATGGTGAGCTAATGCTTAGGTCTCCAAAATCAATTTCTGGAATAATAAATATTGTTGAACAATCTGCCGGAACAGTAAAACCAATTATCGATGTGGAATACGCAGATAAAACGAAAGGAACAATTAAGGAGGATCAGATATCTGAAAAAATGGATATTGAATTTCCAGGAGAAAATGTCGTGGAGATGGATCAGGTTATTAGTAAGGGTAAAGAAATACAAAGCATTTCTTATACGAGTAGAGGTAATCAAGAAATTTATAATGAGCATAAAAGTAAAATTATAAAATTTTTGCCTAAAAAGTAATTCTGGAAAGAAGGGAGAATGGTGGAGATAAAACTAGATAACGTCGAAAAATTACTTAAGCCATTATCATCTAATCGTATTATGTGCGTCGCTATTAAAATGTTTTGGCCAAAATGGAAAGAAAAGGGAAAGTATATAACAGCTTTTGTATTTGGCGTAATTCCTGCGTATATGATGGCTACTTCTGAAAACACAGTTACAATATTTAGAGAAGGCGTTCAGTTAATGAATGATATTGCGCTGGCATTGTTTGGAATAGTATTTACTGGATATGCTCTTTTTCAAGCCTTGATTGGAAAAGAAATGCTTGTAAGAATGATAAATAGTACGGCACTAATAGATAAAGAACAGAAGAGTAAATTACAGGAGTCTAATGAATTATTTGCAAAAACGATGATGATGCAGTTTCTTTGCATTGTAGTCAGTGTTTTATTGTTATTAGTTTTATCAAGTATACCAGAAAACTATAATTTGTTTGAGGACATATTTTTAAATGAAATTATAGCATGGTGTGGGATATGTGTATTTTTCTATATTTCTTTCGTAACATTGTTGGAGGTGAAGAGTTTTATATTTAATATATTTGAGTTGTTTAATTTTCATGCAGCTACACGTGTCCTGGAACTTTTTAAAGAAGATAATCAAGAATGAAAATAGTCACTTGCGAAAGACGGTAGCTTATTCTTCATTCAAAGTATTATAATCGCTTGATCGATTATTGCAACAGACGCTTTGGATACATTTATTTTCAAAGGAGATAAGAGTACACAACCGGAGCCACCCCGCGTGGCTCACACACAGAGGTAGCCCAGCTGCCTCTTTTCTTTATGCCACAAAACCGACGAATGCGAGGTGATATCATGGCCAGAGCGCCGGATCCCAGAATTGAACAGGCGAAGGCCATGTACCTTCAAGGTGCAAAGTTAGTTGAGATTGCAAGTCAACTAAATCTGCCGGAGGGAACGGTTCGCCGCTGGAAATCCACTCATAGGTGGGAAAGCGAACGTTCGGATAAGAAAAGCGAACGTTCGAAAAAAAGAAAGCGTGGCGCTCAGCCAGGGAACAAGAACAGTTCCGGTGGGCCGCCGGGAAATAAGAAAGCAGTTACTACGGGAGAGTTTGAGACTCTCCTTTTTGATTGCCTGGATCCGGAGGAGCAACGCCTGACACAGACAGTTCCGGAGGACAAGCAGAAACTCCTCATGCAGGAGATCCAGTTGCTTACAGTCAGGGAGCGTCGGATGCTAAAACGGATTGATCTGTTGCGGAAGTCCTTGGATGATTCCGGAGTAGCGTCTGGTGATGAAACTGGTATGACTGCGGTAGGACACTGGAAAGGAATCGAGAAAGACAAAGAAACAGATCTTCTGGAATATCGCGGGAAGCTGGGGCAGATCCAGAATATTGAAGATGCTTTGACCCGCGTCCAGGCGAGAAAGCAAGCGGCTATTGATGCATTGCATCGGTATGGTGTGGATGATGCCAGACTGGAGATTGAAATGAAAAGGCTTGATCTGGCAGAAATGAAGCTGACAGGACAAGGCCAGGAAATTGAAGATCTGGAAGAGATAGAGGGTGAGATCTATGGCAGTGGCGAAGAGAACCTCTAAGAAGAAAACCCTGGAGTTCCGTTTTTCAGAGAAGCATAAGGCATACATTCGGGCATGTGAAAAATGTTCATACAATGTGGCTGAAGGTGCGGTACGTGCCGGAAAGACAGTAGACAATGTATTTGCCTTTGCCCATGAATTGAAAACCACACCGGATATGATTCATCTGGCAACTGGATCCACGATGGCTAATGCGAAGTTGAACATTGGCGTCTGCAATGGCCTGGGATTGGAGTTCATATTTCGCGGTCAGTGCCATTGGGGAAAGTACAAAGGCAATGAAGCACTGTTTATCAAAGGTCCATCAACGGGCGGAAAAGAAAGAATTGTTATCTTTGCGGGTGGTGCCAAAGAAGACAGCTATAAGAAGATACGAGGAAATTCCTACGGCATGTGGATCGCAACAGAGATTAACCTGCATCATGATAATACCATAAAGGAAGCATTCAACCGCCAGTTAGCGGCAAAACGTTTGAAAATATTCTGGGATCTCAACCCAGACAATCCACGAGCGCCGATTTACACGCAGTACATTGACCGATACCAGAAGCAGCAGGAGGCAGGAGAGTTTCTGGGCGGGTACAATTATATGCACTGTACCATCTATGACAACATCAATATCAGTAAGGAACGTCTTCGCGAGATTGAAAGCCGGTATGATAAAAATTCCATCTGGTATCTTCGGGACATTAAGGGCGTGAGGGTGATCGCTACTGGCTTGATTTACCGCCGTTTTGCAGATGCCATTCATGCTAAGCTTGGAACTTTCTGCTTGCAGGGAAAGCCAACGGACCTTATGGAAATCAATCTTGGTATTGACTTTGGCGGCAGTGGATCCGGACATTCTTTCACGGCCACGGCAATCACCAGAGGATATCATAATGTGATCGCCCTCGCATCTGAATGGATTGGATGCAAGGATGAAGCTGGAAATCAGATCGAGATTGATCCGGAGATGCTGGGGACGATGTTCTGCAATTTTGTTCGGCGGATTCTTGGCAGATATGGGTATGTAACCGTGGTGAACGCAGATAGCGCAGAACAGACGCTGATTGCGGGAATCCGGAGCAGTTTGCGGAAGAATGGTCTTAGCTGGGTCCGGGTTGAAAATGCCCTAAAAGCGCCGATCAATGACCGGATCAATGCAGTGATGATCTTAATGGCGCAGGGACGTTTCTTTTACATGGATGGAGAATGTGACAGCCTGGTGAATGCGCTGTGTACGGCGGTATGGGATCCAAAAGAATTGACGAAGAACGTCCGGTTGGATGATGGAACCAGTGATATAGATTCTCTTGATAGTTTTGAATACACGATAGAGCGGCGAATGGGCCAGCTTATTAAGTATGGGTGATGATATATGAATTATACGAAAATGTATGAAGCGTTGCGGAAAGTCCTTGGAAATGAACAGATTGATTTCGCTATGAGTGGCCGGAGCAGTGCTTTCATTGAGTTGTGGTCTAGGATGTATGAGGGAATGGCACCGTGGTTGAATGCGACAACGGATAGTGCTAATATTCCTGCAGCAGTAGCGGGAGAAGTTGCAAGACTGACAACTTTGGAGATGCAGAGTAAGATTGATGGAAGTCCAAGGGCAGAATACTTGAATAAAATTTATGAAAATGTCCTGGAAAAGCTGCGTGTACAGACAGAATACGCATTTGCAAAGGGAAGTATGGTGTTCAAGCCATATGTGTCTGACACAGGAATTGCAATCCAATATATACAGGCGGATAGTTTCTTCCCGCTGGATTTTGATTCTGCGAAAATGACACGCTGCGCATTTCTGGATCAATTTCGGAAAGGTAATGAGATTTATAGCCGGATTGAGTTATATAACTTGCAAGGGGATACGCTGACCATTAAAAACAGGGTATTTGTAGCAAGAACGGAAGGAACACTTGGAACGGAGGTGGCTATTGAAAGTGTTTCAAGATGGTCGGAATTAGCAGCAGAAATGCAATTTTCTGGTGTTAATAAGCTGCCGATTGGATATTTTGCGGTACCATTGGGAAATAACAGAGATTCTGGCAGTCCATTAGGGGTGTCTGTTTATTCCAGGGCGGTTGAACAGATTCAAGATGCGGATCGCCGGTATTCACAAATTAATTGGGAGTATGACAGTAAAGAGACTGCGGTGCATATTGCTCAAAGCCTGTTAAAGTATAATGCCGAAAATGATTCGTTTGAGTATCCGGGTGGAAAAAAACGATTGTACAGAGCGGTTGAATATAGTGCAGGCGTGCAAGATAAACCGCTTTTGGATGTGTTCTCACCGGCAATTCGGGATACGTCATATTACAATGGGTGGAATCAGCAGATGCGCTTGATTGAATTTCGATGCAATCTGGCTTATGGTACGCTATCCGACCCGAATAACACAGACAAGACAGCGGAAGAGATTAAGGCCAGCAAACAGAGATCTTATGATTTTATTTCTGACTGCCAGGGAGCTTTGCAGACGGCGTTGACGGATCTGGTGGAAGCGATTGCGTTCTGGTGCGATATTTATGGTTTATGCCCATCTGGTGAGTATCATCTATCATTTGAGTGGGATGATTCCATCGTGGTTGATGCTGCAACTGAACGGGAAAATGACCGGGCAGATGTGGCAATGGGGGCAATGGGGCTTCATGAATACCGGATGAAGTGGTATGGAGAAACCGAGGAAGAAGCCAGGGAGGCGATTAGTAAAATCAGTAGCACAGGGGAAGTGATTGAGTGACGCAGGGCGAAATCGAAAAACTGGCGTTAAAAACCGGGAATCTTTTCTCTGAATTGGAAATCCGGATCATGAGTGATGTTGCCAGGAGAATCCGGGAAGCAGGTTTTTCAACGGCTTCTGCATACTGGCAGATGAATCGGTTGGAACAGCTTGGAAAAGCTGAAGAAGAGATAAAGGACTGGGCGAAAGAGACCCTACAGAAGAGCGATGAAGAAATGGAACACATTTTTTCGGATGAGGTTTATAAGCAATATTATCAGCATTCCAGAATCTACCAAACTTTGGGGAAGAAAAGGCTGCCCTTTGAAGAGAACACACCGCTAATTCAACTGACTGAGGCGGTTAAATCTCAGATATCTGGAGAGTATAAAAATATCGCTGGCTCCATGGGCTTTGCCATAAGAGGGCCGGATGGGCGAGTGCAGGCGTCTCCTCTTATGGAGTTTTACCGTTCCACGTTGGATAATGCGGTGTTAGATATTCAGTCAGGCGCGTTTGATTATGGGACAGTTCTAAGACATACTGTGAGCAATATGACGAATTCCGGATTGCGATGGATTGATTATGATTCTGGTGTTCATAACCGCGTAGATGTAGCAGCCAGAAGAGCAATACTGACAGGTTTCCGGCAGGTACAGGGTAAGATCAATGAACAAGTGGCTGCAGATCTCAATACAGCCAGCTACGAGGTGTCTTATCATGTTGGAGCCAGGCCGTCACATCAGCCATGGCAAGGACGTGTGTGGACCATGGAGCAGCTAAGGAGCATTTGTGGGCTTGGTACAGTAACTGGTTTACATGGAGCAAACTGTTATCATGATTACACCCCATTTATACCTGGGGTCTCAGTACGAACTTATACAGATGATCAGATTCAGGAGATGCTGGAAGAGGAAAATACTCCTAAGGATTATTATGGAAAACCCTATACCACGTATGAAGCCCTGCAGGAGCAGAGAAAGATGGAGCGTAGCATACGGGCAACACGGCAGCAGGTGAAGCTATTGCAGGCTGGCGGAGCCAAGGAAAAGGACATTATCCTAAAAAAAGCAAGATACCAGGGGCAGCTGCAGAAGTATGCTGACTTCTCTAAAAAGATGCATCTTCCAGAGCAGAAACAAAGGATCATGCAGGACGGGTTACGTGGTCGTTTCACTCCGACAAAAGCGGAACAGAAAAAACTTGAAGAGTTTTTAATAAATGATAAAATAAAGGCAGAGTTAGCGGAAGCAAAGATTTGCGGTGTTCCTCAAATAGATCCAGAAAAAATTGATCTGTCTGAATTTACATATGATCACGAACATATTAACGAGGAACGCTTTCATGGAGTCACGAGAGAAGAGGCAGAACAACTTGTAAAAGAAGCAGATATTTCTCTTACGAGATGGAATGGACGTTTTATTAATTATTATGGTCCGAACGGTGCGGTGTATATAGATTTGGAAAACAAAAATATAAGAACTGCATTCAAGAAAGATCAGTTTGATGAGGCAACACTAAAAATAAGGGAGGTGGTAGAAAAGTATGGAACCAAGAAAAATTAACTGCCCATTACTTGGAAAGGAAATTGAGGACGGAATGTGTTATGATATACATATGAATGTGGAGGGACTGGCACCGGACTGGACGATTCCTAAGAAAGTATTAGAGAATCCAGGCTATAAAAAAATTTGCATACAATGTCAACATCATAGAGATGATTAATACCACCGGTTGGTAAAAGAAGACTGGTGGTATTTTTGTACAAATTTTTAGAAAAAGTTGCGATATTACAACTGTAAAGAAGGTGATTTTATAAAACGGATATCATGGATATGGAAAAAAATTTTTCAAAAATCAAAATGTTCTCATCATTATCGTAAGCACTGGAACCGTGAAGCTGGTTCGTGTGGCGGTTATGTGCGACGTTGTACAAAATGCGGTAAAATTTTAGATTAGGAAGTCATTGAATTAGTTATAAACACGCAGGCAAGCCCTGGGTGTTCTTTTTATACCCAATTTTGGCGTGGCTGCCGTAAAAGCCTACTTTTAAGATGGACGGCTACCCATCGCAAAAAGCCGAGGAAGGAAGCAACATGGCAATTTTTAAGACAGAAACCCTGAAAGAGAAAGGGCTGACCCAGGAACAGATCGACTACATTATGGCGGAGACTGGAAGAGAGGTAAATGCTCTTACTGCGGAGAGAGATGGATATAAAAACCAGTTGGCAACCGCGCAGGCCTCTCTGAAAGCGATGGAGGGGATCGACGCAACAGGACTTCAGACAAAAATCAACGAACTTTCTGAGCAGATGAAGGGTAAAGATGCAGAGATCGAGAAGATTAAATCAGACTATGCGTTTGATGCGGCGGTCAAAGAAGCAATCCGGAAGGCGTCTGGAAGGAACGAGAAGGCGATTATGGCATTAATGGATATGGACACGCTGAAGGCTTCTAAGAACCAGGCACAGGATATTGAAACAACCTTAACATCTCTCAAAAAAGAGAATGATTATCTGTTTGGCAGTTCCACTCCACTTCCGAGAGTGGTCAGCAGCACTTCAGGAATTAACAATGATGCACAGACAAAGAGAGAGCAGGCCAATGAAGCATTGAGAAACCTGTTCGGAAAAGGAGAGTAAAATATGGCAGTAAATATTACAGACAGATCAGCAGTTGAAGCTTTAATTCGCGAGCAGATTGTATCTACCATCTTCCAGGATGCACCGAAACAGTCCGCATTTATGGGAATGGCGCGCAAGCTTCCAAACATGACATCTAAGCAGACCCGTATCCGCGTTCTGGATTTTCTTCCGACGGCTTATTGGGTGGATGGAGATACTGGAATGAAGCAGACCTCTATGCAGGCGTGGGACAACGTATACCTGACAGCCGCAGAACTGGCGGTTATCGTACCGATCCCGGAGTCCGTATTTGACGATGCCGAGATTGATATTCTGGGAGAGATTACTCCGAGAGTCAATGAGGCAATCGGTCAGAGGGTCGATGCGGCAGTTATTTTCGGTGACAACAGACCAAGAGAGTGGCAGGCGGACATCATCACCCTGGCACGTCAGGCCGGGAATAATGTTTCTCCGTCTTCTGGCAAGGATTACTATGATCTGACTCTTGGAGAGGACGGCGTATTTTCCAAGGTTGAGGATGATGGCTACGCAGTAACCGGAGCGATCGCCCCGATGACGTTTAAATCCAAGCTGAGAGGATTGCGTGATGCGAACAAACAGCCGATCTTTACACACAGTATGCAGGATTCCAGTAAGTATGCATTAGATGGAGTACCGATTCAGTTCCCGGAGAACGGTTCCTTCATGCCGGATATCGCGCAGCTGGTTGTTGGCGATTTTTCCAAGGCAGTTTATGCAATCCGTCAGGATATTACTGTAAAACTGCTGACTGAGGGTGTTATTCAGAATCCGACAACAAAGGATATTGTTTATAATCTGGCACAGCAGGATATGATTGCATTACGTGTAGTTTTCCGTATGGGTTGGGCGCTTCCGAACCCAGTAACACGTCTCAATGAGGATCGTACCGGTTGTACGTTTGCTTATTTGGAGCCTGGCACTCCCGCAACAACCCAGAAAGTAACTTTTACGGTAACGGATGGCAAAGAGTCCAGCCCGACAGCCTATGAGGATGTCCGTATTAACGTAGATGGTGCGATCCTTAAGACGGATTCGGCTGGCAAAGCGGAATTTAACCTGAGAAAAGGCACTTACACAGCCAAGATCACTAAGAAAGGCTTTGTTTCAGTAACGGAGACATTCACGGTTGATGCAGCAGCTGTAAACAAAGCGATCACGCTGGTAGCACAGTCCTAACAAGGAGCTGATGAAATGGTTTATGTAACACGGGATTATTATATTTCCGGATATCTGCAGGGGCGTTCCCCTGCGGTGCCGGAGGCAGATTTTACATTCTGGGAAAAGCAGGTAGAGCGAATGGTTGACAGATATACATTCGACCGGATTAAGGCAGATAATAGTCTGGTAACAGATGATGTGAAAGATTGCATCTGTGAACTAACAGAGCTGTTTTACCAGGCGTATAAGGCTTCACAGAGTGTATCTGATCACGGAGGTCCGTTAAGTTCCTATTCCAACGATGGAGAATCCGGCACGATCGATCTGTCACGGTCGATTTATACTGAAGAAGGGAAAAGAAACAAATGCCGTGAAATCATTGGTCGTTATTTGGGAAATACATCGCTTCTTTACCAGGGGGTGTGAGCATGAATCCAAACTATAACCGGACAATCACTGTTTTCAGGAAAGTAGATTCGGAATGGGAAAAATTAGTATTTCATAACTGCTTTTGGAAGTCCGGGATCACAGTGGTACAGAATGGCACTGAGGCATCACAGGTCAATACCTATACTGTTCGGATTCCTCTGGAGGCTGTAGGAAATAATTTTTCAGTGGCGTCAGGTGATGTGGTGGTTCTGGGTGAGTGTGCAGATGAGATCACGGGAAAAAGCCCATGCACGGCATCGGAAGTTTTACGGAAAAACAAGCCGAATGCATTTTTCGTCAGTGCCTATTCCGATAACACCACATATCAGATGGCCAGACATTACAGGCTGGGAGGATAGTCGTGGATATTGAAGTAAAATGGGAAAAATCAGCAGAGCAGATTGTAAAGGAAAGAACCAGGGGAAATGATGGACTGCTATTCCTGGCTAATGAAGCGAAGCGGCTGATGGATCCATATGTTCCAGCAGACAGTATGGTGTTGGCACAGAATGTCAGAGTCTACGTGGATGGAGATAATGGGGTGGTAGAATATCAATCCCCCTACGCCCATTACCAGTATGAAGGTGTGGCGTATGGACCGAACTATCCCATTATGGATGGAGAAACTGTTATGGGGTTCTATTCCCCACCACACAAGTCATCTACCGGAGAAAAATTGAAATATAGCCATTTTCGGCATCCGCAGGCCACTTCGGAGTGGGACAAAGCGATGGTGAGGGCACGAAAGAATGATCTAACGCGGGCGATGCAGAACTACCTGGGAGGTAAGTGATATGACAAAACACGATGCAGTAACGGCATACTTTCAGCCCAAAGTAGAAGAACTGGCTGGACAATACCTGGGGTTTAATTTTTCGGATGATTACAGTGGAATTTCGTTGGTAACGAATTACTCTGACAAACTTCTGAAAAAATATCTTTGTGGTGCCGAGAAAGAATATGGGTTCTCAATTGTGATTGTGCAGCCATATTCCACGGACATGGATGATTTGAACCTCACAGCGATGAACTTTGCTCAGGTGTTTATGGATTGGCTGGAAGAAGAAAATAAAAAGTGCAACTATCCAGAATTTCCGGACGGTTGCCAGATAAAGAAGATGGAAACGCTTCAGAACATGCCGAATCTGGCAGGAATCAATGCAAAAGAAGGAATGGCGCGGTACATGGTACAGTGCCGGATTGTTTATTTTGAGAAAGGAGACAGGCGATGAAAATCAGTGAGTTAATGGCAGGTGTAACGCCGAATGCATCTTATGAAGGTTGGGTAACAGCGGATGACTGGGTTCTGGCGATTGATACAAATCCATCAGCATCAGCAGCCACAGACGTGAAGGATTATGAGGTGGTACAGATGGGAATCGAAGGATTGGATGCAAATCTGAACCCGGTGACATCAGAAAAGACCTATATCCGTGCTGGAAAATCAACACAGAAAACTGGAACTGCGAGATCTTTTGCGGTGTCTGGTGATCGCTATATTGGTGATCCGGCCCAGGATTTTATGTTATCACACGAAATGAAATACGCAAAGGGCAATGCAGCAGTGACTAATTATGTGTATTTCTGCATCCTAAATGGAAAAGGAGAGAAAGGCCAGGTTTCAGTTATTGTGAATTCTGAAGGTGGTGGAAATGCGGGTGAATCTTCATCCATTGACATTAATCTTCAGAAGATTGGAGCAGAACCAGAAGAGTATACATATTCTGCGGAATAAGGAGGAAAAGCGATGCAGATCAGAGGAAGAGAAGTGGATTTTAAGATCGGGCGGTTGAAAGACGCAGAGGCGCTTGAAAAAGCTCTTGACAATATGGGAGTAAATGAAAAGAAGATCAACCGAAAAGGAAAACTGAGTGAAATTCTGATGGCTGAGATCCAGTTATTCCGCTCTTTCATTGTAGAAGCGACAGGAGAGGATGTTCTGGATGGTTGTGAAGATTTTGAAGAGGCAAAGGGGGCTTATCTGGATATGATTCAGGAAATTGCAAAGCAGAAGAAAGAACTTCTGGGGTTCTCTCTGGAAGATATTAAGTGATGGAATGGTCGATTATGTTTGACAGGCTTCCAAAGACTGCCAATATAAACGGAAAAATTCACGAAGTATCCTATGGCTATCGTACTATGATGGCTGCGGAAATAGAGATGTTTCGGCCGGATATCAGTGATCAACAGAAGATGCTGAATGCATTGAATCTATTTTACGCTCATAATATTCCTCCGGATCTGAATGCAGCAGTCGATTATATGCTCTGGTTCCATCGTTGTGGGGAATCAACACCTAAAGGTGACAGAACCAGAAAGGGTGTTACACGGCGGGGATATTGCTTTTTAAAGGATGCCCCACTGATTTATGCTGCTTTTCGGCAGCAGTACGGCCTTGATCTCAGACAGACCCTAAATGATTCCTTACACTGGTGGGAATTCATGGCCATGTTTGAGGCATTGGATGAAAATACCAGGATGGCCAAGGTAATGTACTGGAGAACCTGCGATACAAAAGGCATGGGGAAAGAGCAGAAAGCATTCATTAAGCGGATGCGGACGCTGTATGCGTTGGAAGAACCGGAAACAACCGTGGATCACAGGTTGCGTCTTGTAAAACGCAATACAGAAATGATCTCATATGTGAAAAAGAGGGTGGAAGAATGCCAAAAAGGGTGACGTGTCCTTATTGTGGTTATTCCATGCTCATTTTTTTTGACGAAAAAGCGGAGTGCCGTGGAATAACCGTACCATGTAAGGGACGGAATTGCAGAAAAAAATTTGAAATCAAGATAAGAAAAGGAGAACAAATCAAGTAGAGCCATGATGAGCCGATGATTTTCTCCCACTGAAAAGTGAGGTGGAATCGTGGGTTATGATGGAACGATAAAAATCGGTACAGAATTAGATGGCAGTGGATTAAAAAAGGACATTGATGATATCAACGGGACGGCGAAATCTGGATTTTCAAAATTTAGTGAGATTGGAAAGAATGCACTTTCTGTTTTTGCCGGGAATGTATTAACGGAAGTAGTATCCCAAGCCAAGAATGCAGCTGGAGCAGTACTTGAAATTGGTACAGCTTTTGAGATGGGAATGTCTACTGTACAAGCAATTTCTGGGGCTACTGGGGATGAGCTGGCGGCATTGACGGATAAAGCCAAAGAGATGGGGGCTAACACGAAATTCAGCGCTACAGAGGCCGCTGAGGCGATGCAGTACATGGCGATGGCTGGATGGAAAACCGATGATATGCTGAATGGTATTGAAGGTATCATGAACCTGGCAGCTGCTTCTGGTGAAGATTTGGCTACGACTTCTGACATTGTTACAGATGCTCTTACAGCTTTTGGATTGACTGCACAGGATTCCGCTCATTTTGCGGATATTTTGGCACAGGCGTCCTCGAATGCGAATACAAACGTCAGCATGATGGGAGAGACGTTTAAGTATGTTGCACCGGTGGCTGGTGCCATGGGATATTCTGCGGAAGATGTCGCTACTGCCGTAGGTTTGATGGCAAACTCTGGAATCAAGGCAAGTCAGGCAGGAACATCTCTGCGTACCATGTTATCCAGAATGGCAAAGCCGACCAAGGAAGTACAAGCGGCGATGGATGCTTTAGGAATTTCCTTGACTGACAGTGATGGAAATATGAAATCTCTTCACGAAGTCATGGGAGATTTGCGGACTGGTTTTGGCGGTCTGTCCGAAGCGGAATCCATCACTATGGCAACGATGCTTGGCGGCCAAGAAGCAATGTCTGGTTTGTTGGCCATTGTGAATGCTTCCGATGCCGACTATCAAAAACTGACAGATTCTATCGGTGCGTGTGACGGTGCGGCAGCTTCCATGGCGGATACCATGCAGAATAACCTGGAGGGCCAGCTTACCATTCTCGGATCAGCGGCTCAGGGACTTGCACTTGAGGTCTATGATTCCGTTAAGGTGGCTCTGACGGATATCACAAAACTTGGAATTGACGCGGTATCAAATCTGACAGATGGATTCAAAACTGGCGGCGTTATGGGAATGATCGAAGCCGCTGGTCAGATGGCCAATGCCTTTGCGGAGAATCTGCCGGTGATCATAGAACAAGGGCTGCCACTGATTGAAGGATTTACGGAGAATCTTCGGGCAAATGCCGGGAAACTGGTAGATGGCGGTCTGAATCTGATACTGAAGCTGGCACAGGGTCTTATGGATGGTCTTCCGGCAATGCTGCAGCATGTTCCACAGATCATTATCAATCTGGCCGGGGTTATTAATGATAATGCCCCCAAACTGTTGAAAGCTGGCGTTAAACTGATCGGAATACTGGGAAAAGGTCTGATTCAGGCAATTCCAGATATTGTTGCGGCTATGCCACAGATCATCCAGGCGATTGTAAGTGTGATCCAGGCATTTAACTGGGGAAATCTTGGTATCAATATCATCAAGTCATTAAAGAACGGTATCATATCGATGGTTGGTGCCGTACAATCTGCTGGTACTGGAATTTTTAACGCCATCAAAGGATCTATTCAAAACTTACCAAAAGCGTTATTGGTGATCGCTAAGAATGCGGTACACAGCATTGTCCAGAGCTTTACGAGCCAGCCCTGGGGAAATATTGGAAAGAACATTATCACCGGAATCGCAACTGGAATCACTGGATCCATCGGGAAAGTAGCGGACGCGGCAAGAAATGCAGCTAAGAAAGCGTTTGACGCAGCGAAAGATTTCCTAGGTATCCATTCGCCATCCAAGCTAATGCGGGACGTCATTGGTAAAAATATGATCGCTGGTTTTGAAAGCGGTATTGTGAGCGAAACTCCAAACCTGGAAAAAACCTCAGCGGGATCCGCCCAGAGAGCAGTGGAGAGTATGCAGGGAGTCGCATTAAAGAGATCTGGAACCGTAGTAGCAGGTAATTCTAAGGTATCTGGTCCAAGTCCAGATGGTGGTCAGGGTAGCCCAGTGATTGTCTTAGAAAAAGGCAGCATTACTGGAGATGTCACCATGGATGGAGAAAAGGTTGGAACGCTGGTAGCTCCTACCGTAGATGTTGAGATTGAAAAAGCACGGAAGGAGAGTGAACGATGAGTTATGCAGATGTGCAGTTTGCGGAGAAAAGAAGTTATGCGGACTGGGGACTGAAATTGGAGTCGATTAATTTATCCTTTCCGGAAGCAAAAGTGGAGCAGATTGATATTCCGGGAGCCAATGGTATTCTGGATCTGTCTGAAGTGAATGGTCAGATCTGCTATAAGAACCGGACACTGACGTTGGGATTTTCATTGATGGATGATTATGTGGAATGGCATGATCTGAGCAGCCAGATTGCCAGGGTACTGCATGGAAAAGCAATTAGGTGCATTCTTCCGGATGATCCCAATTATTACTATGATGGCCGTTTTTCTTTGCAGACTTCAAAGGATAATGATGTAAATGCTGATTTTGTGATTGTTGGAGATGTATATCCATTCAAGTTGGAGTGTTATACAGCTGCTGAAGACTGGCTATGGGATCCATTTTCTTTTGAGCATGGGATTATTAGGGCATACAATGGGATTTCTGTCTCTGGAGAAGAGACATTAAAGATAGTTGGTTCTGATATGCCGGTTGTGCCAGAAATCACCTGCAGTGAAACGATGAATGTTGAGTTTGAGAATCAGACATTTCAATTAGCCAAAGGAACTAATAAAAATTATGATGTGATCCTTAAAGAGGGCGAAAATATCATGAAATTTACTGGAAACGGAACAGTAACGATTGATTTTCGAGGAGGTATTTTGTAATGTATCGAGTTGCCGTAGTTACCGATGGACAGGAATATCCGCTTTTAAACCAGATGCTCCGGTTACAAAATCCCGTGCTGAAAGAAAATGCCGGAAATACTCCAGGATATCTGAAATTTAAGATCACACCCCAACATCCGCATTATGATAAAATACACCCACTTTCTTCAGAGATGTTTGTTTATGAGGATGGAGTAGAGATATTCCGGGGAAGGAGTATCACCAGCGAAGAGGAATTTAACCGGACTCATCAGCTTACCTGTGAGTCGGATCTGGCGTATTTGTGTGACAGTATTGTGCGACCGTTTGAATTTCAGGGAAGCATTGTGGAATTTATGACACAGATAGTAAACGGACATAATGCACAGGTCGAATCACGAAAACAGTTCCTTCTTGGTCGTGTCAATGTGGTGGACAGCAATAATTATATTAACCGCAGTAATTCTGAGTATTCCTGTTCTCTGGATTGTCTGCGGGACAAGCTGGTAAAAACTCACGGCGGTTATCTCCGAACACGATATGAGGATGGGAAGCGTTATCTGGACTATCTTACGGACGGAGGCGGCATTAATGAGCAGGTGATTCGTTATGGAGTCAATCTCGTGAATTACAGTAAGACCCAGGACGCAACGGAGTTATTTACGGCATTGATCCCGACAGGAGCAGATCTGGAAGAAACGAGTGGTGATGGTGGAATTACCACGAAAACAGTAGATATTACCTCAGTGAATGATGGAAAGGATTTTATCTATGATCCGGATGCGGTGCAGAAATATGGCTGGATCTTCCGGCAACGAAAGTGGGAAGATGTGACATTACCAGAAAATCTTATAAAAAAGGCGCGGGCATACCTGGAGCAGTCGATCTACCTGGGTGATGTGCTTAGTCTCACGGCGGTGGATTTGGCTAACGTAGATGTGGATGTTAAGCGCTTAAAAACTGGATATTGGACAAAGGTGATCTCGCGTCCACATGGAGTAGATGTTTTATACATCCTGGAGGAACGGACCAGGTACCTGCAGGAGCCGGGAAAAGATACGATTTCTCTTGGCGGAACGGTGGCAACGTTATCCGGGAGTACGGCAAAATCGCAGAAAGAATTGTCCGTAAAGGTTGAGCAGATCGGACAGGCTGCCAGCAAAGGGATCGATCAAAAGATCAGCAATGCGACCCAGCTGATCAGTGGTGGCCTTGGAGGATATGTCGTGATTGGACGTTCTGAGAATGGACAACCGGAGGAGATTCTGATCATGGATGCGCCAATGAAAGTCAATGCCAAGAATGTGATTCGCTTGAATAAAAATGGAATTGGATTTTCAACCTCTGGGTATGATGGCGTTTACAGAAATGCCTGGACCATTGATGGTAATCTGGTGGCGGATTTTATTACGACAGGAAACTTTGATGCGGATCTGATCAAAGCTGGCACGATCAAGGACAGAAAAGGGCTATCTTTCTGGAATATGAATACTGGAGAGATGAATATAGCCGGGGTGATTGAGCAGCTGCGGGAGGATGGTTTGAAGTCAGTTCAGGTTTCAAATAATGGTTTATGGCTGTATTCCTATATTTCGAATGGGTCTTTGATGGGGTCATTATCATCAATGAAAAGTGTTGATGGTGCGGCGGATTTGGGTGTCCAATTTTCGGTTAGTGGTGATAATTTGCTATCCATAGGTTACAGTGATGAAAACAATACAATTTATCCTAAAATTCAGATTAACAATGATCCAGATACACCCCCTAGAATCAGCGGTACTGCTTCTGGAACAATTTCGATTCCTGGAGGGGGAAAAATCGTAGTTGATAACGGCTTAATTACATCATGGGAGATGCCAGGACTGCCAACAGGATATATCAATTATTATGATGGGAAATTTGGTGAAATCGAAATTTGGGTTGATAGCGGAGCTATTACAAAATGGCATGTTGATAGTAACTAGGAGAAAAATGTATGGAAAATAATGGGAAAAGATCTGTACCGACTACATATAGTGAAGCATCACATGGGGAACCGCAGTTTATAAAACCAATTAGAGTGATGGAAAAAGAAGAGAGCTACACTGACGATGGAGGTGATGATGATGGCGGATATCAGCAAGGAACTTGATAATTTTAAGAATGCAAAATATGGAAAAGATGTCCGTGGAAGCATGGTTTCCTTAGCTGAAAAGCTCAATAAGGAATCATCAGATACAGTAAAAACCGTATCAGAATATGGAGATGCGGAGGCATCCAGAGAGCAGGCGGAACAGAACAGACAAAATGCGGAGAATGCGAGGCGGCAGGATTTTGAGACAATGCAAAGCGATTCTCAGACGGCTACCACAGCAGCCAATGAAGCGGCGGAAAGAGCAGAACAGGCAGCCACCGGGGATATGTCACTGAAAACAGTTACTTTTGAAGTGGCAGCAGCACGGGCCGGAATTGTAAGTGGCGATACTCTTGGCGTCGCTTTTGGAAAACTGGCCAAGTACTGCACTGATATTGAGGACCACGCATTCAATGCCTTGGTCAACAATGGATTGGCCAATATTGCTGGCGTTAGTGCCTTGGATGCGGTGCAGGCGAATCCAGATGTGGCGGATACCTTGGCGTACAAAATTGCACAGAATCTGGCGGCGATTACGTCGCTAAATAGCAATTTGAGTAACTTCCAATCTGAAAATGCCAAATTGGTAATCGGTAAAGTTGACAATGGTCCATATATGTACTTAATCAACAAAATTACTAACAGTTTGTTAATGCTACGGATGAATGAAGAAGATAAGTCCATAGCTGTGAATGCACAGACCAATGGTGCATGGGGATCCGAAAAACTGCTTGCCACAAAGGATTATTTAGGCGTGACCCAATACAATGGCGTAGACTACATTTCTCTGAGCGGGAAATTATCCAATATTGGTGAATGGGTAAAAAATAATGGTACGCCAGGTAAATGTACATTTGTTCGTGTAGAACCATCAGATTCTGACGGATATTTTGGTACATCCGGATTTAGCATCTTATGGATGCGCACTTCAGTTAACTATGGCTGGTGTATCTTAATATCTGATAATCCAAGAATGGTAGTTTTTGGTCGAAATTCCACTGGATGGCATTGGTATGCGCCGTCGTTGACCGAAGTATCATAGTTTTACATCACTAAAAGTACCACCATTGCTATTTAGCGTCGTAATTAATGAGAAAAGAGGGTGGTAAAAGATAAATTAGAAAATTGATAACATATATTAAATAAAATCATAAAGGAAAATTTGATATGAAAAAAGATATTTTAGTTTTAAAAGATGAAAATTGTATCTATCTTGAGGAGTGTTCCTCTTTGACAAGTATTAAAGTAATTTCCGAGAGTCGTTCATCTATGGCTGAAGTTTGGGAGAAGATGTGTGATGAAAATTTGAAACAGGTAAAAATCAAAAATTCGAACGGGATGGTAGTAGGAAATTATAAAAATCTTACGTTAGTATCTGAGACATCTACGGTTCAGGCAGATGGTACTATTTTAACTGCATTCTGTTTAAGGGAGAAAACAGCAGAGGAAGTTCGTTTGGACAATCTGGAAGAGGAACAGGAAATTCAAAATGGAGCAATCGTTGATCTTGCAGAGGCTGTTGCGGGAGGTGTAGAGTAATGATTCTTTTCTATGTCAAGAGAATTACAGATGGGAAAATGAAATTAGATGATGTACCAACAAAGTGGAAAACGGAGGTTGAAAAGCTCTTAAAAGTTAAATAACTCCCAATGAACTTTTATAGGAGGAATAATATGCCGACAGAGATAGCAGTAGCTCTGGTTGGTCTGTGCGGCAGCGCGATAGGCAGCTTGGCCGGTGTGGTTGCATCAGCCAAGCTGACCGCCTACCGGATAGAGCAACTGGAGAAAAAAGTGGATAAACATAATACAGTGATTGAGCGTACATATAAACTAGAGGAGACGCAGGCGGTGATGGAAGAGCAGATCAAGGTGGCGAATCACCGGATTGCGGATCTGGAAAATCAGAAGGAGGATTCGATATGCAGGTAAAAGATTATGTAAAACCGGAATTACTGGTAGTGGCAGTGGTACTGTATTTTATTGGCGCATGGCTGAAGCAGAGTGAGACGGTGAAAGACAAATACATTCCGTTGATCAATGGCGCTGTTGGCATTGTGATCTGTGCCATCTATGTATTTGCCATCTGTGTATGCACTGGCAGCCAGGATATTGCCTTGGCCGTGTTTACCGCGATCACACAGGGGATTCTTGTGGCAGGATTATCTACTTATGTAAATCAGATTGTGAAACAGGCTGGAAAAGACGAATAGGAGGTGATCCGGATATCTCCCGGCAGTCAGGGTTATGGCTGCAGGTTGTGACGTCATAACTTTGTGCCGGCACAAAAAACAAATTGGTAGAATGAAAACTGATTGTATGGTATAATGCGAATGTTACCGCCTCCCATTCTGGTGACAGGAAGGAGGTGTATCATCATGGAACATCTGATATCTTTTTTAATCGCTGTCATGGCTGGTGTAGCTTGCCACTGCATCAACAAATGGCTGGACAAGCGATAAGCAACGGTAACCAGCCTGCAGATGCCTAACTGCTTAAAAGTAGGAAAAAAGCCCCTGAGTGGTCGAGACTCAGGGGCTTTTGTTTTGTATCACCATGGATACTGATATCTTTTTGCCTATTGGCATTATAGCATATGCAGAAACAGTTTTCAAGATACCATAAATACAAAAATTGA
>OGEQ01000800.1_pt1 | contig 30020 bp, 30 predicted proteins | sample 1570731 | NCBI WGS metagenome assembly OGEQ01 (sample SAMEA2582132, study PRJEB24529) | metagenome | biome: Human gut stool | place: China | collected 2011
TTTAGCGACACGCTTCCACTCCGCCGCAGTGCGATCCCGCGGAGCGTATTTTGTGTCATAGGGTGAAGTTCCCTATGACATAAAATAACGATTTATGCCGTCTAATAATCCATCTGCCAGCTGATTCAGCACAGCGTCAGAATGATCTGATTTCTTATCACCCAGCTCAATGTCTATGGATGGGATCGTGGAAAATGACGTCTGGGTCAGATCCATCTCCATGGCTCCGGAAGAAAAGATCTTCACCCCTGCATTTTTAAGACCTGCCACCAGACTCTCACCCAAAGCATTGTGCTTCTGCCAGTTGGAAGCCACCGGCTCCATGCTGCGGTAAGAAGCCACATTCGGAACACTCATATAAAATGCACCCTTATCCTTTTCCGTAGAATCCCAGTGAAGGGCAATGTGGCAGTCCGCCATGTTGTTGGCCATGACGGTACGGGCGATATTATCCAACTGCACGTCATCATTTTCCCGGATCATCAGCACATCATATCCGGCCACCAGAAGCTTCTCCTTCAGTTTCTTCGCCATGGCTAGGGTCACCTGTGATTCCGGTGTTCCATCTGCAAATGTCATACCAGAAGAAACTGCCACTGCGCTGGTTGCTCCTGCGCCTGTCGTTCCGCCTGTCACTTTCGCGCTTCCATCAGGATGGCACTGGGTCTTCACACTGGAACCGCCCTTGGTGCCGTGTCCGGCATTGACACAGATCACATGATTCTTCTTAACAGCTGCTGTGGAACGGTATAAGGTGGCTGTGCCAGAGGAAATCTTAGAAAATTCCGCATATTTCCAGGAGGTATTAAATGTCACAGGCTCAGAAGACGCCTGATTGCCCGGACTGCTATTCTGGATCGTTTCACCAGATTGCTGATCTGCCGCCGGACTGTTACCCTGTCCTGCTGCCTTCGCTGTAATATAGCGATTGGAAATATAAGCTTCTTTCCCATTATAGACAACCCGGCTCCAGGAATCTCCTTTGCCAGTCCGTTTTAACGTCTCCCCCTGGCTGACAGTTCCTAAGCTCTGGGATGCCGTTGTGGCGGAGGAACGGATATTGACCTGACTTCCTGTTACCGTCACCATATCATCTGTATTGGTCATGGAAACGGCAGGCTCGGAAGTGATCACAATCGGTCTGCTGCTACGGGAAACCTGATCCGCTGCATCAGCGCTGTTTACATAATTTCCAGACGCAGCGGTATCTCCTGCTCCGCTTTCACGGACGACTGCCTGATTTTTTGTACCATCGGCACCATGAAAAGTTCCGGCCTGACAGCCTGTTACCAGAAGCGCCGCCATTGCTGCGCCAATCCATAATTTTCTCATCGGATCACGCCTCCTCCCACAACATAATCTCCATCATAGAATACAACCGCCTGCCCGGGGGTAATAGCCCTCTGAGGCTCCTTAAACTGCACTTCCACCAGATCCGGCCCAATCTCACGGATCTCACATGGCGCGCCCTTATGGCTGTAACGGATCTTGGCTGTTACCTTCATGGTTTCTCCATGAAGCCCGTCCACGGACATCCAGTTTACGTGATCACAGGTCAAATGATCAGAAAATACATCTTTGGAATCACCGATCACCACTTCATTGGTCTCTGGCCGGATCTCCACCACAAACACCGGTTTCCCCATAGAAAGGTTCAAGCCCTTTCTCTGTCCTACAGTATAGTGGGTGATCCCCAGATGTTTTCCTAATATATTGCCATCCAGATCTACGAAATTGCCCGGAGGCAGTTCTGTATCTGTATTTTCTCTGATATATTTGGCATAATCGTGATCCGGGATAAAGCAGATCTCCTGGCTGTCCGGCTTATGAGCTACCGGAATACCGATCTCCTCTGCAATCTCACGGATCTGATCCTTCGTATAGCTTCCCACCGGCATCAGTGTGTGGGCAAGCTGATCCTGGGTCAGATTATATAGGGCATAGGTCTGATCCTTCGCCGCTGTCACAGACTTTTTCAGGGCATATCTGCCGTTTGGCAGCTTCTCAATGCGGGCATAATGACCGGTAGCGATGTATTCCGCCCCGATATCTAAGCTCCTGTGAAGCAGAGATTCCCATTTCACATAGCGGTTGCAGGCGATACACGGATTCGGTGTTCTTCCTTTCACATATTCGTCTACAAAATAATCGATCACGTGGTTTTTAAACTCTTCCCTGAAATTCATCACATAGTAAGGGATGTCCAGACTCCAGGCCACTCTTCTGGCGTCATCCACAGCGCTCAACCCGCAGCAGCCGCCATTTTCCTCCTGGGTCTGGTGATCCTCGTCCTGCCAGATCTGCATGGTCACACCCATGACATCATAGCCCTGCTGCTTCAACAGATAGGCTGCCACGGAGGAATCCACGCCTCCGGACATACCTACGACTACCTTCTTCTTCTCCATTAATACTCCTCATCCTCATCGTGCTCGCTGATATCGCTCTTTGGCTTATCCAGTCCCTCGATCACAATGCCGTGTTTCTCTGCATAATCCCACAGAGCCGCATGGATCGCTTCCTCTGCTAACAGAGAGCAGTGCACCTTTACTGGCGGAAGTCCGTCCAGAGCCTCCATAACCGCCTTATTGGTCACTTCCATGGCTTCCTGAACCGTCTTTCCTTTTACCATCTCCGTAGCCATGCTGCTGGTTGCCACTGCCGCACCACAGCCAAATGTCTTAAATTTTACATCCCGGATTACCTGATTGTCATCGATATCCAGATAAATTCTCATGATATCGCCACATTTTGCATTTCCTACGGTACCAACACCACTGGCATTCTCAATCTCACCTACATTTCTTGGATGCTGGAAATGATCCATAACTTTCTCTGTATACATAATTTCGTAATTCCTCTCTTTTTCTTTCCTTAGTTTTTCTTGGATTTTCTCACAAAATCCTCATACAGCGGGGACATACTTCTTAATTTCTCTACGATCTTTTTGATCTCATCAACGGTGAAATCGATATCCTCTCTGGTGGTTTCCTCACTTAAAGTCAGTCTCAAAGAGCCATGGGCGATCTCATGAGGTAAACCGATGGCTAACAGTACATGAGATGGATCCAGGGAACCTGAAGTGCAGGCCGAACCACTGGAACCGCAGATGCCCTGCATATCCAGCATAATCAGAAGAGACTCACCCTCAATGAACTGGAACGCGAAGTTGGCATTGTTTGGCAGACGGTTGGTACGGTGTCCGTTCAGTCTCACATATGGAACTTCCCTTAACACACGGTCGATCAGGTAATCTCTTAATTCTACCTCATAAGCCGTGCGCTCTGCCAGATTCGCCATAGCAATCTCTACTGCTTTACCTATACCAACGATACCAGGTACATTTTCGGTGCCTCCACGGCGTTTCCGCTCCTGAGAACCGCCATGAATAAAGGAACGCAGCTTTAATCCGGTACGGATGTATAAAAAGCCGATTCCCTTCGGACCATTAAACTTATGGCCACTGACACTGAGCATATCGATATGGTACTCGTCTACATTGATCGGCACATGGGCATAAGCCTGAACCGCATCTGTATGGAAAATGATCCCGTGCTCTTTTGCGATCTCTCCGATCTCTTTGATCGGCTGAATGGTTCCGATCTCGTTGTTAGCGAACATAATGGAGATCAGGATGGTATCCGGACGGATCGCTTTCTTTAACTCATCAAGCTTAACCGTACCATTCTCATCCACATCCAGGTAAGTGATCTCAAATCCGCGCTTCTCCAGGTACTCGCAGGTATGAAGAACCGCGTGATGCTCGATTTTGCTGGTGATGATGTGTTTTCCTTTGGATTCATATGCCTCAGCAGTGGCTTTGATGGCCCAGTTATCAGACTCAGAACCGCCTGCTGTGAAATAAATTTCGTTGGTTTTGGCTCCCAGGGACTTTGCGATTGTCTCGCGTGCCTCTGCGATGGCTTTTTTCGATGGAGTTGCAAACTCATACACCGAAGAAGGGTTTCCATAATATTCTGTGAAATATGGCAGCATTGCCTCCACGACCTCTGGTCTGGTTTTGGTTGTTGCCGCATTGTCAAGATAAATTGTTTTTTTCATGTTGTTGTGATCCGCCTTTCTGTAGTAATAAAGTTAAAAGCTTCATCTACCCACTTTATTATATTTGCTTATTCCTATCATTGCAATAGGATTTCTTCGTATTTTTTCTTAAACAAAGTCATACTCTGTAATAATCCCCCATCTGCGAGGCCCGTTCTATGAGCGATTTCTTCCGCAAGCACTCCATGATCACTGGAACTTTACTTCTGACTGCGGCTGGATTTGCCGTCCGGATCCTTGGATTTTTTTATCGGATCTTTTTATCCCGCACCATCGGGGCGGAGGGACTGGGGCTTTACAATCTGGTACATCCTCTCTACGGTATCTGCTTTGCACTCTGCGCCGGTTCCATCCAGACTGCCATTTCCCGCTGCATCGCGGCCAATCTGTCCCGCCAGAAGCTATTTCTCCGCACCGGACTGATGATTTCGCTTTCCATCGCTGCGCTCTTAGCCTTGATTCTATCTGCCGGTTCCCAGTTTCTGGCTGATCAAATTCTGCTGGAGAGCCGCTGTGGGGAATTTCTTCGTCTGATGGCACTATCCATTCCATTTTCAGCCATCCACGCCTGCGTCAATGGCTACTATTATGGTATGCAGCGGACCAGAGTTCCGGCCGCATCCCAGATCACAGAACAGCTGATCCGTATGGGCGTTGTCTTTCTCCTGGTCCTATTTTTCCAGGCAAACCAGATCCCCATTACTACGGAACTGGCTGTTCTGGGACACCTGGCCGGAGAAATCGGTTCCTGCTTTTACGCAGCGCTCACCTTTCTGATCTTTGACCATACTGCCTCCTCACTGTGTCTGCCACTCACCTCACCGACCGCCCTCTCCACGTTCCACGCAGGCCGTGAACTGATGTCCATGGCTCTCCCTCTCATGGGAAACCGCCTGGTCTTAAACCTGCTCTCTAGTGCAGAGGCCATCTGGATTCCCAGCCGTCTGGTCCTCTCCGGTCTTACTTCCAGGGAAGCTTTTGCGATCTACGGTGTTCTGACAGGAATGGCACTTCCCTTTATCTTTTTTCCATCCGCCATTACCAATTCCATGGCAGTGATCCTGCTGCCGGCAGTGGCAGGGGCCCAGGCAGACGGACGGGAACATCACATCCGGGAAGCTGTCCTGACTTCTCTCCGCTACAGCCTGTACATGGGGATCCTGTGCATCGGTGTCTTTACCTGCTTTGGGGATTTCCTGGGAAATATCGTGTTCCATGAATCTTCCGCTGGATATTTCATGAAGGTTCTGGCCTGGCTTTGTCCTTTTCTCTATCTGGCTACTACCACAGGAAGTATCTTAAATGGTCTCGGAAAGACCAGCGCTGTATTTTTACAAAATACCGTCGCCTTAAGTCTCCGCCTGGCCTTTGTATTTTTCGGCATTCCCCGGTTTGGCATCCACGCTTGTCTATGGGGGATGCTAGCCAGCGAACTCTTTCTGTCTGCCATGCATCTGTATACACTAAAAGGGCTGGTTTCTTTTTCTATCCAGCCGTGGGATATGTTTCTGAAACCAACCCTTTATTTACTGATTTCTGTGGGAATCTGCCGCTACGCCCTGCCATCTGTTTCCTGGTTTCACAGATTTCCGGCCTTTTTCACAGTCCTGATCCAGATTTTCCTGCTTCCTTCCTGCTACATCGGCTTGCTGGCCCTGTCCCATTTTTCCAGGCAAAGGACCGCCGCACTTAATTCATAGCTTCAATCGCCGCCTGCAGCTGATTATCCTCAGACAACTCCACAACGGCTTTCTTCTGCAGCTCCTCATCCATCTCAACTACCACATCCGGCTCCAGGCCCTTTCCATGAAGGTCAAATCCGTTCGGGGTATAATAATGGGCAGTTGTCAGCTTGATCGCTGTACCGTCTCCCAATGGAATCAGATTCTGGACAATACCTTTGCCAAACGTAGTGGTTCCAACCACAATTCCCGCATCATAATCCATGACTGCACCGGTAAATACCTCGGAAGCGCTGGCAGAATTGCCATTGACCAGAACTGCCAACGGAACATCCAGCTCATGGTCATCTTCCTTTGGATAACGGCTGTCACGGCTTCCATCGTCACTTTCTCGCTGGATCTTTCCATCCTTGCAAAAATACCGGTCTCCTTCGCCATTTTTATCTGCGGTATAAACTAACATACCATCCAGCTTGTCCTCTGGAAGCACGTAAGCTAACATCTCTACTGCCGTATCCAGAACACCGCCTGGGTTATTTCTTAAGTCGATCACCAGTTTTTCCATGCCCTGATCTTCCAGATCATCAATGGCATCTTCAAATTGTTTCGCGGTTACCTCATCAAACTGGGTGACATAGATGTAACCCACCTGATTTTCCAGCATCTGATACTCTACCGTTGGAACCTCGATGGAACGGCGTTCCACATGAAGCGGTGTTTCCTCTGCATTTTCTCCACGAAGAACGGTGATATCCACATAAGTACCTTCCTCACCGCGGATATTTTCTTTTACCACCAGATCCAGGTCTTTGCCTGTAACCGCTTCACCATCTACCTGGTAAAGGATATCCCCCGGAAGCATCCCGGCTTCAAAAGCAGGGGAATTAGCAAATACTTTGATCGCCGTGATGATTCCAGTGGTCCGGTTCTGCTGTACCATCACACCGATCCCGCAATACTCACCACTGGTGCTCTCCATCAGGGACTGGTACTGCTCCGCATTGTAATACACGGAATATGGATCGTCCAGGCCATACATCAGGCCAGTATAAATGCCGTCTTCCACCTTCTCGGTGTCTTCATCAAACAGAAAATACTGGTCGATGATCCCCTGGATATACTTCATTTTGGATGAAATAAATTCCAGATTCAGTTCCTTATTCTCTCCGTCTTTTCCATCGCCCTGTACCTGCTCTACCTGGGCCCGGTTGTCAATAACTGCTCTTCCGATCAGGAAAATCCCAGATGAGACGCCTACGATGATCAATCCGGCAAATGCCATGACCAAAGCGCCTACCAGCACGCCTTTCCAAAATTTATTTTTCTCTTCTCGATTGTCCATGTTACTCTCCTCTCAACGCCTCTACCGGCCTCCAAAGCCAGAGGTAATCCATCCACTGGAAGGACACGGTCAGATAACCTTAATGTTCCCGATGTTGGCCGTATTATACGTTTTTCCGGCTGCCGCAGCTGCTTTTTTTGTCCCACGGTTCCGTTCTATGCATGCCCGTAAAAACCTTCCAGTTAAATCGTCTTTCATGGAAAATGCCGCCATACCACGCTGTCCAAACAAACTCAGGCAGCCAGGCACTGACGGCATCTCAAAATGAAAGAAATTTTTATACCTTTAAATGTTTGCGAATGGTAAAGAAACTTGCAAAAAATCCAATTCCAAGTCCCAGAAGCATCGCTGCTCCCGCCATATATGGAAAAATCTGGTGCAGCGGAAGGAACTGGAAGATTCCTGACAGGATCTGGAATTTCTCCGCCACAAATCCGATGCACTGCTGATAGATATAGGACATAAAACTCAGCGGAATGATCGCTCCCAGCAAGCCGATCACCATACCTTCTACCACAAATGGCGCACGGATCATGTAATTCGTAGCTCCAATGTAGCGCATGATCTCATTCTCACTCTTGCGAAAGGCTGCCGCTACATTGATGGTGTTACTGATCAGGAACACAGATACCGCCAGCAGCACACCGATAATAACCACTGACAGGATACCAATCATTGTGTTAAAGCTGCTTAAACCGGCTGCTGCGCTGTTGGAATAGTTCACTCTCCGTATCCCATTCAGGTTCTGCAGATACAGTACAAACTCATTCTGTTTGGAAATATCCTTCAAAAAGATCTGGTAAGACGCATCACCTGCCAATGGATTATCATCTGCAAATCCATCCGCCAGCTCTTCCATCCCTTTAAAATAATCATTCTTAAAATTCTCCCACGCTTCTGCACCAGATGTAAATTCCATCCGATCTACCTCTGGCCGTTCTGCGATCTTTTTTCCGATGGCTTTCATCTCATCTTCCGACATACCCTCATCAAAGAAAATGGTGACTCCAACGGTACTTTCCACATTCTTGACCACATGCTGTACATTGGCCATAATTCCAAAAAACATACAAAACAAAAAAATACATGCAGAAATCGTCGCTATGGATGCCAGCGAAAACAAAATATTTCTGCATATATTAATGATGCCCTGTTTCAGGCAATACCAAAACGTACTAATTCTCATCTGACTCTCCGCCTCTTATCTCATCACTGATGACGCATCCGCGCTCCATGGTGATAACTCTCTTATGCATTCTTGCCACAATCTCTTCACTGTGGGTAACTACCACAACCGTAGTCCCCATGCGGTTGATCTCCTCCAGAAGCCGCATGATCTCATCGGCATTCTGACTGTCCAGGTTACCGGTCGGCTCATCAGCCAACAGTACCTCCGGACGGTTGATCAGTGCTCTTGCAATGGCAACTCGCTGCTGTTCACCACCGGAAAGCTGCTGTGGAAACATCTTATACTTTGCGGACAGTCCCACCATCTGAAGCATGGCTGGAACCGACTCCTTGATCCGTCTGGTAGATACGCCGATGACTCTCTGGGCAAATGCCACATTCTCATAGACGGTACGGTCCCTTAACAGACGGAAATCCTGGAACACCATGCCAAGTCTTCTGCGATACTTCGGTACATAATGTCTCGGCATCTTTCCAAGATTCATGTCATTGACTACAATTTTACCGGAAGTAGGCTCTACTTCCTTCAGCAACAGTTTCATCAACGTAGATTTACCGGAGCCGCTGCGTCCCATAATGAACACAAACTCCCCATCTCCGATGGTGATGCTGACATTCCGCAGAGCCTTATTGCCAGTCTCATAAGTTTTACATACATTTGAAATCTCTATCATTGTAACTCCCTGGTTCCTTAAAAATCAGAATTCTCCATATATTTCATATATTTTACTACCATAAGAGCAATCTTAAATGTAATCGCATCCTCAAAGACACGCAGATCCAGCCCTGTGCTCTTCTGCAGCTTATCCAGCCGGTATACCAGGGTATTTCTGTGAATATAAAGCTGTCTGGATGTCTCGGAGACATTCAGGCTGTTCTCAAAGAATTTGTTGATGGTGGTCAGAGTCTCTTCATCAAACTCATCCGGGGACTTGCCATCGAAGATCTCCTTAATAAACATCTTACATAACGGAATCGGCAGCTGATAGATCAGACGTCCGATTCCCAGCCGATTATAAGCCACCACATTCTTATCGCTGTAGAAGATCTTGCCTACATCCAGCGCCATCTTCGCTTCCTTGTAGGAACGGGATACTTCCTTGATCTCACCAACCACCGTACCAAATGCCACATGCACCTTGGTCATGGCCTCTGTATTTAACATATCCAGGATCGTGTTGGCAGTCTTCTCCAGATCCTCATAGGTCTCGCCCGGTTTTACTTCCTTCACCAGAATGATGTTCTTCTCATCCACAGCGGTGATAAAGTCCTTGGTCTTTCCTGCAAAAATGCTTCTGACCGTCTCTAATGCGTTGGTATCTTTTTCATACTTGGTTTCAATAATATAAACCACACGCTTCACACTGGTCTCAATATGCAGTTTCTTCGCCCGGTTGTAGATATCCACCAGAAGAAGGTTATCCAGCAGAAGGTTTTTGATGAAGTTATCCTTATCAAAACGTTCCTTGTAAGCCACCAGCAGATTCTGGATCTGGAATGCAGCCAGCTTACCAACCATATACACATCATCACTGCCACCCTTAGCCAGCAGGATATACTCTAACTGATGCTCGTCAAATACTTTGAAAAACTGGTATCCCTGAATCACCTGACTGTCTGCTGGAGAATCCACAAACGCAAGGATCGAATTCTCATATTCCTCTGCATCCGGAAATGTTGTTGCCAGCACTTTTCCCTCGGTATCGCAAACACAAAGATCAATTCTGGTGATTCCCTTTAAACCATCAATGGCGTTCTGGAGTATCTGATTTGAAATCATAGCACACTCTCCTTTATTTTCACTTTATCGTAATCAAAATTCTTTTAAAGTTACCCTTATTTTATATTAAAGCAAAAATTAAAAAAAAGCAAGCAAGTATGACTACTTGCCTGCTTTTAATTCTTAAAATATTATGTACTTTCACCAGTATCTGTCAACTAGTTGCAGATGATCAGCTCAGTCTCTTTGTCGAATACATGAACTTTAGACATATCCAGAGCAATCTTAACAACACTGCCAACTCTAGCGGTTGTACGTGGATTTACTCTTGCGATGAACTGTGCATCATCGATATCGAAGTATAAGTTAACCTCAGCACCTAACAGCTCGTATACACGGATAGTAGCTTCGATCACGCTCTTTGGAGAAGCCTGTAACCAAGCCTCGTCATCATGCAGATCCTCTGGACGGATACCGATGGTAACGGTCTTTCCTACATAACCTTTTTCTTTTACAATTTTTGCTTTCTCTGCTGGAAGAGTGATAGTATGTCCGCCAAATGTTAAAGTAACATCAGCGCCGCTTTCTTTCACATCAGCATCAATCATATTCATCTGAGGAGCTCCGATGAATCCTGCAACGAACTTGTTGCATGGTTTGTCATACAGATTCTGTGGAGAATCTACCTGCTGGATCACACCGTCTTTCATAACAACGATTCTGGTACCCAGTGTCATAGCCTCGGTCTGGTCATGTGTTACATAGATGATAGTTGCCTGCAGTCTCTGATGTAATTTAGAGATCTCAACACGCATCTGGCCTCTCAGTTTTGCATCCAGGTTGGACAGAGGCTCATCCATCAGGAATACCTTAGGATTACGAACGATCGCACGTCCCATAGCAACTCGCTGTCTCTGACCACCGGACAGAGCCTTTGGTTTACGATCTAACAGATGCTCCAGATCCAGGATCTTAGCTGCTTCATGAACCAGTTTATCGATCTCAGCCTTTGGAGTTTTTCTCAGTTTCAGACCAAATGCCATGTTGTCGTATACAGACATATGTGGATACAGAGCGTAGTTCTGGAATACCATCGCGATATCTCTGTCTTTTGGCTCTACATCATTAACCAGCTTGCCGTCGATATATAACTCACCAGAGGAGATATCCTCCAGACCTGCGATCATACGAAGGGTTGTGGACTTACCACATCCAGATGGTCCTACGAAAATGATAAACTCTTTATCTGCAATCTCCAGATTAAAGTCTTTTACTGCAACGAATCCGTTTGGATAAGCTTTTGTAACGTTCTTCAGTGATAAACTAGCCATAATAGAAATCCTCCTGTTATTAAGATAATCTGAAAACCTGCCAATCCCCACAATCTCGGGTTTTCATATCTGTGCTCTTTATAGTACCTATCATACACGAAGGAGGATTATTTTGCCATATTGTAAATCACCAAAATAAATTTTTTGATTTTGTTTAATCTGTATATTGAATTTAAAAATTAATGGAAACGTCAAAGAACCCCTCTTTTTTCCCTCTTTTTTCTGTCAATATTCTATAAAGCCTTCTCCAAAGACTTCTCTTACATCACTCACAATGACGAAAGCCCCCGGATCGAATTCCCGGACAATCTCCCGGATCTTGACGATTTCCTTTGGAGCCACCACACAAAACAGGATTTTCCGCTCCTGTCCGGAGTACATGCCATTGCCGTCCAGACTGGTAACTCCACGCTCCATCCGTGTCATGATCGCATTGGCAATCTCCTGATAATGGTCAGAAATGATAAATGCCTGCTTGGAAAATTTCATTCCATCTAAGATCCCGTCAGAAATCTTCGATACACAGAAAATAGCGATCAGGGCATAAAGAGCATATTGGACGCCAAATACCGCCGCACCGGCCAATACCACCATCCCATCTAACACCTGCATGATCTGGGCAATGGAGTACTGGCGCAGCTTTCTCTGAATAAGAGCTGCCAGCATATCAGTTCCTCCAGTAGTTGCCGAAAACATAAATACCAGTCCGGTGCCGATTCCTGATATGATTCCGCCGAATAGCGCCGCCAGAAAAATGTCATCCATCAGAATATGTGCTTCCGGAATCACATATAAAGAAACGGACAGGGCGACTGTAGCCACCGCTGTCCGTTTGATAAATCCCCATCCTTTGATCTTCCATGCTGCAAGGAAAAGCGGGATATTGAGCACAGTATTGGTGACCCACAAAGGAACACGAGCCAGTTCCTTCATAATAATTGCCACGCCGGAAACGCCTCCTGTTACCAGATTCACAGGATCATACATATTTTTGATCGCAAATCCCATAATAAATGCGCCTACGATGATCATGGTATAATCCACCCATACCGGTCTCTTTTTCATATTTAATTTTCCTCCCGCCAATCCATATGCCTGCATTTTAAATCCCTAACATCCGCTGCCGCCTTTTTCGCTGACCGCTCCTAACGTTTTCTTGCCAGCAGATTCACCCACACCGTATCCGGGTGGCTGGATCTGACATCATCTGTCTCCCAGACCTCCAGAATTTCAAGCAGACCAGTCTTTTCCAGCATCGCTGTCAGACTTTCTGCAGTATAATCGCAAAAATATCTTTCTCCGCGGAATCCTTCTGTATCTCCTTTTTTTACCGAAATATATAAAATGCCATCACTGCACAAAGCGTCATGGATTCTCCCCAAGATCTCCGGCATCTCATTTTTCGGAATATGGATCAGAGAACCGCATGCCCAGATTCCATCGAATACATCCTCAAACTCCATATCTTCGAAATTCATCTGGAGTACATCTAAGTCTGTATGGATCTCTGCCAGCTTGCACATCTCCTCCGATGCGTCAAGGGGAGTCACATCATATCCCAGATCATACATGGTCTTGGAATCCCTGCCTGAACCGCATCCCAGATCCAGGATCGTATCTCCCTCATTTAAAAGGGACAGAAATTTGTTCAGGATCTCACTCATATCCACATCCACGGTATCTTCGTATATCTTTGCCGCATACTTGTTATAATATTCTATCGAGTCCAAAATATCCTCCTACACTCTTTCGATGGTTTTATCTGTGATCTTGATCTTGCCTTCTTTTAACAGATGTCCCACAGCCCGCTTAAACGCATTCTTGCTCATATGGAACTCTCTCTTAATGGTCTCCGGTGATGCCTTATCGTTAAATGGCAGCACACCGTCAAACTCATCAATCACCTTTAATACCAGTTCAGAATCTGCATCCATCTGCAGATATGCTTTTTCTCTTGGGCACAGATCCAGCTTGCCGTCCTCACGCAGTTTCGTGACTCTGGCTTCCACCACATCGCCCTCATGAATATCTCCAAACAGCTCTCTCTTCGGAATCAGACCATAGTACTTATTGTCTACTGCCACAAAAGCGCCCAGATTTTCATTGATCTCATAAACAGTACCGGTCACCTTATCATCCTTCTGATATGGGGATTCACTGCTCATATGGGAATATACCTTCATGGTTGCAGCCAGACGGCTGCTCTTATCCACATAAACTGCCACCAGGCACTCTTCGCCCTGACGCACTTTATGGCTCTGCTCCTTAAATGGAAGCAGCAGATCCTTCTCCAGACCAAAATCCAGAAAAGCGCCTATTTTTCCTACTTCCTTTACCTTCAGTACGCCAACCTCGCCAACCTGGAGCTTCGGCATCTGAGTAGTCGCGATCAGACGATCCTCAGAATCCTTGTAAATAAATACCTCTATACTGTCACCAATCTTGGTTCCCGCAGGCACCTGCTTTTTGGGCAGAAGCACCGATGCCTCATCGCCCTGCTTCTCTGCCAGATAAATACCAAAGTCCTTCTCACGGACTACTACAAGAGTCTGTTTCTTTCCTAATTCAATCATTTTTTCCTCCATTTTGTCTGGTCATGCCTTCATAACCGCCGATACTTTCTAATCCCTATCTCTTCTCTGCCAGCCAGATCACCGCATGAGGCTTTCCTTCCCCATCACATAAGGAAGCTACATAGCCCTCCGTGATCCTGCTGATTCTTGGGTGCATCACATCTCCCAGCACTGCCGCTTTCTTATATTCTACCCGCATCTCCCCGATCTGGAAATGTTCCGGCAGAAATTCGCGGACAATCTCCACGTACTGCGCGTTATTCACATGATGGTTGGTGTCTAAGTGATGTTTCATCACCAGAACCGGCTCTTTTTCTTCATACTCCTCAGGAACCGTAATTCTCCGGGGCGCATACTCCATATCAAGCCTTTCTTCTCCTGTTCCATACCGTTCCACATCCTCCAAACGGATACGGGCTGGTCTCTCGGCCTCTAGATCATAGAAAAACCAGATGGAATTGGCTCTTACCAGATAATTACCGGCTTTATCCTGGATCGTAAAATTACGATAGGCATAAATTCCCTTAAAATCGTAAGGCCACGTGCTGATGACGATTTCTTCTCCCAGGAGCGGATATCGGTCAATGATGATCTGCCAGGAAGAAAGCCACCATGCGTGTCTGGTTTTTTTCAGATATTCAATACCAAGGCCAATATCTTCTGACTGAAGGGTGGAACAGTCCTGAAGATAGTTGAGTATCCCGGTCACACTTAACCTTCCCTGTTCATCGGTCTCACTGTATCTCACTCTGCTGTCAAACTGGTACATTTCTTCTGTTCCCTTTCACTCAAAATTAGCTCTAATTATATAGCATTTTCCCGGAAATGTCCACACTGAAACCAGGGAATCTGAGGGAAATGACTTCTTTTCGCTATTGCCTGCCCATCCACATTCCCCGCTCCGGCAACAGTCCGGAAATTGTGGCACTTTCAATCAGAATGATGTTTGAAATTGTGAAAACTCAGTTGTATATTTTACGTTTATAAAAAACATATTTAACACATTGTCGCAGCAAATTGACGGTGCTTCTGGAAGAAATGATGAAAGAGCTGTAAAAATTTTTCTAATTTTTGCTTAAATAAAAGAAGAGCATCTAATGAATTTTTCTCCATTAGATCCTCTTCTTTCATTATTATGCGTTATTCCCTTGATTACTATAACCACCAGGCGTTGGCCAGTGATAACCTCTTTGATTGTAAAGGCCATAATCTGCTTTGGAGTGATATTCTCCCGGAGCAAATCCGGTTAACTCCCCATCCGTGATCCATGCAAGGTCATTTCCATAAAGATTTTCAATCAGCATCTGCTCCATCGTTTTCCGTGTTTCCTGATATGCCAGATCTGCTGCACAGTTATGTGTCTCTTTCGGATCTTTCTCCAGATCAAACAACTGCCGGATATTACCACATGGATAATAGATCAGCTTATACTGCTTCCACCGGATCATTCTGGCTGCTTTTTCATTCTCGTTGACCTCGCCGTAAATATACGGATGCTCTTTCTCAGAAACCAGTGAGATTCCTTCTACAGTTTGGGGGATTGGAAGGCCGCACAGATCCAGGAGGGTCGGCATAAGATCTGCCATCTGTCCTAATTTTTTCTCTACTGTTCCACGTTTTGAAACAACCGGTTTACCGGAAATAATCAGCGGAATACAGGTTGCTTCCTCATAAAAAGCCCGTTTTGCAACCATCTCATGATTGAACAGCATATCTCCATGGTCACTTGTAAATACAATGATCGTATCGTCTAACAGATTGCTTTCTCTCAATGTTCCAATCAAAAGGCGAATCTCATAGTCGATATGGGTACACTGGGCGAAAAATGCTCTTCTGGCACGTTTTTTCTCTTTTTCTGTATAAATCCGCTCCGCTTCACACATGGCTTTGAAAATATAGCTGTCATCCAGCCAGTCCTGTCCCGATGGTTCTTCGATCTCATCCTCATTATACATATCCCAGAAGGTAGAAAGCGGTACCAGCGGCGGATGCGGGAACTGATAAGAACAGTAGAAGAAAAATGGTCTGGTCGGATCTTTTCTCTTGATCTGCGCCATCATCTGTTTGGTTACCCAGTTGGTGGGATGCGCCTGTTCATCCAGATGCCAGGTTCTTGTATAATATGTGTTATTGCCCATTCCATGCAGAAATTCCTGTCCCAGATACCCATGTTCACCCAGCCAGATCTGATAATCATCCACAGCTCCCATTTCGTATCTTCCTTCTTCGGTTAAAATCACATCCTCAAACCCGATCCGGTTTCTCTGTGGATACACATGAAGTTTCCCTACTGCCATGGTCTGATAACCATTTTCCCGAAATGTTTCCGCCAGAGTCGGAACATCTGGCATTGGCATTCTGTCCGCATACGCCCTGTCTCCATGGGTTTTGGGCGTCAGTCCTGTCATCATAGAACGTCTTGCCGGAATACACACGGGACATTCACTATAAAAATTCTCATAGCGGATACCATTATTTGCCAGATAATCCAGTGTCGGCGTCATAATATCTTTTCGTCCAGCGCACCCAAGTAAAGAGCCTGACCAGTGATCCGTACAGATCATCAATACATTTTTTCTGTCACTCATAAAGACCTCCATATCTTTACAATAATCCCAATAATCCCGGAAGTGTCAGCGTAATTGCCGGAATATAAGTAATCATCAGCAATACCAGAAGCATCATCAAAAGGAACGGCACGGTATGTTTAAACAACCGTTCAATCGGCACTCCTGAAATGCCGCTTCCAATAAAGAGAACGCCGCCTACCGGAGGTGTCAGAAGGCCGATACCACAGTTTAAGATCAGTACCGCCCCAAACTGGATCGGACTGAAACCGATGCTTAATAATACTGGCATTAAAATTGGAGTAACGATCACGATGATGGACGCCATTCCCAGAATTGTACCAAGCACCAGGATGATCAGATTGATCAGTAATAATAACAGGAATTTACTGTCAGTTAGTCCAAGCATCGCATGAACAACCATTTCCGGAATTTTCAGATAAGTGATGCAAAATCCAAAAGGACCGGATGCAGAAATCAATACCAGTACGGTTGCTAAGGTTTTCAGACTGCTTTTTACTACCTGTATCAATTCCTTAAAATTCATTTCCCGGTAAACACACATAGAAACAATCAGTGCATAAACACAGGCAATGGCAGCGCTCTCAGTCGCTGTAAAAATTCCAAATACCACACCAACCACTACAATCAGAACGGTTCCTAAACCCCAGATGGATTTCTTTAATGCAGTCCAGAGTCCGGACAAGGAAAATGGCGTCCCCTTTGGATAATTCCGCTTTACTGACAGATAGTAGCTGAAGATCATCAATACAACACCAAGAAGTACTCCAGGCACAATACCTGCCATAAACAACGCGCTGACGGAAATTCCGCCTGCCGCCATGGCATAAATGATCATGTTATGGCTTGGTGGAATCAGCATTCCCTGTACACTGCTGCTCATGGTAACTGCTGTTGAAAATTCCTTATCATATCCCTGTTTATGCATCATTGGAATCAGAATTGCACCTAAAGATGCCGTATCCGCCGTTGCTGAACCAGAAATTCCTCCAAAGAAAATGGATGCCAGAATATTTACCATAGCAAGTCCGCCTCTCATCCATCCGATCAGAGCATCTGCCAGAAGAATCAGTCTGTCCGAAATTCCTCCATGAGCCATAATATCTCCAGATAGAATAAAAAATGGAATTGCCAAAAATGTAAAACCATCAATTCCATCTACCATAGTATTCACCACCTGTGTAGGAGAAAGCCCCAGGTAAAGGATCGTAACTGCCGCAGAAGCCATCATGGAATAGGAAATATGGAATCCCAAAAAGATCAGCGCAAAAAAAGTAATCATTAAAATTAAAATTGCTGTCACATTCATGGCCTAAAATCCCCCTTTCCAGACACGGTACAGAGACATTGCCAGACCATAAATGCCCCCAACTACCACAGAAAGATACGTAATTCCCATAGGCCATCCAGTTGCTGACATTTTCGCTCTTTTTGTCAGCTCCAGAATCTGGGTTCCATAGATGATCCACATGATATTGACTGCCGCCAACAATACATAGGCACAGCAGTGAAGTCCGGAAGCCAGTTTTTTCGGCACAATATATTCGATCACGGTCATTCTCACATGAAGCCCTTCTTTGATTCCGTAACCAGAACCAAGAAAGCAAAGCCATACCATACACAGAATCGCCAGTTCCTGAGTCCATCTTGGGTTTTTGATAAATGGGATATATCTTCCAATTACGCCATAGGAAACTGCAAAAACCATCACAGCAAAAATAATGACACAGATGATTATCATGATCCCGGACAAGCCATCTGCAAGCTTATCCGGCAATCTTTTTTCTTCTTGATTTTTCATAGACGCACGCTCCATTTAATAGGATGTGTTTTTAACCTCAGAAATGATATCTGCATATTTTTCACCGTATTTATCATATACGCTGCTGCAGGCATCCTGCCATTCAGACACATCTACCTGTACGATTTCTGTACCAGCATCTTCAATTGTCTTTAAATACTCAGCATCTTTAGAATCTGATAACTCCTCAAAATACGGAACGGACTCCTGGAAGCTCTCTTCGATCAGATCACGGTCTTCCTGGCTTAACTGATTCCATGTAGCTTCAGAGAACAGGATCAGGTTTGGACTGATCTCATGCTGATCCATGACATAATATTTTGCAACCTCCTGGAATGCATTATTTACAAATCCGGAAAGCGGCTGCTCTGCACCATCTACCACACCGGACTGCAGGGCACTGTATAACTCAGAAAATGCAACAGACTGGGCATATGCTCCCATGGCCTCTACTGCATCATAGTAAACAGAACCTTCCTGACAGCGGATCTGCATATTTTTCATATCAGATGGATGCTCTACTTTCTTCTTGGTAAAGAAATAATTTCTGGCAGATTCCTGATATGCTCCAACACAAACTACGGAAGTTCCAGAGGACTGTACTTTGTCTAATAACGCTTTTCCGGCATCGCTCTTCTCAAAAGCTCTTGCATGTGCAACAGAGTCAAATAAATATGGAAGAGTAAATACCCCCAGTTCTTCGCATCCATAATCTGCGATCACACCACTCATCAGCATTCCGCCATCAATGGTTCCTGACTGAAGTCCCTGCACCGTTGTCGCTTTATCTCCCAGAGCACCACCGTAATATAACTCCAGTTTCATACGGCCATCACTCTTCTCTTCCAGAATTTCTCCGAACTTTGCAACGCCCTGGCACAGAGGATGGTTTTCTCCGTTCTGCAGAGCAAATTTAAACACATAGTTTTCTCCAGATGACGCTGTCTCTGCTGCGGAGGTCTCTTTTGACTCTTCTTTTGCTGCCTCTGTTGTTGCAGCTGCTGCCGCCTGGGTTGTCTCTGTGGTTCCACCTGCACCACTATTTCCACCACATGCCGTTAATGCTGCTGTCATACTTCCTGCCAATAACAATGCCATTACTTTTTTCATAGTAAATCCCCTTTTCTCCATTGAATTTTATCCATCTTTAGGCGCGCACCCTTTTTGATGATCTGATTGTATCATGGCTCTTGGCTTTCTAATATTGACAAAATCGACCCATCCTATAAGAAAATCGACTTTTTATTCTGCATGATGATACTCCCGGTATCTGGATGGCGTAATCCCCATTTCCTGCTTAAAAATCTTCGCAAAATAGGCCGGATCTGCAAAACCAGTCTGCATTGCTACCTCACTGGCCCCCATACCACATAAAAGAAGTTCTTTTGCCTTTTCTATCCTTATATTTTTTAAATATCCCATGACTGTGATTCCACATTCTTCGCGAAACACCCGGCCAAGATAGGATTTATCCAGATTTACCTTTTCTGCCACATCCTGTAATGAAACATTATCCATAAAATGGGTCTCCAAATACTTTTTCACCTGCAGCACACTTCCTGTTTTTCCATAAAAAGAAGGTTCTTCTCGTTTATTATCTATTCCCAGACCTCTTTTTACTGCCTCCACAAACGTTTCTACCGAATATGGCTTCACCAGATAATCCAATGCATGTTCCCTCATGGAGCCTCTCAGATGCTCATAATCAGAATACGCGGAAACCATGATCACTGGACAGTCTTCTAATTGTTCTCTTATTTTTTTCATTGCACTGATTCCATCTAACAGTGGCAGATTAATATCCATAAGGATCAGATCCGGTCTTTCCTGAACTGCCATTTTCACTGCCTGTTCTCCATTATCCGCCGTCAGTACAATAGAAACCTGCTCAAACTCTGTTTTCATCAGATGTATCAGGGCTTTCCGCTCCAAAATTTCATCTTCAACAATGAGAACCTTCATCTGTCTCCCCTTTCTGTGGAATCTTTAAGCTGACACACGTATATTCTCCGACTACACTCTCAACCTGAAGCCAAGACTCTTCTTTTCCATAAAGCAGTTCCAGCCGCTTTCTGATATTTTCAAGACCGATTCCACCCGGCTTTTTCTGTTCTGTATCAAATCCGATGCCATCGTCCATCACACTGATCAGGATACTGTTATCTTCCTGAGTTATGGTGATATGGATATTTAATTTCTCTTTATTTCCAAATCCATGCTTAAAGCAGTTCTCCACGATCGGCTGGATCGACATGGTAGGGATTTCAATCTCTTCCCCCTCAAAATCATTCTGGATCTCACTCCGTACCGCCTCGCCAAACCTGCATTTCTGCAGGAACAGATATTGCAACACCACATCCAGTTCATCATCCAGGTTGGTCATGAGTTCCTGATGATATAGAGAATATCTCAAGATCTTTCCTGTCGCCTCCACCATCTGCATAACCATCTTAGAATCCCCCACAAGAGCCGTCACACCAATCGTATTCAACGAGTTAAATAAAAAATGTGGATTTACCTGGGCTCTCAATGCCGCCATCTGGGCAGCAACAACCATGCTTCTCTGTTGCTCATTTACCAGTTTTTCCTCTGCCAGTTGTTTTTCCAACATCGCCTGATTCTGGATTTCCTCAATGGACTGCTTTATTTTCTCTTTCATCCGGTTTGCCGTCTGCGTGATCAGTGTAAGTTCCCGATATGCCGTTTCTTTCAGATCCGGTGTTTCCCATTCGCTGGATGCCAGATGATTAAAATACTCCGTCATATGATTTAACGCCAGTCTCGTCACAGCCGAAAATCTGGTCAATGCCACAGCGGTAAGCGCCACACTCAAGCCGAACGCCAATGCCACAATCAGCATCCCTCTGGCCATCTTCTCTGCCCCAGTCTCATATTCCGCCTTAGCATAAGCCATATCTCCTCTGGCCATTGCCAGAGCTTCCTCCTGGTGTCCATCCAGACCACTTAAAACATAAAGGTATGTGTGATATCGCTCTTTCAGTTCTATCATTGCCGAATCAATCTGTTCCATCTGATAAATGTTAAAATTATTCAATCTCCGGATATAATTCTGTGTCTGGGAAGAATCCTTCGACATTTCCCTAAATTCTGCCAAATCATTCTCCAACTGCTTCACCTGTTCTTTATAAACGGAATAAGATTCCTCTCCCCACTCATGACCAAACTCCCGAAAATCCTGCTCCATCACATAGAGATCTTCCAAAATCCGGTCACTTACCTCCAGCCGGTCCATAAAACGCACCTGCAAATGATTCTGTACCGCAATTCCAAATGCCATAACCGTAATAACTGCTGCTGCCATAGAAAATAATAAAACCTGCATCATCGTAATCACTGAAGTCATGCTTCTCTCTTTTCCCATTCCATATCCCTCTTTTCCGAATATGTAAAAAACCGCAGAACCTTGAATTCACAAAGTCCTGCGGCCTTTTCCAGCTGGGCTACAAGGATTCGAACCTTGAAAATGACGGAGTCAGAGTCCGTTGCCTTACCATTTGGCGATAGCCCAATAAGTTTTGCTTGCGGTGTGTTTACCGAAGCAACGAATTGAATTATACACGATAATAGAAAATTCGTCAATACCTTTTTTTACTTAATTTTAAAATTTTACGCATCTTTCCTCCCCAGGGAAAAACAACCTCACGCATTTCACTCCTGAAACAAACCAGGAGCAGGTTCAAAAAAGCCAAACCTGCTCCGTATCTTCATGGCTTTAATATCTTCCAACCGGTGGTTTCACATCATCCGGCAGCGGACAGTGATACACGCCTCCTGTCTTCGCCACAAACTCCGCCTTGGCCGCCTCCATCACCTCTGGCGATTCCATCGTCCTGATGGTACTTAACGCCAACGCTTTTGCCGCCGTCAAAAGTCCCTTATGTCCCAGCATGCTTCCCGCCTGGGCTGTCATCTGCCAGGTATGTCCCACATTGCCGATACAGCAGGTAGACACATTCAGATTCAGCGTTGGAGCTGCATATCCTACATCGCCCACATCTGTAGATCCGGACTCGTACTCATGCACACCTGCCACATATGGATGTACCTGATCATCCAACGGCCGCTCCAGAATCTTTGCCAGCTGGTCACCACCGTAAGTCTGCACAATATCCTCTTTAATAGTCTCCAAAGTCACCGGATCGTAAGAATTCAAAAACTTCTTCGCCAGTTCATAATCAGAAGTCTCCCATTTCGGAGCCCCAACCTCCATCATACACTCCGCAGCGATCTTACCCAGCGTATCATTTGGTACATAATCAGAGAATGCCATGGTAATCTCATATTTCATAGTGGTTCCAGTCATGAGAGCTGCACCTCTTGCCACATCAACCACTCGTTCAAACAATTCCTTCATCTGGGAAACCTTCGGCGCACGAACCTCATATTTCACCAGCGAGTGATCCTGCACTACATTCGGGGACGTTCCGCCTGCATCCACATAAGCATAGTGGATCCTTGCTTTATCGATCATATGCTCTCTCAGATAATTCACACCCACGCTCATCAATTCCGCTGCATCCAAAGCACTTCTTCCTAAATGCGGACAAGCTCCCGCATGAGCCGATCTTCCGAAAAATTCAAAATTTGCACCCATAATGGCAACGCTGCAGGTTGGCTGTACCTCATTGCGGTCTGCCGGATGCCATGTGTATACAAAATCCACACCGTCAAATAATCCGGCTCTGGCCATAAACTGTTTCGCTCCTGCCCCTTCCTCTGCCGCACAACCATAATAAATGATGGTTCCGTCCTTCTGGTTCTGCACCAGATACTCCTTTACCGCCAATGCTGCCGCCAGCGCGCCGGTTCCCAGACAGCAATGACCACATCCATGACCGGAACCGCCATTCTGAACAGGATCTTTCACCGTACATCCCGCTTTCTGGCTAAGAGTTGCCAAAGCATCAAACTCACCTAAAATTCCCATCACTGGTTTCCCGGTTCCAACCACGTAACGGGCCACAAAGGCTGTCGGAATCTCCGCCACGCCTGTTTCCACCGTAAATCCCTCTGACTCCAGAATGGAGCACAGCAGCGCCGAAGACCTGGTCTCCTCATATGGAAGTTCTGCGTAACTCCAGATTTTATCATTGGCATCTAAAATCACTGCCTCTTTCTCTTTGATGATCTGTTCAATAAATTCCAGTTGTGTCATACTCCATCTGTCCTTTCTGAAAGGTTTCGATTCTCGTAATGATTCTCTTAATTAAAGCACTTTGCTTAAAAATTCTATCGTTCTCGGATTCTTCGGATGCTCAAAGATCTCCTCCGGCGTCCCCTCTTCCTGGATACAGCCGTCATCCATAAATAACACCCGGTCGCTGACCTCCTTGGCAAACCCCATCTCGTGAGTCACGATCACGATGGTCATTCCAGAATCTGCCAGATCTTTAATGACATCCAGAACGTCCTTTACCATCTCCGGGTCCAGGGCGCTAGTCGGCTCATCAAACAGGATTACATCTGGCTTCATGGCCATGGCGCGGACGATCGCAAGACGCTGCTTCTGTCCTCCGGATAATTTTCTCGGATATTCGTCCTTCTTCTCCAGAAGCCCTACTTTCTTTAACAGTTCCTCCGCTTCCTCCTGCGCCTGCACTTTCGGCACTTTCTTCTCCAGAACCGGGGCCAGGGTGATATTTTCCAGCACCGTCATGTTTGGAAACACATTAAAATGCTGGAACACCATGCCCATTTTCTGGCGATGTTTATCAATATCGATCTTCTTATCGGTGATTTCTACCCCTTCAAATGTGATTTTGCCGCTGTCCGGCACTTCCAGAAGGTTCAGACACCGCAAAAAAGTGCTTTTTCCACTTCCACTGGGGCCAATGATGGACACCACTTCACCCATATTCACATGCTGGTTGATGTTGCGGAGCACCTTCAATTCTCCAAAACCTTTGCATAAATTTTCTACTTTGATGATCTCACGATCCTGTACCTGCTTAGTCACTGGCCTGCAGCCTCCTCTCGACAACCTTTAAGATCTTGGTTAGAATAAAATTCAGAATAAAATAAATGATACCTACGATCGTCAAGGACGGAATCGCCAGGAATGTAGTAGACTGCACTGTCTTGTAGGAGGTCATCAGCTCTCCAACAAAGAATACGGAAGCCAGAGAAGTCTCTTTTACCATCACGACAAACTCATTACCTAAAGCCGGAAGAATATTCTTCACTGCCTGTGGAAGGATCACATAGCGCATAGCATTTTTATTGGAAAGACCAAGGCTCTTTGCCGCCTCCATCTGCCCTTTATCCACTGCCTGGATACCTGCACGGATCACCTCTGCCACGTAAGAACTGCTGTTGATCACCAGTGCCACGATAATACATGCCGTATCAGACACCTTAAACGGCAGTACCTTCGGAAGCAGCAGCCAGAAGAAATATAACTGGAGCAGGATCGGAGTGCCCCTGAGAACTTCTATGTACGCTCCTGTCAGTGCCTGAAAGACTTTGCATCTGGAAAGTCTTAACAGAGCCACCAGAGTTCCTAAAATAGTTCCGAACAGTACGGTGACAAATGCCAGCCATAAAGTTCCCCACAAACCATTTAAGAACACGTAATCATATTTTGCCCAAATCTTAACGATACTCTCAATCATCCTGCTCCATTACCTTTCTATCGGTTTTTCGTCTAATGGTAACTATTCAGTACCTTCATAGTTACGTCTAATGTTTCTATTCTTTACTCAATACCAAGAGATTTTGCGTACTCTTCGTACTCGTCATACCATGCTTTGTACTGTCCGGACTCTACCAGTTCATCAACGATCTCATTGATCTTATCGGTCAGTTCTTTTTCTCCCTTTGGAATTCCGATTCTGGTTCCATCCGTTTCTTTATCCACTGCAAACCGGAAATTATTGGCAACTGCTACACCAGGATTGGCCTCTGCGTACAATCTTGCAGTTCCCATAGCGGTTGCCGCCACATCTGCTTTTCCTTCCTGGACCATCAGGAAACCATCGGTAGTAGCCGATACCCGTTTCAGTTCCTTATATGCCGGAACCTGTTTCGTCACCATCGCCTCCTGCAGCGATCCGCTCTGGATCACGATCACCGCATCTGCCAGAGACGCTGCATCCGGATATTTATCCACATCCTCTTCTCTTACCAGAAGACCATAGCCATCCTCTTCATCATCAAAATAATAGCCCTTGGATAAATTCATAGCTTCTGCCCGCTCTGGTGTATATGCCAATGCAGAAATAGCTAAATCATATTTTCCTTCTGTCACACTGCTTAATACTGCCGCAAACTCCAGTGGAACGATCTTCAACTCCACACCAAGTTTATCTGCGATGTATTTCGCCATCTCAATATCACTTCCCACATACTGCTCATCACCACTCTTGGAAGAATCAATAAATTCATTTGGTGCGAAATAAGGTTCGGTAGCAACTTCAATGTAACCTCTCTGCTGAATCTCTTCCAGCCGGTTTGCTGCCTTTGTCTGTGTGTTACTGCCGCAGCCGCTTAAAAAAGCTGCCGCCATGGTAAATGCTAATGCTCCAGCTACGAATGTCTTTTTCATAATCGTTACCTCCTCAAACTCAAGTATTAGTTTATCATGGTAGCATGATAAAGTGATAATTGAATAAAATAATTAAACACTGAAAATCACGATTTGTCAACTACTTTTTTCAATTCTTTCCCATAATTTTTTCATAGCCCGGTGATAAACCGATAAAACCGTGGAGATTGGCATCTGAAACATCTCCGCGATCTCCCGGTGTTTCATGCCGGATACCTTGTGGAGCAGAACGATCTGCCGTTCCTTCTCATTTAACTGCATCAGGGCGTCTAATAACGTCTGCCTCTCCGGAGCCAGTTCCAGCTCCTGGCACAGTTCCCCCGGCTCTTCCTTTCCTTCCTGCTCCTGGAGCTCCTCAAAGCTTTCCTCCGAAAGCCTCTGACGCTTTCTTAAACTCATGTAACAGTAATTTCTTGCAATGGTAAATACCCAGGCCATTGGCTTTCCATCGGATTCATAGGACGCTGCCTCCTTCCATATCTTCAGATACGTTTCCTGGACTACCTCCTCCGCATCCTGGAACTGCTGCAGCATGCGGTAGGCATACCCATATACCTGCCCCCTGGTTTTTTCGTAAAATTCACCAAATGCCTGTGTGTTTCCTTTTTTTACCAATAATAAAAGCCGGTCGTATTCTGACCGGCTTTCCGTCACATCCTGCCCGGATGCTGTTTCTTCTATGTTCTGTTTTTCTTCCAAACACGCCTCTTCTTCCCGGCGCTTACTCTCATGAATTTCCTGATTTGTTTTCTTCCCTTTCACGGGATCACTTCCATTCTATTCAGCATTCTATTCAGCATTTTTTTCTGCATTCTTTTCCGAAGCTTCCACACAAAAACTATTCTCCACAGTGATCACGCAGCTGCAATCTGGATTCTTCTTCGCTATTTCATCGGAAATCTTCTTCTTTATTGTCCCCCGCATGGCATCATTATACTCTCGCGGTACCACCAGATCAAAAATCACATTTCGATGCTTCTGACCATTCACCACCCGAAAATCATGAAACGTCAGCCTGGAGTCCAGACCAGCTAAGATCTCTTGAACCATCATTTTCAAATGGATGGTTTTTTCATCCCGGATCTCCACCGGATCCATATGGATCACCAGGAAAATCCCCAGCTTTTTCGCACAGTCCCGCTCGATCTTATCGATAATTTCATGGCTGTTTTCAATTGGCTCATCATTCGGTACCTCCGCATGAATGGAAGCCATACTGCGGCTTGGTCCATAATTGTGGACGATCAGATCATGCGTCCCGATGATTCCATCATACTTTTCCACAAATTCCGTAATCTCATGGTAAATCGACGGATCGATCGGCTCTCCGATCAATGGTGTCAGAGTATCTTTTGCAATATTCACTCCGGCGATCATAACCACCACCGACACTGCCAGACCAAAAAATCCATCCAGATTCCAGCCTGTCACACCAAAGATGATCACGGAAAGAATGGTTGCCGAGGTGGTCATCACATCACCCAAAGCATCTGCTGCGGTTGCCATCATCACCGTAGACTGAATCCTTTTTCCTAAAGAACGGTTAAACAATGCTAACCACAGTTTTACACCGATGGACAGCACCAGGATCAGCACTGATACCAGGCTGAATGTCATGGACTCTGGATTGCGGATCTTGTCAATAGAAGTCTTAAATAAAGAAAAACCGACCTGTATGACGATAAACGCTACAATAAAAGCAGATATATACTCGATCCTTCCATGTCCAAATGGATGGTCCTCATCTGCCGGCTTTTCTGCCATTTTCACTCCAACAAAACCGATGATGGAAGAAGCCGCATCAGATAAGTTATTAAATGCGTCTGCCATAACGGAAATACTGTTGATCACCAGTCCCACTGCCAGTTTCGCCGCAAACAGGATCAGATTGCACCCGATCCCCACAAAGCTTGCAAGTATCCCATAAGCGGTCCGGACCTCCACATCCGAAACCTTTTCATAGTTTTTTACGAAATGTTTTACCAGAAATTCTGTCATTTTCATTGATTCCCCTATTCTCTGTCCCACAGTTCTTTCCAGCCATTTTCTTCCACCTGGTCAGAAAACACCCAAAACCAACCGTCAGACAGGTACCAAACAACACACCGGACATATCCAGCCAGACATCACTGATCTGTCCCGAACGTCCTTCTGTAAACAACTGGATCGTCTCATCTACAAACGGAATCAGCATAGCCAGCCACAGAAAGGTAACCCCGCGCAATTTACCACGCAGTTCATAAGTACCAAGACAATTCCACAGAAGCACCCCATAAAGGCTGTACTCCAGAAAATGGGCTGTTTTCCGAATCAAATGCTCGCTCAGCCATCAGCTTTCAACTCCCAGACCAGCCAGACACTCCTTCGCAAGCGCCAGCACCCGGCCACTCTGCCTGGAGGATTCCACCGCTATAGTAGCAGAATTGTGGAAAATAAACAGCACATACAACACCGTTGCCGCTGTCCATAACCATTTTCTGCGGTTCATTTCCCTTTGCTTTGTCATTCGATTCCTCACTTTAAGATTCCGCTTTCATCAATCGCCTCAATAGCTGCCTTCTGAATTGGAAGGAACATCCCATAATCCATGTTGGATTTCAAAGTTTTCAGTTTCTCTACCACCTCATGATTGCCAACACAGAAACCGATTCTTGCTCCTGCAAGACCGTAGGTTTTAGAGAGCGAATTAAACTCCACGCCTACCTCTCTTGCTCCTGGGAATTGCAGAAAGCTGGCGGCAGCTTTCTTTTCTTGATCTCAGCTAACTTTGAAAATACCCCTTCTCCAAAACGATCTATCCTCTTTGCGAATTTCATTTGTCATTCCTTCTTTATTTATGTTTCGTTATATCAATTCTCAAACATTACGCCTGCCGTTCCGGCTTATTTACCACATAAATTCCCAGGCTGACCAGTACCAAGGCTGCCAGCGCATAAATAGATAGCGCCTGCGCGCTTTCGCCTAAAATCAGTGCAGAAAGCAGAACTCCGAATACCGGGTTCATAAATCCGAACACCGATACCCGGCTGACTGGATTATATTTTAACAGTACGCCCCATAATGTATAGGCTACCGCAGAGATCATCGCCATATAAAGGAGAAGCGCTACCGCCGGAACTGCGATACTCATGGTAAATACACCATCACGCACCAGACCACCTGCGATACTTCCACCTCCCATGGCTCCGATCAGAATCAGGATTGCACCACCTGCCATAAACTGGTATCCGCTCATGGTCACTACATTATATTTTTTCGAATACTTCTTAATTAATGCACTGGAAATAGCATAAAACAGCTGCGCCATAAATACAAATCCTTCTCCCATAAATGAGAAACGGAACATATCGTCTCCACCAGCCCCCTGCAGATTCATCACGACGATTCCTGCAAATCCTAACATACAGCCAATCACCTTTTTCTTGGTCAAGGTCTCATAATGAAAGACCAGACTTGCCATCAAAATCGCAATAAACACATTCATTCCAGTGATGATCGCTCCATGGACACCTGATGCATGAGCCAAGCCTACATAAAAGAAGTAATACTGGCCCACCGTCTGTGCCAGGGAAAGCTTGATCACCGACCAGCCAGAACCTTTTTCTGGCCAGATCCAGCCTCCAGCCTGCACACTGTTAAATAAAATCACCAAAAAACCAGCCAGCAGAAATCTTACACCGGCAAATAATAAAATTGACATGGTATCTTTTGAACCGATCTGAAACAACTGATACCCTGTCTTGATGGCCGGTGTTGCACTTCCCCATAAAAAGCAGCACAATCCCGCCAACACTAATACTACATACAGATTTGTCAGGTCAATTTTCCCTGCCTCTTTCTCCCCCATCTCTTCTTTCCCCTTCTTTTCTCCATGAAATCCTTTTGACATTCCCCATATTTTCAGCTATAGGTTTTATAACACATTTTAACAACAAAAACAGGCAGATTACCCGCCTGTTTCCATTTTTACAAATGTTTCGTTCAGCATAGCACATCCCTATGCCGTAAGTCAATCCAAACCATTACGACTTTCTATCAATACTTTCTTTCCGCCCGGCAGGGCTCATAATTAAGAAAAAGGATATCCGTTTCTGGATATCCTTTTTCCTAATTATGAGAGCGCGAGACGGGACTCGAACCCGCGACCCCAACCTTGGCAAGGTTGTACT
>OGEQ01000804.1_pt1 | contig 29944 bp, 20 predicted proteins | sample 1570731 | NCBI WGS metagenome assembly OGEQ01 (sample SAMEA2582132, study PRJEB24529) | metagenome | biome: Human gut stool | place: China | collected 2011
GGGATCGGTTAGTAATATTTCGAGCCCTTTATAATTATCCGTCACGCTGGCGATAGCCTTCTTCATCTCGGAATTACTGAAACCTTTAAACTCCTTATCCGTCAGCACCCGTTGCGGCAGATTCCCGATCTCGACCAGGTGACGCTGCACCTTTTTGATATCTATCTTGCGCGGAGATTTATTTTCTTTGACACATAGGGCGGAGAGGTAGCCGACTGCATATCCCTGGTTTTGCAGGCAGGGCTGCATACGAATCACCGGCATGACATCTCGGTGCGCACTTGCTCCCAGGCCGGTGGTCAGGATACCTTCCAATCCTTTCGGTAACAGGCAGCGCAAGGGGACATCTGCATCATAAATCTTGTGGCGCTTTTCCGGTGGGTTTAGGATGAAGAGCGGGTCTATGATCATACCGTGTGTATCGAACGAACTTTTGTGATAAGAAATCGTGTCGGGATAGCGGCGATGGTTGATCACGTCGTATACCGAGATGATGTAGTCTCCGATTATCCGCCGGCGTTCGCGTGTCTGGGGGATTTTGACCAGATCGTATTGTCCTTGCAGTTTTGTTTTGGCTTGGACAAAAGCGCGTGATACATCCAGAATATCCGTGTCGTCTACGAACAGCCAGTCGTTGTTGTTGTAATAGTCGCCCGGCGCCCATTTTCCAGTTCCCGCACCTTGTACGGCGATTGTTTTTTTACCTGTATAATCGAATGCCGCTCCGGCAGCAATGGCTATATCTGCGCTTCCAGTGCTGTCTATCAATATTTTGGATAGGATGACGCCTCGTCCGAAGGGAGTGGCGACTACGACTCCCTTTACTTGGCTTCCTTCTATCAAAGCACCGCATCCCATCACGCCGAACCAGAGTTTGCCTCCTGCCTGTAACAGCTCTTTACGATGCCATTCCATTTTCCAGTCGGCAGGGAAACGTCCTTCTCCTTTGGGTTGTCTTGGATGGTCTTTAGGTGCCATTGCCAGGACACTCTTGTCTATATGAGCGGTATATCCGCCTCGGAACCCATCCCAATAGACACCGATCATTCCTAGTGTACTCAATCCTCCAAGCCCGTGCAGGTATTCCAATACCAATGTATTGGCTCCCTGTTTGGCTGCAGATATTCCGGCGGACGCACCTGCTGTGCCGCCTCCCATCACAACTACATCGTAGCTGCCTAAAACCGGAAGCGCACCTGCTGGAGAGGCGACGAACCCCTTTTGCAGGGACGGACGGAGTGGGGAGAGCAGTTCGCCTGTTTGTCCGTAGTTTGAAGCGTTTACTTTAAGCTGGCGGACAGTGGCCTGAGCTGGTACGGGTATATCCTTTATCTGCCTGGCTACTGTTTCGCCCATCATTTCTCCTATGAACAGGGCCGGAACGGGGCGCATCACTTTGGCTGCCAACTCTCTTGGTATCTCAGCACAGGGACCGAGTACCCATAGGTTTGCAATATTCTTAGATTTGAATGCTTGCATCGGTAACTTGCGCCAGGACACCGGATTCCCGTTATATGCTTTCTCGCTGTTAATCGTTTGTTTCGGAATATACCAGAGCAGATCCGAGCTGTCGACCTGGTCTATATCCCATGTCCGGTTACGGATGATCTGTTCGACCTCGGCCAGTGATGCATACGAGTCGTCTTTGAGTGGTAAATGGAATGTATAGCGGGTGACCGGATAGCTTTTCTCACCAACCTTGATGGGCTGGGATAATTCTTCGGCCTGGATAATTTCCGGTGCTTCTTTCGGGGTATTTCCTACTACGGTATAGCAGAATTCTTGCGAACCTGCGATAAAAGGTTTACGTTCTGCTCCTAATAGTCCGGCAACGGATGCATTGTGCGTCGCATCGATAATCGCTTTGCAACGGATAGCCTGTCTGCCCGAACGGTTTGCAATCATGACTCCCGCAGGTTTACCGGACGGGTCCGTCAGCACATTCGTTACATAGCTGCTGTAGAGGAACTGTACGTTGTTGTCGATCAGCTCGTCTTCCAGCGTTTTCTTTATATGAAGCAGAGTCGGGAAATTTTTCCCCGGAAAGAGCTTGCGTGCAAGTGCTGTCTGCAGTTTTTCCCCTGCTTCTCGCTCGTAGAGATGTGAGCCGCATATGTCTTCACCCAGATAGGGCATATAGCCAACCAGGTAAACTCGACTACCTGTTTTCGCTGCGGCAACAGCAGCGGCAATAGCACGTGAACTTCCACCCGCGACCACAAGATCTACTTCTGCAATCACCGGAATCTTACGCGCCCCTTCATGGCAGAACCCTTCATCTGGAACGGCTGACTTCATGGCCGCTTTTGCTTCCGTCACGCTACCTAAAGAGGCTAATGCGCCTCCGGCTGCCGTTACTTTTAAAAAATCACGTCGTGTAATCATGGTATTCTCTTTTTATACTTGGTTTTTATGGGAACTATAAAGATAAGAATTTTATTTTTTAGGAACTAATATAATAGCATCGGCAAATAAGGCACCCTTCGAACGGCAGCCGTCAATCTTGATAGAAGATGTCCAGTTGCCTTTCTCAAACGCGTATGTGCCTAAACTTACCCATGCACCTTTGTGAGATCTGGGAGATATTTCTACTTGCTTGGTCCCCTCTTTACCCGTAATGTCAAAAGCCATAACTTCGGGCATTTCCTGGTCGGGAAGAGCTGTGCAGTAAAAGAACACTTCGTATGTATCCGCCTTTTTAATAACAGGCATAAAGGTGAAAGAGCAATTGTTCTTTTGGTTCGCCGACTTTAAGAAGCTGTTCTTATAATGCGCTCCAAAGCTTTTTTGCCAATGTCCGGATCTTTCTATTTTGTCGATATCGCTGTCATCGACTAATATTTCGGGAGTAGAACCGTCCAGATAAGGATTCTCTTTCAGGATTTTCCTTAGCTTGGTTACGTCTATTGTCTGGACGTCGGTATTATCGTCGATCGCTAATGCCGATGCTACGGCTGCCGACTGTCCCAGCACCATAAAGACCGGTTCCATCCGGATCGATCCGAAAGCGATATGGGTGGAAGAAATACATACGGGGACCAGTAGATTAGTACATTCTTCGCGTTTAGGCGTAATGCTCTTGTACGAGATCGGATAGGGTGGGAAGCCATGATATTGGACATCCCCTTCATTTTTTACCATACCGTTTGTAACGATACGTTGGCAATTATGAGAGTCCATTCCGTAGGCGGCCATTCCGATTGCATCTCCCACAGTCTCTTCCCCTTGGCAATTTTTTTGTGTCATGATATATTCCCCGTTCAGGCGTCGGGCTTCGCGCACATATAGTTGGGTCGGAAAGTTATCATTGTCAACAAATTCATCTTTCGCCCATCCGAATCTGGAAACCTGGTCGCGAAGTTTGGAAGGGACTCTTTCATCGTGTGTGAGGAAATAGAGCAGTCCTTTTGTATAGTCTACATGTTCTTGCCAGATCCGTTCGCGGGTTGCATAGTTGCCATCCGGATATTCGTAATTCATACCGATCATATCAGTTGATAGTGGTCCGCGATTATTCACGTCATACTTATTATCTGGCATCATACCCCAGTTAAATAAGAGATAATTATCTATGTGTAAATCCATTTTACGGATAGCACGTGCCAATAGTTCATATTTGGCCGGATCATAGTTTTCAGGTTTTTCGAACGGACGTTGATTTTCTTTATTGTCGGTAAGGCATAAACGGAAATTGTATGCTTGTACGAGTTTATCTCCACTTCCTCTTTCTTTCAGTGTATTAGGTTGGATTCCCCAACATAAGCCACTATTCGGATCGCCTTCTTTTAGATATGGGTCTACTCCGTCCGGAAATTGATGCCAGAAAGACATCTGGACTCCATTAAGAGTCTCGTCGTATTCTTCGTTTCCTTCACGTCCGACAAAGTAGGAAACACCGGCTTTTGCCATTAAATCTCCTTCATACGAACAATCGATGAATTGTTTGGCTTTAACTTGTATCAAGGTCTTTTTGTCTGGTTTCTGGGAGTCTTCCAAAGTGATACTTTGTATTCTCTTATTCTGAACTTTAGCATTTGTTATCCGGCGATAATACAGGACATCTAAATCTGCATCTTTCACAAAGCGGTTCATGGTTGCTGTTGCGACACTCGGCGGAAAGGTCCATTGCTCGAATTTATTATAATGCTCTCCAATGCGACGATAGAAAAGGCGTGCCAATCCGGTAACTGCATATTTGTTTCCGATATCTGTTGCACCTAATCCACCAGTAGTCATACCTCCTAAATATTTACCAGGCTCTACCAAAAGAACGGATTTACCCATCTTTTTTGCAGAGTAAGCAGCTACAACACCTGCGGATGTTCCTCCGTATATGCAAATATTGACTTCTTTGACAGCGGATGTATTTTCCTTTTTTTGAAAATGGCAGGAAAATAATGTTATACAAAGAATACAAGGAAATAATTTATACTTCATAATGGCGATATTTATTAATCGAAGTTTTAAAAATATTATTTCAATGGATAATCGAAGCCTCAATTATGGATTTTCAACATTGAAAATCCATAATTGAGGCTTCGATTGCTAGAGATTAATACCCGTCGTTTTGCGTTAGGTTACCGTTGACCAAAATATCGTTAGCTGGAATAGGCCACAAATAGTTTTTCTTTGGGTCAAAAGACATTTTGTAGAATGTAGTGATATATCCAGCGGTTTCCATAGGTGCAAGATTGGGCAGTCCGTTTTCATCGATTGTCGGTATGCCACCGATAGGATAGTAACCTTCGTCCCAGTTCTTTAACAAAGTTATGAAGTCTTGAGACAATTCGATGTTTGATTCACTGCCGGTCAAACCATTCCAATTGGCGGAGTTAGACCAGGCACGATTCAAGTAATACATGGACTTGTTGTGTGATTTTTCAGCAATGCGCCAACGCAACAGGTCGCGATAACGAATCCCCTCGAATGCGAATTCCGAACGACGGTCCATGCGGATGATTTTGCGTAAAGCCTCTTGTGATTGTACTTCTACGCGGGGGTAAGCGATACCTGTTTCGCGATAGGCACGTTCACGGATCAGATTGATCGTTTTGTCCAAGTCGTCTTGTGTACATTGTCCCATTTCGTTCTTCGCTTCCACGTAAGTCATCAGTACCTCAGCATAACGTAGGTATGGATAACAGTTGTCTGCTTTTAGATTATAATTGTTGAAATCTTTCCAGTCATCCTTCACAAATTTACGGAGAATCAATCCGTTATAAGCTGAATGTTGATTCGATGCTTTGGAGTCAGTGTTGACTACCATTTTACCGGTAGACACTTCGTATACCGTATTTGCATAAGGACTGGGATTGAATTCATAGCCTAATGTGATATAATCTGGATATTTTTCAGGAAATGTCCCATCTTTTTTGGACTGTTCATATTCTGCATAGTCAGCAGAGTATTTAGTTTTGAAAGGTTGGATTGTCATTGCCAGACGCGGGTCTCGGTTGGCAAATGGATCTTTCGGGTTATAGAGCGGTGATTTGTCAATAGGCAAACCGTCCGTGCAGGTGTAGGAACAGAACAGCTCCAATGATGGACTTTGGTTGCAATGGCCACCGATTTTGCGTATGACAAAGTCACGTACATTTTCCATGAAACCATATCCTTTTTTTAATGTCAAGTCTCCTTTGAAATAAAACATAAATTCGGGAGAACTGGTAGCTTGGAACATTTCCCGATAATTGTCGTGTAATTTGTAGACTCCGAGATCCATACATTTTTGTGCAGCATCAACGGCGGTTTGCCAGTCTTCGTGGAAGAGGGCAAAACGGGCTTTGAAACCGAGGGCGGCTCCTTTGGTCGGCCGTTGTTGACCTTTGTAGGAATTGGGCAGATATTCGGCCGCTTTGTCTAAACATTCAAAAGCATATGCAAGCACTTCGTTTTTGGGTGAGCGGGTTGCCACGTATGTTTCATCCAAAGTCATACCTTTATTCAACACGCAATCTCCATAATAGGCAGTCAGTTCACAGTAGGCAAACCCTAACATGAAATAGGCTTCCCCCTTGTATTGGTTTACTTTGCTTTCACTGATTCCGGTCGCAGAACCATTGTCCAATGCTTGAATTACTTTTGTTGCACGGGCGATGGACTTGTATAAGGAACTCCAGCGTGTGGAGGAGGTCCCCCATTGAGAAGTGACTGTTCCGAGCGTAACTTCGTTGGAACCATTTCGGTTTAACAAATCATCATCCCAATAGATGGCGTCAATCGGAAAGAAGTCTGGTCTCCACAAATCATTAAGTGCCATTTCTATTTCGGTTTCATCGTGATACCAATTTTCACTCGATCCTTCAGAAAGTGGATTTAGGTCGAGGTTTGCACAGGCTGTCATGCTTAGTGAGACTATTCCGGTTAATAGATATTTGTTTATTTTGTTCATAACAGGATTTTTTTAATTAAAATGAAACATTCAAGCCAAAAATATAAGAAGACATGATCAAGTCTTTTGCGCGATCCCCCCATTCGGGATCGAATCCTTCGGGATATTTCGAGAAGGCAGGCAGGTCATTCGCACTGAAATAGACTCTCAACTTGTTAACAAAAAACTTCTTCGTGAATTCAGATGGGAGCGTATAACCTAATGTGATGTTTTTGATACGCATATAAGCTCCGTTGAAAATATAGAAGTCACTTTTTGCATAAATATTGGCACTATTGGTCGTCAATTTCGGATATTTTGCCTTGGCATTTTCTGCATCCGTTGCTGTCGGACTCCAATGGCTTTCGATCAGATTTACCGGACAAGCATATGCTTGATAATTGAATGGTGTACCGGGCCAGTTCCAGTAGGCTAATTGATGTCCAACACCTTGAAATGATAAATTGAAATCCAAGCCTTTCCATTCTGCCCATAGAGAGCCACCGTATTGCATTTCTGGTAGGGAATTGCCCAAGCGTACACGATCGGCGGAAGCAGTGATTTTGCCGTCTCCATCTATATCTTGGTAACGTATGTTACCTGCTTTATCGTTGTTAGTCAGAACTGGAATGGTATTTCCGTTTTCGTCCAACATGGCAGCATCATTCAAGATAATGCCCATACTTTTGTATCCGTACCATTCGTTAAAATAAGACCCTTCTTCAGTGATCTTGTTATCATCGATTTTCTGTCGGTTTGCCATGTATCCCATTTTAGAACGATAATCGGACAAATTGAAACTTACACCGTATCTGAAATCGTTGATTTGATCGCTCCAGGAAAGTTCAAGATCCCAACCTTTCGTATTCATATCGGCTGCGTTGTTTTGCGGTGCGTTATAACCAAAATAAGAAGGGAATCCAACTTCCATCAGCATATCAGTTGTCTTTTTGTAATAATAATCGGCTGATGCACGAAGTCTGTTATTTAGCAAAGTGATGTCAGCTCCGAAACCATAGGTGGTGGTCGTTTCCCATGTTAGGTTGTTGAAAGCATAGTCTGTCTGATAAGCCGTTTGTACGACATCTGCTACACCTGTAGTTGCATTTGGAATAAAACCTGTGCCAAAACTGAGTATTGCTTGATAAGGAAACTCCTTCCCTAGACGTTCGTTTCCCAATTGTCCAATTGAACCGCGTAACTTTAAATAATCTACAATGCTTTTGTTGAACCAAGGTTCTTCGGAAATAACCCAACCTGCACTAACGGAAGGAAATGTACCCCAACGGTGGCCATCAGCAAAACGTGAAGAACCATCTGAGCGAATATTAGCTTGCAGCATATAGCGATCTGCCCATGAATACATGATACGACCGAAGAATGAACGATAGGCATTATGTCCAGCTTTTCCGCTATTGTATTGGTAGTCTTCAGGCCCTAAATTCAAGTAAGGATAATTGACCAAATTAAAATTGGTTCGTGAAGCACCTTCTTCTTCCCATTTGTAAGAATAATCTTCATAACCAGCCATCAATCCGATAGAGTGGCGTTTCAGTTGCATTTTATAGTTGGCATAGAACTGCTTAGTCAAGCTATGGTTGTCGTTACGACTTTCACTGAGACTAGTTGAAGCATAGCCAACTCCGGGAATCGGGTCACCGGTGATCCGGTAGACTTCGTATCTTTTGCGATGGTCTTTTCCTTTGTAAAAAGAATATTTTGGTGCTACGATGGCAGTTAATGTTAATCCTTCTATGGGTGTGATATCTAATTGTAATTTACCACCCACACTGTAGTTCTGTTTTTTCATGGAACCGCCTAATTGGTGCTCGGCAATAGGGTTGTCACCATCTTTGCCATCGGCAAAACGTCCGTCAGACCAATAAGCATTGTAGATCGGTGCACGCTCCATTAAGGTAAAGATCGATCCGTGAGGTTCATTTGCGTTAGAATAGAGTAAATTCAAGTCAACATTGGCATGTATCCAATTATTGATTTGGTAGTCATTGTTCGTGCGGATATTGAAACGCTCGTAGTCTTTTGTTTGGATAAGTGCTTCCGAATTGTAATAGTTGAGACTGAAGTTTGTTTTCAGTTTTTCTGTACCTCCACTGAGCGAGAGAGAGTGTCTTTGGTGATGTGTGCTACTTTTCAATCCTAAATCCATAAAGTCGGTATCTGCATAGCGGTCCGGATCTTCAGCTCGTAGTTGTGCGTAATTGTTGATTACATCTTCGGAGTAAAGTGAATGGAGGGATGATGCACCATCGTTGAAAGCTAATTCGTTAAGACCACTCATCCATTGTACGGCATTAGCGAATTTAGGTTTTGCGGTCGGTGTGTTGATGCCGTATTCTCCATTATATGAAAGATGGAATTCCTTGTTTTTGGCACGTTTGGTTGTGACCAATATGACACCTGCCGCTGCGCGTGAACCGTAAATAGCAGCCGAAGCTGCGTCTTTCAAAACCTGAATGTCTTTTACGTCTTCAGGGGCAATATCTGTAAGAGTGCCAGGCACTCCATCCACGATCACTAATGGGTCATTAGTTGACATGGTCGTGACACCACGTACGCGGATAGTAGCTCCGGCTGACGGGTCACCGCTGGAACGTGTGATCTGTACGCCGGCCATCTGTCCTTGTAATTGACTGGAAAGCTGCGGTGTACTCTTCATCCGAAGTTTGTCGCCTCCCAAAGAAGAGGTCGATCCTGTCAGGTCGATTTTGCGTGCCGTACCGTAGCCGATCACGACGACTTCATCCAATGTCTCCGAATCTTCTTCGAGGGTGATGTTGTAGGAGTTTTGTGAACCGACTTTTATTTCGGTCGGCTTGTATCCGATGTAGGAGATCGAAAGTATAGCACCTGGTGCTATACTGATGTTGAAGAGGCCTTCAACATCAGTAATGGACCCGTTAGTCGTTCCTTTCTCTACAACATTGGCTCCGATGATCGGGTCACCGTTATTGTCTAGGACTTTCCCCGTGATTTGCTTGGCCTGTTGTTGCCGTGCGTATGCTTTTCGCATAATGTTGATATTCCGATCGTTGATCGTATAAGTCAGTCCTGTTCCTGTCAATGCTTGTGTCAGGATTTCATCGATTTGATTACTGTTGGCCTTTATGTTGACTTTAATGTCTGCAACATCTTTATCTACATAGAAAAATAGGAATTCGCTTTGTTTTTCTATCTGTGAAAACAAGTCGGTGAGAAGCATCCGTTCAGTTTTGATGGATATCACTACCGATTGTGAATAGGTAGGTTCCGCTTGCATAGTGGAAGGTAAAACTGTTAATAGCGAAACCGCCGTAATTTTTGTAATTGCTACTAATTTTTTCAGGCTTTCAGGATGAAGATGCCTGTAATACGAAACATTTTTCATGCTTATGTATTGATTTAAGAGATTAATAATTTACTTGTTTCATGGTGTGACCCTGTTCGCTTAGTGTAGGTCTCAGTGCTACTTTTAACATTAGCGTTTTCTCATAGGCATTATTTTTTAGTGTGCATGTTGGATATGATAATTTCCTGTTTTATTCGTCCACCGTATAGGCAAACTGTGTGAGATTACTTTTAGGATCTGTTCTATGCTTTGTTTTTGATTGAATGTACCGGAAACGGTGATGGATGGATCTGCCAGTCTTTCATCATCAATCCGGATTTCTACTTGGTAGATGTCTTTCAAGTTCTCGATCAATTCGGTGAATGGAATCGATTTGTATTTCAACAGACCGTCTTTCCAAGCTGTGAAAGTGTCGGTGTCTATTTCTTTGACATCCACCTTGTTTGTCGACCGGTTGAAAGTCAGTTGTTGGTTTGGGGTCATCACGATATTTTGCTTTGCGCCTTCGAAACGGATGGAACCTTCCACAAGGGTTGCCGTGATATCGTCTGACTCTGCATCTGCCTTCACGTTGAAGTGCGTACCCAATACGGTGATAGAAGCACCGTTCATCTCTACTTGGAAGGGCTTGCTTGGATCTTTTGCCACTTCAAAATAGGCTTCACCTTCTAATTTGACGTTGCGGCTGTCTTTCCCGTATTTGTCGGAATAGCTTAAGCGGCTGTTTTTGTTCAATGTGATGATGGTTCCATCTTCCATCGTGAAGTTGGAGGTATGTTCGTCTGTCAGCAAGGTGTAGTGTTCGGATATACGGTCATTTGTATTATAAAGGAAAAGGGCTGTTGAGAAAATGAAAAGCAAACAGGCTGCGGCAATTAGTGGAATGGCGTTTCTCCATAATTGCCGCCGGGCAGTCTGCCTTCTTTGTACATTGATCTTTTGTTGCAGTTTGTCGGCCGAGAAAGCAGGGGCAACGGAATGTTTGAAAGCGACATCTGCATCCCAATAATTCTTGAGACGTCGGAATTCATCTCGATTTTTTTCGTTTTCGTTCAGCCATTCACTTAACGAAAGGATATCGTCCGAAGAACTTTCTCCACTCAGGACACGTGCGATTATATGGTTTATTCTGTTTTCCATTCTGTGTGTTTCTATATGTATAGTCGCTGGGAAGCGAGAATACCCTTAGTCGAAATGAGAAAAAGATAGAAAATTTTCATCTGTTCCCATTCGGAGAAAATAAATTTCCCACTGTGGGAAAATTTATTTTCAATAGGAGGAAACAAAATTTTCAATAGGTGGAAACAAATGTTTCCTGGGCATGAAACAGAAGTATCCTATGCATGAAATTTTTGCTTCATGCCAGAGTGTTGCTTTTCAGATGCAATCGTCGGCAAGTGTTTCCCGCAGTTTGCGGACGGCATTCGTCAAGTGTGCCTCCAATGTTTTGACGGAGATGTCGAGGATGGCAGCCACTTCTTTATATTTGAGCTTGTCCTCGCGGACGAGTTTGAAAGCCATCTTGCATTTGGCGGGTAGCGAGTCGATTGCCAAGTTCAGGCGGTGAATTCCTTCTTGGCTGATAAGTCGATGTGAAAAGGTCGATGGAGATTTCGTCCAGCGATACCTGCTCCATGTGCTGTTTGCGATAATAGCTGATCGCCTTGTGGCGGGCTACCGTATATATGTAAGAATCGAAATTAGAGATGCCGGGTAGCTGTTTGCGGTTGTTCCAGATAGCTAAGAAGGTATCGGATACGATCTCTTCGGCTTCTGCCGGCGATGAGACATACATACCCGTAAATCGCATTAGTGGCCCGAAATAGGTCATGTAAAGCGATTTAAGAGCGGTTTGTGAATCCGATAAGGCCATTTCACAAGCCCACTGTATGATATCGTCTCGATTCTCTCCCAAGTGTGAGTAAGATTAACAATGTTCTTATAATAAAAGTCGCGAATATAGCGAAAATCCCTTAGTCCGGTAACATTATTTTTTTATTCAACTGTTTCTGTGGATGTATGGTTTGACTTGTAACATGTTTGTAATATCTATGTCATTTTTGCGTAATATTTGTTTCAGACCTTTGCAACCAAATACATAACAAGCAATTATGGAGACATTCTATCTCTTTCTGATCATTTTCCTCTTTGTGCTGGCGGTGTTTGACCTGTCAGTCGGAGTTAGTAACGATGCAGTCAATTTTATGAATTCGGCAATAGGATCGAAAGCTGCATCTTTTAAAGTAATAATGGTGATTGCCGCGATCGGCATCTTTGTCGGTGCTTCGCTATCCAACGGAATGATGGATATTGCCAGGCACGGAATTTACCAGCCGCAACATTTCTATTTTTCAGAAATTATGTGTATTTTGCTGGCTGTCATGCTCACCGATGTGGTGTTGCTGGATATTTTTAACTCTCTGGGGATGCCTACTTCGACTACCGTTTCGCTGGTATTCGAATTGTTGGGCGGTACGGTTGCAATTTCATTAATCAAGATTGCCAATTCTAATGGTGCACTCCAGTTGGGTGACCTGCTGAACACGGATAAGGCTTTTACGGTGATACTTGCCATTTTTCTTTCAGTGGCGATCGCTTTCTTTTTCGGGGCCATTGTTCAATACATTTCTCGCTTGATTTTTACTTTCAACTACAAGAAACACATGAACTATTTTATCGGCTTGTTCGGTGGTTTGGCTGCCACTTCCATCTTGTATTTCATGTTGATAAAAGGTTTGAAAGAAAGTTCCTTTATGGAAGGTGATCTTAAAACGATGATTTATAGCAATACGGACACGATCGTGTGGGGAGCACTTATCTTTTTCACTTTATTGATGCAGGTTCTTCACTGGTTGAAGGTGAACGTTTTTAAAGTGGTGATCTTGCTGGGAACGTTTGCCTTGGCTTTGGCGTTTGCCGGTAATGACTTGGTAAACTTTATCGGTGTTCCGTTGGCAGGCTATTCTTCTTATATGGATTTGATGGCGCAGGGAGGCACGACTACAACCGACACTTTCCTGATGGAGTCGTTGCTTGAACCGGCCAAAACCCCGTGGTACTTCCTTGTTGGTTCCGGCTTGGTCATGGTGATTGCCTTGGCTACTTCGAAAAAGGCGCAGGCGGTGATCAAAACGTCTGTAGACTTGGCCCGGCAGTCGGATGGAAATGAAAATTTCGGAACATCGCCCGTTGCACGTGTTCTGGTGCGTACGTGCAACAATGCCTCCAATACGATATTGAGCGTGGTGCCTTTGCGAGTGAAGGACTGGATTGACAGCCGTTTCAATAATAACGAGATAATACTTGAAGATAAGGCCAGTTTCGACTTGGTGCGTGCTTCGGTGAATGTCGTGCTTTCCGGTCTGTTGATTGCGTTGGGTACTTCGTTGAAGTTGCCGTTGTCTACGACTTATGTCGCTTTTATGGTGGCGATGGGTAGTTCTCTGGCCGACCGTGCTTGGGGGCGTGAAAGCGCAGTTTACCGTATCACCGGTGTGCTCTCCGTGATCGGTGGTTGGTTTATTACGGCAGGTGCAGCCTTTACGATCTGTTTCCTGGTTGCTCTGTTGATCCATGTCGGTGGTATTGCGGCAATGGCGGCGATGGTGGGGCTGGCGATCTATATGCTGATCCGTAACCAGATTCTGTATAAAAAGAAGATGAAGAAGGAAGCCATGCAGGAAGAAGTTGATTCCACGATTTCCAAACTACGTGAGACAAAGGACAAACGTGAAGCTCTTTCGCTGTTCCGTGAACATAGTCGCGACGAGCTTTGCGACGTGCTGAACTTCGCTTCCGACACTTTCAACCGCTCTGTTCATGGCTTTATGGATGAAAACCTGCGCGAACTTCGCAAGGTTATGAGCGCGATTGAGGAAAAGAAGAGTTACTTGAAACAGGTCAAACGTGTCGGCACGTTGGGCGTTACCCAGTTGGAGCATGATATTGCGATCGATAAAGGTTTGTACTATTATCAGGGGAATGATTTTGCCAGCGAGATCGTGTTCAGTATCCGTCGTCTGACGGAGCCAGGCAAAGAGCATGTCGACAATCATTTTAGCCCGCTTTGTGAAGTACAGAAGGAGGATTTCGGAAAGATGACCGATGAGATCGTTTCTTTCCTGAACCGCAGTTCGGTTATGATCGAAAGCAATGATTACCATCGTATGGATGACCTGATTGCCGAATCGGTCGATCTGACGGCTAAACTGACGCTTCTGAAGAAGGAGGAACTGAAACGTATCCAAGGACAGAGCGGTAGTACGAAGGTCAGCATGGTCTACCTAAATATGGTACAGGAAGCGCAGAATGTGGTATCTTTTACGGCAAATTTACTGAAGGTGAGCCGGAAGTTCCAAAAAGAATAATCGGTGTGTTACTTTTCTCTTGAAAGAAAAGTAACCAAAAGTTCAAGGCTTAACCGTCTGGGCTACTCCGGGCAAAGACTACGCTGTCGCCTGCCCGGAGTAGCGAAGCAGGTTCGGCCTTGACTTTTTGGTTACTTTTGGGTCAAGCCAAAAGTAACTATAACAATAGCATTGTCTTTTCTTTGACAAGATCACTCTCATCCATCTGAAGCGAAGGAACCGTGCACATCTTGATGTAGTCGCCGGTCTGACAGGTATAATCGTAATAAGCCTGTTGTTCGGAGGTGAAATCCTCCTTTTGGATCAAGCCGCTTTCCATGGATAAAAATTCTTCCGTATCCGTGCAGTCAGACTTCTTGATAAGTAGGATGCGGCGTGCAACCGGGTTCCGGTTGTAGTCAAGTCCGATATATAAACCGCGCAGTTGCCGGGGATTCCGGAAGAATGGGATTTGCAGATAGATTGTTACCAGCGTGAATTGAGGCGAGGGGTTTTCGCTGAACATGCAATAAAAGTTCTGTGGATCACCTGTGACTCCCATGCCCCATTGCGCCTCCCCGTAAGCATTTAACCGTCCGATGCGGATGTACTCCTTGTTTTCGGATAGACTGATGATAAAAGGTTCCATCTTCAGGCAGTCCGAGGAAGAAGAAAGGCTGTAACTCGTGTAAAGTCCGCATATGTTGTCCACCCGTGTGGTGGAAAGCAGTATTTCTTCTTGCAAATGGTCGAGGAAAGGATTGGCTTTCCGGTCGGGTTGTATGTTCGGTTCCATCCCTTCCAAGCGTTTCAACAATTCCGGCAGGACGGACAGCAGGCGTCGTTTGGATATGTTGTTGACCAATACGATCGCATGGTCCAATGCTTCCTCGTGCGAGCAGTTTTTCAGTTCCTCGAAATAAGTCGGGAGCACTGTTGTGTACAGAGAAGACAGGATGCTGGGAGCCATTCCGGCACAGTCGGCAATCTCCTTCATCTTGATCCCGTTATTGCGCAGATATTCTATCCGGCGGTAGAGTTCACGGAAGTCGTCCATGTTGTTCTTATTTACTGTTTTATATTGCAAAATAAATACAAGCGTGTTGCATTTCCGTTACATGAATGTTACATAAATATTGCTTTATAATCGGTTGATTTATAATATATATAAATAATGAACATTCATGTTTTCAGTAATATTCCTGTAACATGCCACGTCTACTTTTGCAGCCGTAAACAAAATGACAGCATGTTATGAACAACGAACAACAAACTAAAAATCCATCTCGGAAACGGTTATCCGATTTTCTTTTTATCCTCTGGGCCGGCGGTGCGGCTCTTTTATCTTATTCATTGGTATATGCACTGCGCAAGCCTTATACGGCGGCGGCTTTCGAGGATGTCGAGTTCTTCGATATGGATTATAAGGTGGTTGTTACGATCTCCCAGATAGTAGGATATGTGATTTCTAAGTTTATGGGGATCAAGCTGATCTCCGAACTGAGACGGGAAGAGCGTTTGAGGTTTATCCTGATGTCTGTTGTGATGGCAGAGCTTTCGTTGGTTTTCTTCGGTCTGCTTTCCGCTCCTTACAATATTGCAGCTATGTTCCTGAACGGCCTGTCGTTGGGTTGCATGTGGGGGGTGATCTTCAGTTTTATCGAAGGACGTCGGATGACGGATATCCTTGCCAGCCTGTTAGGTGTCAGTATGGTGATCAGTTCCGGGACGGCCAAGTCGGCTGGGTTGTATGTTATGAATAACCTGCATGTGAATGAGTTTTGGATGCCTGCATTGATTGGTGCTGTCGCATTACCTCTGTTAGCATTGCTCGGATATGCCCTGAACCGTCTGCCTCAACCGACCGAAGAAGATATTGCGATGAAATCGGAGCGTGCGACATTGAATGGGAAACAACGTTGGGAGTTGTTCAAGAATTTTATGCCTTTCCTCATGATGTTGTTCGTTGCCAATATAGCCATCGTGGTGTTACGCGATATAAAAGAAGACTTTTTAGTGAATATCATCGATGTTTCCGAATATTCGCCTTGGCTTTTTGCGAAGATCGACAGTGTGGTGACACTTATTATCCTTGTGGTTTTCGGATTGATGGTTTTTGTGAAGGATAATCTGAAAGCTCTTTCTATTCTTTTCGGGTTGATTATTATGGGGATGATCGTGATGTCTGTTGTCTCTTTCGGGCAGGAACGGTTCCAGCTTCCTCCTGTTGTCTGGCTGTTCGTCCAAAGTCTTTGCTTATACATCGCGTATCTTACTTTCCAGACGATTTTCTTCGACCGCTTCATTGCTTGCTTTAAGATTCACGGGAATGTAGGGTTCTTTATCGTAACGACGGATTTTTTGGGATATACCGGGACGGTGCTTGTGCTTGTGCTGAAGGAATTTTGCAACCCGCATATCGATTGGGCGGTATTTTATAACCAGTTTGCCGGGTATGTCGGTATCTTCTGCTGTATCACCTTCATTTGTTCTTTTGTATATTTGCATCAGCGTTTCCGTAAGGAAAACGGGTTGGCTGTCAAGAGCAACGAAGTACTCGAATTGGATACGGCTTCGCGGAATGCGATCACGATGGCTTGATAAAAGAATCAGTATAATAAAAGAAATAAATCAGTTATGAAAAAGATTTCATGTGTGATTATGGACTGGGCCGGAACGGCTGTCGATTTCGGCTGTTTTGCCCCTTTGAATGCTTTCCTGAAAGTTTTCTCTGAAGAAAAAGGAATTGATATAACCTACCGGCAGGCGCGTGAGCCGATGGGATTGTTGAAAATAGATCATATCAAGGCGATCCTGAATATGCCGGAAGTAAAAGCCAAATTTCAGGTTCGCTATAACCGTGACTGGAACATGGACGATGTAAACGAAATGTATCGGAGCTTCGAAAAGCATTTGTTCTCGTCTCTCCGCAACTTTACGGATCCGATCCCCGGTGTGCTGGATACGATGAAGCTGTTGCGTGAAGAAGGAATTAGAATCGGTTCTACAACAGGCTATACACAGGCGATGATGGAAGTGGTTCGTCCCGATGCGGCAGCTAAAGGCTATGTGGTGGATAACCTGGTTACTCCGGATGATGTTCCCGCCGGGCGTCCTGCCCCGTATATGATCTATAAGAATATGATCGACTTGGCTATTCCTTCCGTTGATAATGTGGTGAAGGTAGGAGACACGATCGCCGACATCAAGGAAGGAGTGAATGCCAAAGTATGGAGCGTCGGCATCGTGACCGGTAGCAACGAGATGGGATTGACAGAAGAGGAATACAACCACCGTTCGTCCGACGAATTGATCGAACTCAAGCGCGAAGTGCGTGAACGGATGCTGAATGCCGGTGCCCATTTTGTCTTGGACAACATTATGGAGCTCCCCTCCTGCATTGAGAAGATTAATGGTAAATATTGATTTATAATAAGGATATCATGAATACAAAAAGAAATTACCTGTTGCTTACCCCAGGTCCCCTGAGCACATCTGAAACAGTTCGCGAAGCGATGCTTCAGGACTGGTGTACTTGGGATAAAGATTATAACGAAGGAATTGTAACCCCCATCCGTAAGGGCTTGTTGGCTATTGCCGGACTGGATGAAGACGAATATACGGATGTCTTGTTGCAAGGCAGCGGAACATACTGTGTGGAGGCCACCATCGGTGCAGCCGTGAAGCCGACCGACAAACTTCTGATCCTGGCGAACGGTGCTTACGGCAAACGTATGGCACAGATTGCGGAATACTATCATATTGACCATGTACTGGTCTCTTTGCACGAGACGGAATTGGTGACTGGTGAAGTGGCTCGTAAAGCCCTCGAAGCCAATCCGGATATTACGCACCTGTCGATGGTACATAGTGAAACGACAACCGGTCTGCTGAACCCGATCGAAGAAGTGGCCGAAGTCTTGAAAGGTCGTAACATCACCTTTATCGTTGATGCTATGAGTAGCTTTGGCGGTGTGCCAATTGATATGAAGAAGCTGGATATCGACTTTTTAGTCAGCAGTGCCAACAAATGTATCCAAGGTGTTCCCGGTTTCGGTTTTATCATTGCGAAGAAAGATAAGCTGATCGCAACGAAAGGAAATGCCCGTTCTCTCTCGCTCGACATCTATGCGCAGTGGGAAACGATGGAAAAAGGCGGTGGCAAATGGCGTTTCACATCGCCTACACATGTGGTGCATGCTTTTTATCAGGCCATGAAAGAACTGAATGAAGAAGGCGGTATCGTTGCCCGTTCGGAACGCTATAAGCAAAACCACCGTACGCTGGTCGACGGTATGCGTGCGTTAGGTTTCAAAACTCTGCTGCCGGATGCTTCGCAAGGCCCGATCATCACCTCTTTCCTGTATCCTACTGCCGATTTCGATTTCCATTCTTTCTACGATCAGTTGAAGGCAAAAGGTTTCGTCATCTATCCCGGTAAAATCTCCGACGCTGATACATTCCGTATCGGAAACATCGGCGATATCTTCCCTGATGATATGGAAGCACTTTTGCAGGCAATACGATCAATAAGCTACTAAAAAATTTCAATAACCTTGTAAATAGTTCCCACATACGGGAACTATTTTGCCGTTAAGAAATAGCAAATCGATAGTTGTAATGTAAGAAGATTTTTGTTCCTTTGGGGGCGAAAATCAATAAGGTACTTAGTGAAATCTTTTATTTGTATTCTGCTGGCATTATTCCAGTTTACAATATTTACAGCGATAGGGGCGGTTGGTGAACCGCCCTTACATGAATTGCCCCTAAACCTTTCCCTGTCCGATGCAGGGGTACGGGATAGCACATCCCGGATGTCTGTCGTCGAATATAAATTCAAACCGAAAAGCCTGATCCTTCCCGCTTCCCTGATAACAGTCGGAGCGATTGGCACTGCCATAGACGGGATGAACGATTTCCATCTCTTTTCCCGCAAGGATTCCGTCAAGAAGATACGGATCGACGATTATATGGAATGGGGCATGTTGGGTTGGGTGTTTGTCTGCGACCTGATGGGGAAGGAGAAGCATAATTGGGTGGATCAGCTTTGCCTAGTAGTCATAGCCGAAGGCTTCAATGCTGCCATGACACGAACGGTCAAGTATACTGTGGGTGAAATACGTCCTGACGGTGGTCCTCATTCGTTTCCTTCCGGGCATACTGCCAATGCTTTCTTGGGGGCGCATATCGCTTGGAAAGAATTTAAGGACAGCAGTCCGGTGTTGGCCTATTCCGGCTATGCGTTGGCGACCTTTGTCGCCTGTTCGCGTTTATATAACAACCGTCATTGGGTGGCCGATGTAGTGGCGGGAGCCGGCTTTGGTATCCTTTCTGTCGAGCTGGCTTACTTGACCTATTTCCCTATCCGTAATGCGATCGCCCGTAAAATCAATATGAAGGGAAATGATCGCTTGGTCGTTGCCCCGACGTTTAGTCCTGATGGGGGCGGCCTTTATCTGTCATGGAAATTTTGAAGATTTATGATTTATGAATTATGATCGACATATAAATCATAAATCACAAATTTTCCCCAACTCCTCGATAAATGTCCGGTCGTTGCTGAGGCGGGGTATTTTGTGTTGACCGCCTAATTTTCCTTTCCTGCGGAGCCATTCGTAGAAGGTCCCTTCACGGGCAACTCGGATTTCCAGCGGTTGGAGGGAAATTTCTTTATAACGTTTTGCCTCGTAGTCGGAATTAAGCTGTTGCAAGGTCTTGTCCAGCAAGGAGGCGAAATCATCGAGTGAAGGCGGCATTTTCTCGAATTCGATCATCCATTGATGGCGGCCCTTTGCCTTGTCCAGCATGAAAAGGGGAGCGGCGGTATACTCTTTCACTTTGGCTCCTGTCTGGCGGCAAACCCTGCTGATCGCTTTGTCGGCATTGTCTACCATCAGTTCTTCTCCGAAGGCATTGATAAAGTTCTTGGTGCGTCCCGATATTACGAACTTGTGCGGATAAAGGGAGGTGAAACGGACTGTGTCGCCGATCTGGTAACGCCATAATCCGCCGGAGGTCGTGATCACCATCGCGTAGTTTTTCCCTACCTCTACAGCTTCTAACGGAAGGACGGTCGGATGTTCTTCCCCCACTTCGTTAATCGGGATAAATTCATAAAAGACACTATAGTCGATCATCAGCAAAAGGCTGTGTTCCTCCGGATTGTCTTGGAGGCCGAAAAAACCTTCCGATGCATTGTAGGTCTCCATGTAATGCATCCGGTCCGAAGGAATCAACGCTTTGTATTGGTCCCGGTACGGCTCGAAACTGATCCCGCCGTGGAAGAATACCTCCATGTTGGGCCAGACATCCGTCAGGTATTCGCTTCCTGTCTTTTGTAATACGGCCTTGATTAGTACCAGCATCCATGAGGGAACACCGGATAGGCTGTTCACGTCGGTTTTCCAAGTGCTTTCGACAATCGCCTTGATCTTGCTTTCCCATTCATCCATAAGGATGATCTTTTTGTCGGGGACGCGAATCAGGTTGACAAGAGGATTCAGGTTCTGCAACAGGACGGCAGAAAGGTCCCCGCAATGTGCATTCCGGTTCAAAGGGGAAGGACTGTGGCTTCCGCCCAGTATCAACCCTTTGCTGGCGAAAAAATGGCTGTCGGGATTATTCTGTAGATAGATGGAAACGGTGTCGAAACCGCCTTTGTAATGACACCCTTTCAGAATTTCGGGTGTGACGGGAAGGAACTTGCTTTTGTCGTTTGTGGTGCCGCTGCTTTTTGCGTACCATCGCACGACCGAAGGCCAAAGGATATTTCTTTCTCCGTTTATCATACGGGTGACGTATGGTTTTATGTCATCATAGGTCTGTAAAGGAATCCGCTCACAAAAGTCTGCATATCCCTGAATACTTTTGTAGTCGTATTTTAAACCCCATTCGGTATTTCGGGCGGTAGATAAAAGGGACTTCAGCTGTTTGTGCTGGATGGCATCTGCATCCTGGGCAAACCTTGCGATCTCTTTTTGCCTGGGGCGGAAGAGTAGTGATATTGTATTTGTCAGAATATCCATGCTCCTGTTGTTTGAATTGCATGCAAAGATACGATAAATTTAGTATCTTTGTACAACAAGTACTTAATCCCAAAAAACGATGAAAATAGGTATTCTTTCCTCTGGTGGCGACTGTCCCGGAATAAACGCCACGATACGTGGTGTCGGTAAAACGGCCATTATGCACTATGGTATGGAAGTCATCGGCATACACAGCGGCTTTGTCGGCCTGCTGAATAAAGATGTCCAGACTTTTGACGAACGTAGCCTTTCAGGTATCCTGAACTTGGGCGGTACGATCCTGGGGACTTCCCGCGAGAAACCTTTCCGTAAACTCCTGGCTTCAGGCGAAAGCGAGAAACCGCAGCTCATTAGGCAGAATTATGAAGAACTCGGCTTGGATTGCCTCGTCTGTATCGGCGGCAACGGGACACAGAAAACCGCAGGTATGCTCTCGGCGATGGGTTTGAACGTGATCGGTGTGCCGAAGACTATCGATAACGACATCTGGGGGACAGATATAACGTTCGGTTTCGATACGGCTGTCAATATCGCGACTGAAGCGATCGATCGCCTGCATTCGACCGCCAGTTCGCACAAACGGGTAATGGTGGTGGAGGTGATGGGACACCACGCCGGCTGGATTGCGCTATATGCCGGGATGGCCGGAGGTGCTGATGTGATCCTGCTACCTGAACTGGGCTTTGACATGGACCAGATAAACGAAGTGATCTTGGACCGTGCCCGCCGTGGTAAGCCTTATTCCATCGTGGTTGTGGCCGAAGGGATCGAAACACCTGACAAAGAGCGTCCTTCCGTCTATGTGACGCGTGTCATAGAGGAGGCGACAGGTATCGAAAGCCGCGATACCGTCTTGGGGTATATTCAGCGTGGAGGCAATCCTTCTCCCTTCGACCGTAACTTGGCTACCCGTTTGGGCGGACATGCTACGGAACTGATCGCAAACAGGCAATTCGGACGTATGGTTTGCATGAAAGGCAGTGAAGTCGAATCAATCCCTCTGTCTGAAGTGGCCGGTAAGTTAAAACTGGTAACTCCCGAACATGATCTGATCATTCAGGGGAAACGGATGGGAATATCGTTCGGGAATTAATTTTCAGCGGGAACAGCTTCTATGCTTGTTTCCGCTTTTCTTTTCTCTGTATCTGCTATTTCCTGTCCGCTATTTTCTACGGCTTCTTCAGGTAGATTTTCGAATTCGTTTTCGGCTGTGTTCTCACCGGTTTTCTTCTTCTTGAGTTCCGAGATGAATTGTTGGAATGTCTTGTCAGTCCGTAATTTCTTGATCGCCATCTTGGCTGCGCTCTGCTGGGATTCCTTTTTCGAATAGCCGATGCCTACGCCTATCTGTGTGTCAGAAAGCGTCACACCTGTCTGGAATACCGGATTTCCATCGTTGTCGGTAAACGATTCAATTAGGTCGAACGATATTTCAAGCTTGTTCTTTTGGCTCCATTCGATCAGACTCGATTTGAAATTGACTTCCTTACGGGCGATGGTTTCCAGATTGACATGTTTTTTGATGAGTACGTTTTGGATGAAATTATAGCAGACTTCGTAGCCTTGGTCCAGATAGATTGCACCGATCAGTGCTTCAAGGGCATTTCCATACATGTGGTTGTTGTGGGAACTAAGTTTGGCGGAGTACACGACCATCTTGTCGAGTCCCAGTTCGACAGCAACACGGTTCATCGTCTCGCGCTGTACGATTTTGGAACGGGTGTTGGTCAGGAATCCTTCCCGCTTGTTCTGAAAGTGTTTGTAAACGATATCGGCTACGACCGCATCCAATACGGCATCACCCAAAAACTCCAACCGTTCATTGTTCAGCCATCTGCCGTCACCGCTTTCTACGGAAGAAGATTTATGGAGGAAGGCTTGTTCATAAAGGTGGATGTTATCGGGATAAAAACCGAGTATCTTGTATAAAGAAGAATAAGGCTCCTTGTTCATGTTCTTGAGGAGCCTTATTCTTTTGTATAGCTTTGTAAACACGTTACTTCACAAATTTTTTAACAATAGCACAAGCGTTGTGACCTCCAAACCCGAAAGTATTGGAGAGTGCTGCCCGCACTTCTCTTTTTTGAGCTTTATTGAATGTGAAATTCAGTTTATAATCTATTTCAGGATCATCATCACCATCCGCATGGTTGATTGTCGGAGGAATGATACCATCGTTTATCGCCTTAATGCAGAACATTGCCTCGATCGCTCCGGCCGCTCCCAAGAGGTGTCCGGTCATTGATTTCGTCGAACTGATATTCAGGTTGTAAGCGTGATCTCCGAAAACTTCCTTGATCGCTTTTACTTCTGAGATATCTCCTACCGGCGTAGAGGTTCCGTGAACATTGATGTAATCTATGTCTTCCGGAGTCATTTCTGCGTCTTCCAGTGCGTTACGCATAACCAACTTGGCTCCTAATCCGTCCGGATGGGAAGCTGTCAGGTGGTAAGCATCGGCAGACATGCCGGTTCCGGCAATCTCGCAATATATTTTAGCACCACGAGCCAACGCGTGTTCCATCTCTTCCAGGACCAGACAGGCAGCACCTTCTCCCATAACAAACCCGTCACGGCTTGCGCTGAACGGACGGGAAGCGGTTTCGGGCGAATCGTTGCGGGTAGACAGCGCGTTCATCGAGTTGAACCCACCGACACCAGATTCCGAAACGGCAGCTTCGGCACCACCGGTTATAATTACGTTAGCTTTTCCTAAACGGATATAGTTAAACGCGTCACTGATCGCGTTGGTTGAAGATGCACAAGCTGATACTGTCGCAAAGTTGGGACCATGGAATCCGTAAAGCATGGAGATATGTCCGGCTGCAATATCGGAAATCATCTTCGGTATGAAGAACGGATTGAACTTAGGACCGATCGTGTCTTTGATCTTTGCATATCCTAATACTTCTTCGTCGAATGTCTTGATACCACCGATACCAGAGGCAAAGATAACGCCGATACGGTTCTTGTCTTCCTTGTCCAAGTCCATAGCAGCGTCGTCAATCGCTTGTTTTGCGGCATTTATTGCGAATAAACTATAACGGTCACATTTGCGGGCTTCCTTACGATCCATTACTGTCAACGGATCGAAGCCTTTTACTTCGCATGCAAATTGTGTCTTGAATTTGGATGCATCAAACTGAGTAATAGGCCCGGCTCCACTCTTCCCATTGATAATACCTTCCCATGTTTCCGGGAGAGTATTACCAAGAGGAGTAATAGCTCCAAGACCTGTTACCACAACTCTTTTTAATTCCATACCTTTAATTAAAAGGATTGATTACTTCGCGTTAGCTTCGATGTAAGCAATGGCGTCGCCTACAGTTGTAATCTTTTCTGCTTGATCATCAGGAATAGAAATACCGAATTCCTTTTCGAATTCCATAATCAGTTCTACAGTGTCAAGAGAGTCTGCTCCTAAATCGTTAGTAAAGCTTGCTTCGTTTGTAACTTCTGTTTCTTCAACACTTAATTTATCAACGATGATAGCTTTTACTCTTTCAGCAACTTCAGACATAACTTTTTCAATTTAGATTAATAAATACGAATATACTTTTTAAATTTGCAGTGCAAAGAAAAGAATTTTTTATGTTACAAAACAAATTTAATGAGCTAAAAATGCGGAAAACTGCACATTTTTTCTTTTCTTGTGCACAAAAAAAGGAGAAAACATGAAAAACGTAGCAATTTTTGCTTCCGGGTCGGGTACGAACGCGGAGAATATCGTCCGATATTTCTCTAAAAGTGAAACTATTAAGGTGGCAGTTGTTTTGTCTAACAACCGGAACGTTGGTGTGCATGCCCGGGTGAATAAGTTGGGTGTTCCTTCTTTTGTCTTTTCGAGGGAGGAATTTGCAGATGGGGCGCCTGTCTTGGCAAAGCTTGCGGAATATGATACGGATCTGATTGTCCTTGCCGGCTTCATGAATAAGATCTCCGATCCCTTGTTGAATGCCTATCCGGGTAAGATTATCAATATTCATCCTGCACTTCTGCCTAAATACGGAGGCAAAGGCATGTACGGGATACACGTGCACAAGGCGGTCATTGCCGCCGGCGAACGGGAGACCGGTATTACGATCCATTACATAGACGAACATTACGACGAAGGAACGGTTATCTTTCAGGCAAAATGCCCCGTCCTGCCGTCCGATACGCCGGAAGAGGTTGCCGCGAAGGTACACGCACTCGAATACGCTCATTATCCTAAGGTTATAGAAGATTTGCTTGCAGCCCGTATTTGAGGGATTGTATCAGAAGTTCGCGCTCAGCTGCATGACATAGGTACGGGGTGCGGAAACGAGCATCGGACGTGTGCTGTATTCTTTGTTGAACAAGTTATTCACCATGAACTGGAAAGACAGTCCTTTCATGATCTTCACGCCAGCACGCAGGTCGACCACACAGTAGGGCGTGTTGTTTTTCGCCCAATAGGAATGAAGTGTTTGTCCGTTTACGTTGCCGAAGAGGATGTCGCGCACGTAGTCCATGATCTCCGGCTGTTCCTTCGCCCGTTCGTCCACCATCAGGTAGTCGACGGCCAGCGTTTTGCTTTTCCACACGATATTGGTCCCTAGTGTCAGTCGTTTCCATTGGAAGTCAAGGATGGCTTTCACTGTGTGTTTTTGGCGGTACTTCAGGTATTTGGATGTATTGGACTTCTCTTTCATCTGCATCGGATCATCGTAGGTCGCCTCTTCTTCGTTCTTTTTCTTATAATCGGCGTCCTCAGGTTCGATGAATACATATCCTAAGTTGTAGCTTAGCGTGGTATTGGGATTGAACGTGTAGACACCGTTCGTACTGACTTCCGCCCCGTAGATACGTGCTTTCGACACGTTATAGAACTGGGCGCCGAATCCCGGCATCTGGCCTTGGGTGATCATGCTCAAGAGGTCGCGCACACCGTTGATATACTGAAAAGTCGTATTGTTGAAGATTCCGAAGCGAAATTCGATCATGTCGGTATATTGGGTATAAAATCCCGCCAAGTCGAAGAATCCCGTCAGGTTTCCGAACTTATATCCCTGTTTGAAGCCCAGTTCGGCATTTACACCTTTTTCGGCATTCACCTCTTTGTTCGGGTACACGCCGACACCGCCGATGTCCTTACGGGCATATTTCTCGGTCAGAGAGGGATAGCGGTAGCCTTGCCCGAAGCTGGCGCGGATAAAGCTGTAGTCGGCAAGTTGGTAGTTCAGTCCGGCGCGGAAGATCGGTTTGACCGGAATCTTGGTTCCGAACAGTTTGGTATCCGCTTCCCGCAGGTAACCGTCCACCCGGTAGTATTCGGCACGCATGCCGGCCGATACGCTCAGGCGGTCGAAGAAACGCTGGTCGTACTGGACGAACAGGGCGGCATTGTCGCTGTCGTGCGTCCCGGTGGTTTTCGAAACGCTTTTCATGTGTTCGTAGGTTGCCCCGGCGGTGATCTGACTTCCGCTGTCCCATTTCTTATTGAACTGGTAGTCTACATAGTAGGTGTAGTTTTTGTCCGTCCCTTTGGGAACATTCTCCTTGTTGTTGTTCATCACCCAGGAGATCAGGTCGCAGTAATCGGCTGTCGTGGCAGTCGGGAATACCCCGTTCAGGATGTTTACGGCCCCGTCCACGATCCCGTTCAGGTCGCCTTGCAGTATCGGCTGGATCAGCGGGAAGAACGGGCTGTAGTCTCCGTTCTTGATGTTGTCGATATAGGCGTTGACTGTGACTGCATCGCTTCCCATATTGCCTAAGATGTCGTCGAGCGACTTATGGCTGGAGCTTCCGTCGATGATGTTGTCTCCCCGGTAATAGAAACGGGTCTTGATCTTATGCGAGGTATTGTTGGTCGGATTGGTAAAATTGAAGAACGGGTCGATATAGAAGGTGTTCCCCTTGCGACCCATGTTGGCGATGGATGACGGCTGGTAGACTTCTACCGGAGAACGCCAGATGAAGAAGTCGGCATATTTGTCGGCCAGATAATTGAAATTGAACCCGTAGTTCAGCAGTTTGCCCTCTTTCATCGGATGGTGGTATGTCATATTGCCTCCGAGTCGCAGACGCCGGTTGTATCCTTGATCGCGGTATCCGTCATCGGAAAACAGGTTGAGTCCGCCCGATACATCGAAGTTTCCGATCCGTCGTGCGTGCGAGACGTCTGCCCCTTCATATTCGTCATGAACCGGATGGTCGTATACTCCGACATAGGCGCGGGCACTTGTGGTCGGCGTGAGTCCCGGCCGTTTCGTGCGGATGTTGATCACCCCGTTCAAGGCCGATGAGCCGTAGAGCACAGAGGAAGCACCCTTCATCACCTCTACCTGTTCGATATTTTCGAGCGGGACGATGTTCCAGTTGATCACTCCGTTGCCCGAACTTAGAGCGCTCATACCGTCTACCAACACAAGGCTGCGTGAACCGACCCCGTATGTCCATCCGTTCCCACCCCGTATGGAGGGTTGCTTGTCGTTGATATCCACACCCGGCATTGTGTTCAGTGTCGAACTCAGGTCGGTAGGGGCCTGCTTGGCGATATCGCCTGCTTTCAGCAGGTCCATCGAAACGGTGACATCGCTTAGTTTCTGTTCGAAGCGTCCGGCACTGACCACTACGTCTCCCAATAGGTTCGTTTTGATGTTCATATAGACATCTTTTGTTTTGGTATCCCCCTTGCGGAGTATCAGCGGGAGTTGTTCGTTCTCGTACCCGATGTAACTGAACAGGAGGTCGATCCCACCGTCCGGCAACGCGATTTCATAGGCTCCGTCGGCATCCGATATGGTTCCGTTCGTATCCCCGTTTATTTTCTTGTAGGTGATGTTGACGCCCGGTAGCGGTTCATGGGTTTCCGCATCATAAACGTGCCCTTTCACCATTTGTCCGAATGCGGTCCCGGTGAAAAGTGACAGGGCGAAAATCAAGATATATAGCTTTCTCATATAAAATGCTTTTAATTGATGTTTTTGTCTTTGTACAAATAGATACCGATCTCAATGGGGATTGTGCTCAGCTCTTGGCTCAACTGGTCCAAGATCGTACCGAACGTCTTTCCTTTCAGGAGTATGGCTGCGATACTTACGAACTGGGGCGGGATCAGGTTGCCGATCAGATCCATGACAGGTGCGTTAAGCGTCTTTTCCGGAATAAAGACTTTCACGATCTCCAGCAAGGCGAACAATTCCTGTATTTCCGATTTGTCGAGGAGCAGGATGAGATCACCTTTTGCCGGGTCTTCGCTTTCGCGAATTGTCATTTTAATACCGGTTGTAGACCAAGTATTGATCTTCTGGTAGGCTGCCAGCAGCGCATTTTCCATAGAGCTATCCCCAGAGTTGGCTTTCGTCTGTCTGTTTATCATCACTTGGCGGATGATCATGTCGATCTGCGGGATTACATATAAGGATGTATTGTCGTTCACATAATAAGTCGCCAGGTTGGGAGGTGAAGCGTTCCAGTCGTTTGCCGGATGTTTGACGTAGTTGCCTATCAGACTTCCTATTCGGACCGAGTCGGGCAGGGGAGCATAGCGGGCGATGATGTTTCCGTCCGCCTGGAAGGTCAGACCGTCGAGCAGGGAACTGATCAGGTTGCTGACCAGTTTGCCGCCCACCAGGTTATACAGCATTCCGATCATCGTCTGCATGCTGCCATTGTCTACATTGTAATAAGAGGCATTTTCGTGGGCGACATACCAGGTACCGTTCATTGTCAGCCGGTTCTCTGGAATCGTGATGTCCGACAGTTCCAGTATCAATTTTCCGGTCTGTATACTACCCAGATAATGAAATGCCGTACCGGTTGAGGTTGTCACGCCTCCACTGAAAGAATAGCTGCCGGAACCTGCTGTCAGAGAGATGCCGGGGATAGCCGTTTCTGTATCGTGCGGTAGTACATATTTAAGAATGAGGAGTGCGGTTTTCCCGTCATCCGTCTTAAATTCCACATCTTTTCCGATAAATGTATTCCCGTTATAGCTCAAAATAAGGGAATCCCCGTTTGCAGGGGCACTTAGTTTGTTAGAATAGGTCCCGCTTAGTTCCGCCGGGGAAAGGCCATCATAATCATCCTCGTCATTGCAGGATATCAAGAGAATAGCCAGCATCATGGCGCAAAGTAAACTGCATATTGATTTTCTGTCCATATGTTTCGCTTTTAGTCATATTATAGGATGATACAAAGAACAGGCTTAAGTTTGAAACAAACAATCTCCATGTTTGGGAATAAATATTCTATTTTTAAGATTGTTAGGTGAACTAAGCATATTTTGCTACTTTTGAAACAACAAAACGATGTTTTTATGAAGATTGACGTTGACTTGCCTAAATTCGATATTCCGAAAGATTTTATCGTAGGCGATGGTATTATGGGTGACATCCTGAACATGTACGGGCTTTTTCCCTGCAAGATAAAAGCGGGCGTGTTTGCTTTTTGCACGCGGGGGACGATCCGTGTGACGATAAATCTGGATGAACATACGGCGCGGGCGAACGATTTCATCACTTTGCTGCCCAATACCTTTATCCAGATTCATGAAGTGTCGGAAGATGCGGAAGTCTGTTTCGTCGCTTTTTCTTCCCGTTTTCTGGAAAGCATCAATTTTATCCGGACGATCTCCAACTTGATTGTTACGATCATCGAGAATCCGGTAGTCCCTTTGTCCGGTAATGCCGCCGCTATCTATAAAGATTTTTTCTCCTTGCTGGTACGGGCTGACAACGCTCCGGACTCTATCCTCTTTACCGACAGTTTGAAACCGGTCCTTGACCTGCTGATCCAAGGGGTGGTCAATATGTACAGGAGGTTCAATACCTGGAAAGAACCGGTCCTGAGCCGTGATAAGGAGATCGCTCGCGAGTTCGTGCAGCTTGTC
>OGEQ01000811.1_pt1 | contig 29767 bp, 30 predicted proteins | sample 1570731 | NCBI WGS metagenome assembly OGEQ01 (sample SAMEA2582132, study PRJEB24529) | metagenome | biome: Human gut stool | place: China | collected 2011
CTCGCTACCTCCACCTTGGCAAGGTGGCGCTCTACCAGATGAGCTACGGCCGCATGTTGGAGAGGTTTTTGCTCAGTCGCTCTCTCCGGGCGACAGGTGTTATTATAGACTATGTGAGCAGAAAAGTCAAGCGTTTTTCACAAGTTTTTTCAAACTTTTTTGGCGCCCTCGTTTTCAACGATGTCCGGCCAGTTTTTCAGCAGATCATTCAGATCGACCCTGTAATTTTTGTTGCAGAACTGGCAGTTCACCTCCGCGACGGGGTCCTCATCGCGCATTTTTTCGACCTCTTTTTTGCCAAGGCTGCGGATCATTTTTTCAACGCGCTCGAGACTGCAGTCGCATTTATAGGTCACATGGTAGCTGTCCAGAATATCCGGCTGAAAGCCCTGCAGCGCCAGCTCCAGCATATCGCGCACGCTCATGCCCTGCTCCAGCATCGTCGTCACGCTGGGCATGGCCTTGATGTTCTTTTCAAGATGCTCGATCTCCTCCTCGGTGGCACCGGGCAGCAGCTGCACGACAAAACCGCCTGCGCAGCGGACACTCAGGTCTTTATCCACCAGCACACCCAGAGCGCAGACCGTGGGGATCTGCTCGCTGATGGCAAAGTAGGTTGTTACATCCTCGGCGATCTCGCCGGAGGTCAGCGGTACTTGCCCGATATAAGGCTCGCGCATACCGAGGTCGCGGATAACATCAAGGGTGCCGTCCTTGCCGACAGCAGTGCCTACATCCAGATGGCCGTCCGCCCGCGGGGGCAGCTCTACGACCGGATGCTCCACATAGCCCTTGACATTGCCTGTACCGTCAGAAACCGCCAGCAGACGGCCCGCCGGGCCGCCGCCCTTGACCTGCAGCGTCACCGAGTCCTGCGTACTTTTCAGCATGATGCCCATCATCGAGGCAGCCGTCAGCAGGCGGCCCAGCGCCGCCGTGGTGACCGCGCTCGTCTTATGCAGGCGCTCCATATCGCGGACAATCTCGGTAGAGTCCACGCCGTAAAATACAATGCCGCCGTTCTCAGAAATGCCGCGCAGCATGTTATGATTCTGTTCCATTGCTTTCATCCTCTTGTGTGTATTGCTTGACAGCCGTAATGATCCAGCGCGGGCTGTCGGCGCGCACAGGGCCGAAATCCTCGCCGTCAGCGACCCTTGCCACGGCAAAGCCGTACTTTTCCAGCAAGGCGCGCACGGTGTCCAGCGTGTAGCTGTACTCGCTGAATTGCTCACGGAAATGCTCGCCCGTCTCATGGTAGTCAATGTCGATGGTGATATCCACCCGCTGCGCGTCCTCCGCATAGCGGTTGGACCAATGGCAGTCGGCGTCCTCGGCCTCAATATCAAAGGTCTGCCCTGCCAGAATTTCCCGGTGCTTATAGGGCGTGTTCAAATCAAAAAGGAACACGCCGCCCTTCTCCATAAAATAGGCCGCCTTGCGTATGGCCTTTTCAAAGCTGTCCAGCGGGCCGATATGGCTGTAGGTATCAAAGGTGGATACCGCCGCGCGGATGGTGCCGTAGAGGTCCAGCTCGAGCAGATCCTGCCGAAGCAGCAGCAGACGCCCGGTCAAGCCCAGCTCATCCGCCTTTTCACGCAGGACGCTCAGCATCTCCTCCGACCGGTCGATACCGATGACATCATAGCCTGCCTGGGTCAGCATCAGCGTCAGATCCCCGGTGCCGCAGCCAAGGTCGGCCAGAATGCCGTCCCGGATGCCGTGAGCCTGCAGCTCTGCCGTGATGTAGCGGTAAAGCGCATCGTAATCGGCCTCGCCGTTGAACTCATCGTAAAAATAGGCAAACTCATTGTAGGCCATGGCTCACTCCCCGGCCATGCTGGCTTCCAGCAGGGCGCGCAGCTCGTCACAGCCCAAGCCGTTCTCAGCGCTGGTCAGCACAACAGCCCGGCAGCCGTAGGGCGCGCAGATCTTCTCAAATTCTTCCTTGCAGGCGGCCATCTCGCTTTTTTTCAGCTTGTCGCCCTTGGTCAGTGCAGCCACAAACGGGATGCGGTGGTAGTGCAGGTATTCCAGCATCCGCAGATCGTCCGCGCTCGGGGCATGGCGGCTGTCCAGCAGCTGAACCAGCAGGCAGACTGAGCGGTCCGCCTCAAAATAGCTGTTGATCAGATCATCCCACCGCTCACGCTCCACATTGGAGACCTTGGCGTAGCCGTAGCCGGGCAGGTCCACAAGATAGGCGGTATCCACGCGGTAGAAGTTGATGGTGGCCGTTTTGCCCGGCGTAGCACTGACGCGGGCGAGCTTTTTGCGGTTGCAGAGCTTGTTGATAAGGCTCGACTTGCCCACATTGGAGCGGCCGGAGAAAACGATCTCCGGCCGGTCGCTGACCGGCAGCTGACGGGACAGGCCGTAGGACGCGAGAAACTCGCTGTTATTATAGTTCATGGGTGTTCCTTTATTATAATGTATACAGGGCCGCGTTTTACATCACCGCAGCAGGCTCCTTGTGGGCGTCTGCGGGCTTTTCATTGGCGATGAGGGAGGTTGCCTGCGGCACGCTGCGGGCAGCCCGGGCAGGGGTGCGGCCGGGGCGCACCAGCGCATGCTTGAGCACCTCGGACAGGCTGCCGACCGGGATAAAATGAATCTTCTCCTTCACCTCGGCATCCACCTCATACAGGTCGCTTTCGTTGTCTCTGGGGATCAGCACGGTGGAGATGCCCTCGCGGAAGGCAGCCATGCTCTTTTCCTTCAGGCCGCCGATGGGCAGCACATTGCCGTGCAGCGTGATCTCACCGGTCATGGCCAGATCGTGGTTCACGGGGATGCCGGACAGCGCCGAGATCAATGCCGTGGTCAGCGTAACGCCGGCAGAGGGGCCGTCCTTGGGGACAGCGCCCTCCGGGGCGTGGATGTGCAGGTCAGTGTTTTTGAATTTATCCGCCGCGATGCCGTATTCCTCGGCGTGGACGCGAGCGTAGGTCACAGCCAACTGGGCGCTCTCCTTCATGACATCGCCCAGACTGCCGGTGATCTCGATCTTGCCGGTGCCGCTCGGGATGACAGCCACCTCCACGGGCAGCATCTCGCCCCCGACGCTGGTCCAGGCCAGACCATTTGCGATACCGACGGCATCCTTGCGGGAGATAAAGGTCGGCTTGACCTTTTCGGGGCCGAGCAGCGCCTTGACCGAGGCGGCGGAGACGCTGATCTTTTCCTCCTCCCCGGCAGCGACCTTCTGGGCGCATTTGCGCAGCACAGCCGTGATGGTGCGCTCGAGATTGCGCACACCGGCTTCGCGGGTGTAGCCGTCAATAATGGCGTACAGTGCGCTGGCCGTCAGGGTCACGCGGCCGTCAAGGCCGTTGTTTTTCAGCTGCTTGGGCAGCAGGTGGCGCTTGGCAATGTTGAACTTCTCAGTGCGGGTATAGCTGGGCAGCTCAATCACATCCATACGGTCATAGAGCGGGCCGGGGATGGTCGAGGCATCGTTGGCCGTTGTGATAAACAGCACCTCGCTCAGATCGAACGGGATATCCAGATAGTTGTCCTTGAAGGTGCGGTTCTGCTCGGGGTCCAGCACCTCCAGCAGTGCGCTGGAGGGGTCGCCCTTGTAATCTCCTGCCAGCTTGTCGATCTCGTCCAGCAGAATGACCGGGTTTGTGGACTTGGCGGTTGTAATGGCACTGATGATGCGCCCGGGCATAGCGCCAATATAGGTGCGGCGGTGGCCGCGGATCTCGGCTTCATCATGGACACCGCCCAGACTCATGCGGGCGAACTTTCGGTTCATGCACTCGGCAATGGAGTGTGCGATGCTCGTCTTGCCGACACCCGGAGGGCCGACAAGGCAGATGATCTGTCCCTTGACATCCTGATTCAGCTTGCGCACAGCCAGCAGTTCGAGAATACGCTCCTTGACCTTCTGCAGGCCGTAATGCTCACGGTCCAGCACCTTGCGGGCATGGGCCTGATCAAGGTCATCCTCGGTCGCGGTATGCCACGGCAGGGCAAGGCAGGCGTCCAGATAGCTGCGGATCACGCCGCTCTCGGCGCTGCTGCCCTGCATACGGGCCAGACGGTCACACTCCTTGAGCAGCTTCTCAGTGGATTCCCCATCCAGCGCCAGCGCCCGGATCTTCTCACGGTATGTATCGGCCTCGGCGCGGGTATCCTCGGAATCGCCCAGTTCCTCGCTGATAATGTGCATCTGCTCACGCAGGTAGTATTCCCGCTGGCCCTTGTCCATCTGGGCATTGACCTTGTCGTCCAAGTCGCGCTCGATCTCAAGAACCTGACACTCCTGCCGCAGCAGGGTCAGCAGCTTTTCCAGACGGCCCAGCAGCGTGGACTCGTTCAGAATGACCTGCTTGTCCTCATACTTGAGCAGCAGATTGGCGGGCATATACTCGCTGAGGTAGAGCGGCGAATCCGACGAGATAATGTTATAGACAACATCCTTGGATATCTGCGGACTGTAGGAGAGGTACTCCTCAAAGCAGTCCTTCAGGCTGCGGACAAGTGCCTCGACCTGCGTGCGCTTGTCGGCGGCAATGCCGCGTACCGGCACCGGGCGCACCGTGGCCTGCAGATATTTATCCTCGCCGTCCAGCTCCAGCAGGCGCGCGCGGGTCTTGCCCTCGACCAGCACCTTTACGATATCCTCGGAGACGCGCAGCACCTGCTTGATCTCCGCAATCACGCCGTAGCCGTACAGGTCCCGCAGTGCAGGCTCCTCGACATCCATCTCGCGCTGGGCCACAAGGAATACGCTGCTGTTATTGTGCATGGCAGCCTCGATCGCTGCGATGGACTTGGTGCGGCCCACCTCAAAATGGACCACATTGTTGGGGAACACCACCAGCCCGCGCAGGGCGATGGCCGGAAGATGCACCACATTGCGGGCGATCTTGATTTTGACTTTTTCAGACATTGCTTACTCTCCCATAGCCTGCAGAACAGGCGTCTCGTTTGCATTGGCGGCCAACTCAGGCGGCAGCAGAATGTGCGCCGCACTGCGCACCGCTTCCGCATGCATCTGCATCTGGGGCGAGCATTCGCCATCCAGTGTTGTGATGAGCGGGTTGCCGTCCAGCACCTCTATATCAATTTGGCTTGTGCGGAAAAAGGTCATGTAGGGCTTGAATTTCTCCGCCACAGCATCATCCTCCAACAGATGCTCCCCTTTTTTGTAAGCACCCAGCAGCCCGGGCAGCTTCAGGCGCGGCACAGGCTTGAGAAGGACAACATCCAGCAGACCGTCCGTCATGCTGGCGTGGGGCGCGGCACAGTAACCGCCGCCGTACTGCTGGCCGTTGCAGATCGCCAGCATCATGTAGACATCCTCCATCTGCCGGTCATCAGCCGTGATGCGCAGCCGATGGCGGAAGGTGCTGCACACCGCCTCAAGGATCGACAGTGTGTAGGCCGTGGTGCCTCCGCACAGCGGCACCCGTCTCCACTTGGGGATGCCGTTGGCCACCTGGGCGTCAATGCCCGCAGCGTAGATGTCAATGCCGCAGCCCTGCGGCGTGCGGATCATATCCACCGTAAAGGGGCGCGCCGCCAGTTGGGCATCCAGATCAAGGAACTGCGCCTGCGTACCGAAGTTGCGCACATAATCGTTACCGCTGCCGCAGGGGACGCAGCCCACCGCCGCATTGTCATAGCCGGCAGCCCCCTGCAAAACCTCGTTCAGCGTACCGTCGCCGCCGCAGGCATAGAGGAAAACCTCCTGCCCGGAGGACGCATATTTTGCGGCAAGGTCCCGCGCCTGCCCGGCGCGGCGGGTCACCTCAATGGTGGGGCGCACACCGGCGCGGCTGGCGGCAGCATGGATCTGAGGGATCAGCGCCACACTGGCATCTACCTTGCCCGCCGTAGGATTTATGATAAAGATATGCTGCATTGGCCTGTCCCTTTCAGCATGGATTCGTTACGGTCTATAGATAGTTATTATTGTATCTTTTTTAAGGCAAAAGTGCAATACCCTGCGGCAAAATGAAAGCCGAAAATCCTATTCTGCCGTCTTTTGCAGGGCTGCATCCCAGACATGCAGTATCTCGGTGATCTTCTCAAAAATTGCTGCGCTTGACAGCTCGGGCTTCAATATGCCGTCCTGCAGCACCGTTACAGTATAGCGGGGTGCCTGTGCCGGGTAGAAGCCGCTGAACCAGTAGTTCAGCAGTTCCTCCCCGTTTTCATCATATTGGCCGGTCTGCGCCGTGCCGGTCTTGCCACCCGCCATGCCTGCAGCGGGCCGGGCCTCGGCACCGATGCCTTCCGTCACCACCGACACAAGCATACTGCGCAGGACCTTTGCCGTTTTTTCATCACAAACCGTGCGCGGCGCGGACGGTTCCAACGGCGCTGCAACTGCCCCGGTCGAATCGGCAATGCCTTTCACAAATGCCGGTGTGCAGTACACCCCGCCATTGGCCACGGTGTTCATCATAGCCGTGATCTGCAGCGGCGTCACGGTCAGCGCCCCCTGCCCGAAGCTGAAGCTTGCCAGCTGTCCGTCATTTGCAAGGGTCTGCGCATCGGGCAGTGTACCCGCCGCGCTCCGCAGGCTCGGGGCAAGCTGTACCGCTGTGCCGAAGCCGAATTGTTCCGCCGTTGACAAGATGCGCGCAGCCCCCAGCAGCTGCCCCAGTTCAATAAAATAGGTGTTGCAGCTCTGCTCCAGCGCGCCGCGCAGATTCACCTCGCCGTGCGCACGGCCCTGCGCGCAGCGGTAGGTCTGCCCGGCCAGCTCCACCTCGCCGGTACAGTCGTGGGTATACCAGTCCAGCCCGCTCTCATAGGCAGCGGCAGCCAGCACGACCTTGAACACCGAGCCTGCGCTGAAGGCGCGCAGCGGCCGGTTGATCAGGGAGGTGTCATCTGCGCGGATGCTGGCTGCAATATTTCGCGGGTCAAAGGTCGGCATACTTACGCTGGCCAGCACCTCACCTGTGGCTGTATCCATGACTAAGATGCACCCGCGCGGCATGACCTGCGCCGCCAGCGCCTCGCAGGCGCGCTGCAGATCGGCATCCAACGCCAGCTGAACCCCCTGCCCCGTGCCGGTTTCCTCAACCGTGACGGCAGGGGCTGTGTCTGCCAGCAGGCGCCCCTGCGCCGTCATGATGCAGGTAATGCTGCGTTTATCGCCGCAGGCCGCCAGCAGGTCGTCATAGACACGCTCCAGTCCGGCAACGCCGCGGCCTTCCCCGTCAAGATACCCCAGCAGATGGGCGGCAGTCGTGCCGGTGAAATGCTCCGGCACTGTGCAGGTGGGTATGCCCTGCCCTGTTAGGTCCCGGTCGGTCTGTACCAAAAACGGGGCCGAAAGATTGCGCCGCTCATACAAAAGGCCCTGCGCCTCATAGGAGACATAGGGAAACAGTGCGGTATAGCCTGCTTCACCGGGCAGGCAAAGCGCATAATAGCGCTGCGCCGTGCCGGTCAGCCTGCGGCCGCTCCGGTCATAAAAATCTCCCCGCGCGCGCGGCAGCGCCACCGTCTGGACGGTCTGCCCGCCCGCGTTGGCCGCATAGGCCGTCTGCTGCCCCACCCAATAGGTTCGGCACAGCACGATGCCCGCCAGCAGCACAAGCACTGCACACAGGCCGTAAAAGCGGCGCAAAGACATAGCATCATCACCCCACGGGGAGTATGCTCACTTCCGGCAGCCACGATACACCCGGATGCAGAGAAAGACCGCCGCGATGCAAGGCAGAAAGCCCATTGCATCTATGCCGACATCGCTCAGCAGCATGGCCCGGCCCGGAACAAAGAACTGGTGCAGCTCGTCCCCGGCGGCACACAGCATACACAGTGCCGCAGACAGCAGCGCCCTCTGCCACAGGGCAAGGCTGACCGTCCACAGATGCACCGTCACCGCCATGCTGACCCCCAGCGCACAGTAGATATAAACATGCGCCCATTTGCGGACATTGGCATTGAGGTTTGTGGTGCTGAACCATTGCGGCGTGATGGCCTTTGCTTTACCGGATTGAACTGTGTTCATCACAGTCTCACTGACCTTGTAGGAAACCGCCCCCGGCTGGGCAGAAAAATAGAAAATCAGTCCCAGCAGAGCCAGCGTCACGGCCAGCGCCATATATTTTGCGTATTTTTTCATGGCGGCTCCCCCGCTGCTTTTGCTTATTACCGCCGCACCGTTGCGCAACTACTGTATAAGCAGTCGGCGTCATGCGGCCGTACCTTTATTATAGCACGCTTTCCCGCCGCAGGTCTATGCCCGCAGCGCCTTATACAAAAAGGCCGAAGCCTTGTCGCCAAGACTTCGACCTTGTAGTTGCTTTTGGGTGTACCGATTAGTACATACCGCCCATGTCAGGGGCCGGGGCAGCCGGTGCCGGCGGCTCGGGCAGGTCGGCAACGAGGCTCTCGGTGGTCAGGACCATCGCAGCAACGCTGGCGGCGTTCTCCAGAGCGGAACGGGTGACCTTGGTCGGGTCAACGATACCGGCCTCGATCATATCCTCAACATACTCTTCCTTCTGGGCATCGAAGCCGTAGTTGGGCTTGTTGGCCTTCAGGATGTTGTCGATAACAACGCTGCCCTCCAGACCGGCATTGGCAGCGATCTGGCGCAGAGGAGCCTCCAGAGCCTTGCGGACGATCTTGGCGCCGGTGCGCTCGTCACCCTCCAGCTCGCCAACCAGCTTATCGACAGCCGGAATAGCGTTGATGGTGGCCGTGCCGCCGCCGGCAACGATGCCTTCCTCCACAGCAGCCTTGGTCGCGTTCAGAGCATCCTCGATGCGGAGCTTCTTGTCCTTCATCTCGACCTCGGTAGCAGCACCGACCTTGATGACAGCAACACCGCCGGCCATCTTGGCCAAGCGCTCCTGCAGCTTCTCACGGTCAAAGTCAGAGGTAGCGGTTGCGATCTGGCTGCGGATCTGGGCCACGCGGTCAGCAATGGCCTGCTTGTCACCGGCACCGCCGACAATGGTGGTGTTCTCCTTGGTGACCTTAACCTGACGGGCGCTGCCCAGTAGCTGCATGGTAGCATCCTTCAGCTCGTAGCCGAGGTCGCTGCTGATGACGGTGCCGCCGGTCAGGGTAGCAATATCCTGCAGCATCTCCTTGCGGCGATCGCCGAAGCCGGGTGCCTTAACGGCAACAACATTCAGGCCGCCGCGCAGACGGTTGATGATGAGGTTGGACAGTGCATCGCCCTCGACATCCTCAGCAATGATGAGCAGCTTGCGGCCGGACTGGATGACCTGCTCGAGCAGGGGGACCATATCCTGAAAGACGCTGATCTTCTTGTCAGTAATCAGGACAGAGCAGTCGTCATAGACGGTCTCCATCTTCTCGGTGTCGGTGACCATGTAGGGGGTCACATAGCCGCGGTCAAACTGCATGCCCTCAACGACCTCGGTGTAGGTCTCGGCAGTGGTCTTGTTCTCCTCGATGGTGATGACGCCATCGGCCGTGACCTTCTCCATCGCGTCAGCAATCAGCTGGCCGATCTCGGCATCACCGGCAGAAACGGTGCCGACACGGGCAATGTCCTTGCTGCCGTTGACCTTCTGGCTGTGCTCCTTGACAGCGCCCACAGCAGCGGCGACGGCCTTCTGCATGCCGCGCTTGATGTCCATCGGGTTGGCACCGGCGGTGACATTCTTCATGCCCTCATTGACGAAGGCCTGTGCCAGCACGGTGGCGGTGGTGGTGCCGTCACCGGCAGCATCGTTGGTCTTGGTGGCGACCTCGCGAACGAGCTGTGCGCCCATGTTCTCGAACTCGTCCTTCAGCTCGATCTCCTTGGCGATGGTGACGCCGTCGTTGGTGATGAGCGGGCTGCCGAACTTCTTGCTCAGCACGACATTGCGGCCCTTGGGGCCGAGGGTAACTTTAACGGTGTTGGCCAGCTGGTCGATACCTGCGCAAAGCGCCTTGCGGGCGTCCTCGCCCTGCTTGATCTGTTTAGCCATAATAGATCTCTCCTTTTATCTGAAAGAAATTACTGAAAAATCAAATCATTCCACAACTGCGAGGATGTCGCTCTGGCGGACGATGGTGCACTCCTCACCATCGACCTTGACCTCGGTGCCGGAATACTTGCTGGTCAGGACCTTATCGCCGACCTTGACGATCATCTCGACATCCTTGCCGTCCACATTGCCGCCGGGGCCGACAGCAACGACCTCAGCAACCTGCGGCTTTTCCTTGGCGGAGCCGGACAGGATCAGGCCGCCCTTGGTGGTTTCTTCTTCCTCGACCATTTTAATGACAACACGGTCTGCAAGAGGTTTGATTTTCATAGTGAAAGTTCCTCCTTATAAAAGATTTCTCTTTTTGATGATTTTTTGATTTAGCACTCAATCTATCTGAGTGCTAAATATATAATAGCCACTTTGCACCGAAAAATCAAGTGTTTTCTATATAAAATTTTTGTGAACAAAATGCACCGGGGCGCATTGGCTCCGGTGCAGATAATTTTTATTGCTGTTCCGTCAAACTTTTATAGCGCGGGCGCATGGCACCATGCTCGATATGGGGCTGGCCGCCCTCGACCGTGTCGGCGTCGATCGTCACTTTGGTGATGGTAGCATCGGACGGGATGTCGTACATGATCGGAATCAGCAGTTCCTCGACAACGCTGCGCAGACCGCGCGCGCCGCTCTTGCGCTCCACCGTCTTTCTGGCGATGGCGTGCAGGGCCGCATCGGTAAAGACCAGCTCGGCATTGTCCAGATGCAGCAGCTCCTTGTACTGGCGCACAATGCTGTTCTTCGGCTCAAGCAGCACGCGGACCAGCGCCTCCTCGTCCAGCGGGTCCAGCACCGTCACGACCGGCAGACGGCCGATCAGCTCCGGGATCAGGCCAAACTTGACCAGATCGTCCGGCTCGACCTTTTTCAGCAGCTTCTGGCGCGTCTCATCCTTATCAAGCGTGGTGCGCAGCTGGCTGCCAAAGCCCAGCGAGGCGTTGTCAGTGCGCTTCTGGATGAGCTTTTCCAGCCCGTCAAAGGCACCGCCGCAGATAAAGAGGATATTTTTGGTGTTGATCTGGATGAATTCCTGCTGTGGGTGCTTGCGGCCGCCGTTGGGCGGCACATTGCTGACCGTACCTTCCACGATCTTCAGCAGGGCCTGCTGCACACCCTCGCCGCCCACATCGCGGGTGATGGAGGGGTTCTCGCTCTTGCGGGTGATCTTGTCGATCTCATCCACATAGATGATGCCGATCTCAGCGCGCGGAATGTCAAAATCCGCCGCCTGAATCAGCTTGAGCAGGATGTTCTCGACATCCTCGCCCACATAGCCAGCCTCGGTCAGCGTAGTGGCGTCCGCAATGGCGAACGGCACATTCAGCATCTTGGCCAGTGTCTGGGCCAGCAGCGTCTTGCCGGTGCCGGAGGGGCCCAGCATCAGCACATTGGACTTTTGCAGCTCCACATCGCTGTTCTGGCCGGACAGGATACGCTTATAGTGGTTGTAGACCGAGACAGCCAGCACCTTCTTGGCGGCATCCTGCCCGATGACATACTGATCCAGACCCGCCTTGATTTCGGCAGGCGTCAGGATATGGATGCTCTCGAGCGGATCAGCGCCGTAATCCGCGCCGGGCTTCTGGGCCTGACGGCGGCGGTCACGGGGCGGCATACCGGCGCGCGGCGGAGCCGGGCGCTCACCATCGCGTTCCAGCACATTGCAGCACATTTCGATACAGTCCTTGCAGATATTGACGCCGGGACCGATGACCAGCTGCTCTACCTCGTTTTGGGAGCGTCCGCAAAAGCTGCAGATAAGCTCGCGTCCTTTTCCGTCCTTACCGGACGTTTGATTTGCCATGTTGTTCCCCCGAATCAGTGTTTATAGAGGATATCGTCGATCAGGCCGTACTCCTTTGCCTGCTGCGCGGTCATATAGTTGTCGCGCTCGGTGTCGCGCTGGATCGTCTCCAGCGGCTGGCCGGTGTACTCGCTCAGCAGGGTGTTCATCCGCTCACGGATGCGCACGATGTGGTCAGCGTGGATCTTGATATCGGTGGCCTGGCCGGAGATACCCTGCCCGCCGATGAGCGGCTGATGGATCAGGATCTCGGAGTTGGGCAGCGCAAAGCGCTTACCCTTGGTACCGCTGGCCAGCAGGAAAGAGCCCATGGAGGCCGCCATGCCGACACAGATGGTGGAGACATCGCACTTGATGTAGTTCATCGTGTCGTGGATGGCCATGCCGTCAGAGATGGAGCCGCCGGGGCTGTTGATATAGAAGTAGATGTCCTTCTCGGGGTCCTGACCCTCGAGGTAGAGCAGCTGTGCCACGATCACACTGGCGGAGGAGGCGTTGACATCCTCGCTCAGCACAATGATGCGGTCGTTCAGCAGGCGGGAGAAGATGTCATAGCTGCGCTCACCGCGCGCAGTCTGTTCGACAACATAAGGTACAAGGCTCATTCAGGTTTCCCTCCTTGATAGCTTGCAGAAAAGCGGGTTTATGATAAAGGGACCGATACGGCGGCAAAGCTGCACAACCGTACCGGCCCTTTTACTCAATGTTTACGGAAAGGTGCGATTACTCGCCCTTCTCCTCTTCCTTCGGCTCCTCGTCCTTCTTGGCGGCAGCCTTCTTGGTGGTCTTGCGGGTGGTCTTTTTGGCAGGCTTCTTCTCCTCGGCAGCGCCCAGAACGATGTTAGCCTTCTCCTTCACGAAGTCGATGGCCTTGTTGACAGCCAGATCCTTCTTGACAGCGGCAGCGTCGACCAGACTCTTGACCTTGTCAGCCTCCATCTGGTAAGCATCGGCAATGCGCTTGATTTCAGCCTCGAACTCCTCCTCGGTAGCCTCGATAGACTCCTTGGCAACGATGGCCTCCATAGCCAGACGCATCTTGACCTGCTTGTCGGCCTGCTCACGGAACTGCTCCTTGAACTGATCCATGGTCATGCCCATATACTGCAGGTACTGCTCAATCTTGAGGCCCTGCTGGGAGATGCGGTACTGGAAGTCCTGCACCAGCTCCTCGATGCGGCTCTCGATCATAGCATCGGGGATGTCGGCCTTCATGCCGTTCACAACCTGATCGATCAGGTCGTTCTCAACGCTCTGCTCAGCCTGCTTCTCATGGTTGGTCTGGATGCCCTTGCGGATGGAATCCTTCAGCTCATCAAGGGTGTCGTACTCGCTGACATCCTTGGCGAAATCATCGTCCAGCTCAGGCAGCTCCTTGTACTTGACCTCATGCAGCTTGATCTTGAAGGTAGCGTCCTTGCCGGCCAGCTCCGCAGCCTGATACTCCTCGGGGAACTTGACATTGACATCAAACTCCTCGCCGGCCTTGTGGCCGACAACCTGCTCCTCGAAGCCGGGGATGAAGGAGCCGCTGCCCAGCACCAGAGAGTAGTGCTCTGCCTTGCCGCCGTCGAAGGCAACGCCATCAACGAAGCCCTCAAAGTCGATATCCACGGTGTCACCGTTCTGGGCCTCGCCCTCACGGGTCAGCAGACGGCCGTTGCGGTCCTGCATGCGCTTGATCTCAGCGTCAACATCGGCCTCATCAACAGTCTTGACATCTTTGTTGACGGTTAAACCGGTGTACTCGCCCAGCTCGACCTCAGGCTTGACGGCAACCTTGACCTTCAGGGTAGCGCCCTCCTCCTCGGACATGGAGACGACCTCAGGCTCAGGACGGCCAACGACCTCGATACCGGCCTCCTTGACAGCGGCCTCATAGTTCTCAGGGAACAGATCGTTGATGGCGTCATACTGGAACAGGTCCTTGCCATACATCTTCTCGATCATGGCCTTGGGAGCCTTGCCCTTGCGGAAGCCAGGGATGGCGTACTTCTTGCCCTCGCGCTTGAAAGCGGTATTGACAGCAGATTTGAAGGTCTCCGCGTCAATGGAGAACTGCAGTTCGACCATGCTCTTTTCGAGCTTTTCACAGGAAATCAGTTTCATTTATAAATTCCTCCAAAAATAGATGTACATAAAAATACAAGTTATTATACCATGCCTGCAGAGAAAATACCAGCCTTATTTCAAAAATTTTAACAGGTTTTGGGCAAAAAAGTCATGCAATTTTACGCTTTTGTGCGTTTTCACCTTATTTTATATGGGCAGAACGCCAGACCATCGGCAGAAATGAGCCGGTAGGTGATGCCGTCACGCTCACCTTGCATGGCATAGCGGATGGATTTTCCGTGCAGATGGCCGTAGTAGCACTCGGTCACGCCGAAGTCGTGCAGCACATCCACAAGCTCCTGCGCCGCCGCGCCCGGGTAGATGGGCGGATAGTGCAGAAATGCAATCCTATGCGCGGCATCCCCGGCTGCCTGCAGGCTCATCCGCAGACGGCCGGCCTCACGGGCCATCAGCTTTTCACCTTGGGCAGCCAGATCGTCAAACGGCCAGCCGCGGGTGCCGCACAGCGCCGTATCGCCCACAATGCAGGCATTGTTGTGCAGGATATGCAGGGTGTCAAAGCCGTTGGCGGCCAGATATGTCTCCATCTTACGGGTCGTGGTCCACCAGTAGTCATGGTTGCCCTTCAGCAGCCATTTTTGTCCCGGCAGACTTTGGATAAAGGCAAAATCCGCCTTTGTGTCGTTCAGGTTCATGGCCCAGCTGGTGTCGCCTGCCAGAACGACCGTGTCATCCGGGCCTATCAGCTTGCGCCAGTTGGCTTCCAGTCGGGGCAGGTAGCCCTCCCACCCCGGGAAAACATCCATCGGCTTGTCTGTTCTCAGGGAGAGGTGCATGTCCCCGATTGCAAAGATGGCCATACAGCCTCACTTTCTAGTTGTTGTTGCTTATTTCAGGGCTGCGGTACGGATCTCAGCAGGCTGCAGTACCGTCTTGAACCGCACCTCCTGCTTGTCCAGTTCGCGCAGGGAGGCCGGTGCCTCCGCACCGGTTCTGGCGGTCAGCGCAGCCATGGCAGCGAAATCGCTGACCGGGGCCTGCTGCCCCAAGGCTGCCAGCACATCGCGCGGGAACTTGAAGGGGCTGGCGGTGGACAGCACCACCATCGGTGCCCCGGTTCGCACGGTCTCAGCCACACGGAAGGCCACGGCGGTGTGCGTATCGCAGAGATAGTGATCCTCATCAAAACGGGCCTTGATTTCAGCGGCCCCCTCGGCGTCATCGGCATAGCCTGCAGCGAAGGTCTGCCGGATTTTTTCCAGCGTCTCGGCATCCACCGTGTACTTGCCGGTCGTATTCAGCTCCTGCATCCAGCCCGCAACCTTTTCACTGCTGCCGCTGACATGGCAGAGCAGACGCTCGAGGTTCGAGGAAATGAGGATGTCCATCGACGGGGAGGTCGTCTTATAGAAGGTGCGGCGGGCATCGTAGGTGCCGGTCGTCAGGAAATCGGTCAGGACATTGTTCTTGTTGGAGGCGCAGACCAGCTTGCCCACGGGCAGGCCCATCTGCTTGGCATAGTAACCGGCCAGAATATCGCCAAAGTTGCCGGTCGGCACACAGAAGTCCACGGGCTTGCCCCATGCCACTGCGCCCTGCTCCGCCAGGCGGAAGTAGGCGTAGAAGTAGTAGACGATCTGCGGCACAAGGCGGCCCCAGTTGATCGAGTTGGCGCTGGACAGACGGATGCCGCGCTTTTCCAGCTCGGCGGCCACAGCAGCATCGGCAAAGACCTTCTTGACGCCGGTCTGGGCATCGTCAAAGTTGCCCTGCACAGCGTAGACCTGCACATTGCCGCCCTTTTGAGTGGCCATCTGCAGGTGCTGGATCTCGCTGGTGCCGTCGTTCGGGTAGAACACCTCGATCTCGATGCCGTCCAGATCAGCATAGCCGGCCAGTGCAGCCTTACCGGTATCACCGGAGGTTGCCACAAGGATGCGGGTGGTCTCGGTGCGGCCCAGCATCTTCTTGGCCTCAACCAGCAGCTTGGGCATCAGCTGCAGGGCGTAGTCCTTGAAGGCGCAGGTGGGGCCGTGCCACAGCTCAAGGGAATAGAGACCCTCACGGACCTTGACCGTGCGGCCCGCCTTGCCGCCAAAGGCTGCGCCGTAGGTGGCGGCGGTGGCATTGTGCAGGAAGTCAGCGCTGTAATCGGTCAGGAAACTCGCCAGCACCTTCTCGGCCAGTTCCGGATAGGAAAGGTTTTTCCAGCCTTCCAGATCAGCCTTCGGGAAAGTTTCCGGTACAAACAAGCCGCTCTGCGGTGCCAGACCACGGACGATTGCCTCCTGTGCGGAAACGCGGAGTGCGGAATCTCTGGTGCTCAAATACTGCATACGTTTACACCCTTTCTCTTATTCACTTGCCTCTATATGTATACGCCCCGCGGGCATTATACCTTTATTACAGCTCAAACGCGCCGGGAATACAATGCACCTGCCAGCCTCTGCCTGCGGGCGTGACCTCCACCACATCAAAACGAATGTCAGCCTCCCCGTAGGGGCTGCGCTGCAAATACTGTTGGGCGGCCAAAATCAGCCGCTGCTGCTTGCGGGCATCCACCGCAGCCGCCGGGCGGTCCAGCATGGCTCCTGCGCGGGTCTTGACCTCGGCAAACACCAGCGTGTTTTCCTTATATAAAATAAGGTCGATTTCCCCCATGCGGGTGCGGTAATTGTGGTTCAGCAGCAGCCAGCCGCGCTGCTGATAGTATTTGGCGGCAATGGCCTCGCCCTTATGGCCGACTGTATCAGTCATGCCAGTAGCCCTGCTTTTTCAGGAAGCTGCGGCGATAAAACGGTTGGATGCCGTACTGCGCGATCAACTCATAGTGCAGCTTTGTAGGATAGCCCTTGTGCTTAGCCAGCTGGTACTGGGGATATTGCTTGTCCAGCTCCAGCATATAGCGGTCACGGCTGACCTTTGCCAGAATCGACGCCGCTGCAATAGACGCGCTGTTGGCGTCCCCCTTGACCACAGCTTCGGCGGGCTGTATCAGCCCCGGCGGGCAGCGGTTGCCATCGATCAGCACATAATCGGGCGTTATTTCCAACCCGGCCACAGCCTGCGCCATGCCGTCCATGGTAGCCCACAGGATATTGCGTTCATCAATTTCCTGCGGTGTGATAAAGACAATTTTGTACGCCAGCGCACGCCTTGTGATCTCCTCAAACAGTGCATCGCGGCGCTTTTCGGTCAGCTTCTTGGAGTCGTTGACCCCCTCGATGGGATCATCGGGGTTCAGGATGACCGCCGCACAGCAGACAGGGCCGCACAGCGGGCCGCGCCCCGCCTCGTCCACGCCGCAGACCACACCATGCTCGGCACGCTTCGCGGCGTCAAAGGCGTAAAGCGCCTCGTTACTGCTCGTCGTCCCAGTCGTCCTGCGGGGCATCGTCCGTCACCTCTTCCTGTTCTTCCTGTACCGCGCGCTGCGGCGGGCGCTCCAGCGAGAGCCGTCCCCATTTGCTGGCGCGGAATTCCCCTACCAGCATCTTGGCCGCACGCTCGGTATCGACCTCGCCGCCGGCAATCAGCATGCCGCGCTTGGCGCCGATGGCCTGCAAAAGGTCGTAGGGCGGCAGCGCAAGCGCCGACTCCTCCAGCTTATACCGGGCCAGCAGCTGGGCAGGATAGATGCCCCGCACGCTGGAAAGCAGGCCGCAGGCCAGCTCCTCAATATCCAGAATATCATCGCGGATGGAGCCGATGAACGCCAGATTCGATGCCGTTTCCAGCGAGTCAAATTTTTTCCACAGCACGCCGGGCATATCCATCAGGTCAAAATTGCCGACACTGATCCACTGCTTGCCGCGGGTGACGCCGGGCTTATTGGCAGCCTTGGCGCGGGTCGTGCCCGCAAAGGAGTTGATGAAGGTGGACTTGCCCACATTGGGGATGCCCACGATCATGACACGGATGGCCGCACCGACCATGCCGCGGTTGCGGCGGCGCTCCATCAGGGCGGAAAGCTCTTTTTCAATCAGGCTCTTGGTGGCCGTGGCACGGCCGCGCTGCTTAGAGTCCATCGCAATGCAGCCGGCGCCGGCACTCGTAAAGTAGGCCAGCCACTGCTTAGTGATCTCGGGGTCAGCCAGATCGGCCTTGTTCAGTACATACAGATGCGGTTTGCCCGCGGTGATGCGCTCGATCTCCGGGTTCAGGCTGGAAAGCGGGATGCGCGCATCGAGGATCTGCAGAACGCAGTCCACATTGCGGATCTCCTTTTCCATCAGGCGCAGGGTCTTTGTCATGTGCCCGGGGAACCACTGGATCTGGCGGCTGTTGATAATGTCACTCTGGCTCATTCGGCCGCTCCTATCTTGCCAAAGGGCAGTACGCGCAGCACAGCTGCGCCCATAATATCGCGTTCATCCACGCAGCCCACGCTGACATCGCGGCTGTCGATGGAGTTATTGCGGTTATCCCCCATCAAAAACAGGCAGCCGTCCGGCACCGTAATGGGAAATTCCACGCTTTCAAACAAATAGGTGGGCTCGGCGGTGTATGGCTCCTCGAGTGCAACACCGTTGCGGTAGACGATGCCGGCCTCAAAGTCGATGTCGATGGTATCCCCGCCCATGCCTATGACCCGCTTGACCAGCGGCTTGCCGTAGTCGGTATAGCCGTCCACCACGACAATATCGCCGTAGTCCGGTGCCTTGAGCAGGTTGATGAGGATGCGCTCTCCATCCGAGAGCGTGTGATCCATCGAGTGTCCATCGACCTTCACGATGCGCACCCCGAAGGTAAAAACCAGCGCAATGATCGCCACAGCCATGGCCAGAGCGTCATACCATTCCAGTGTTTCCTTATTGCGGCGGTAGCGCGCCTTGAATGCTGCACCCATCTCTTATCCCACCTTTTGGAAAAATACGAAAAAAGGGAGAACGCCAACCGTCCTCCCCTTTTCTCAGTATGCTCAGATACGTGCCTTGACCTTGGCAGCCTTGCCGGTGCGCTCGCGCAGGTAGAACAGCTTCGCACGACGGACCTTGCCGCGGCGAATGACCTCAACCTTCTCGACAAACGGGCTGTTGACCGGGAACACACGCTCAACACCGACACCGTAAGAGGTGCGGCGAACGGTGAAGGTCTCAGCGATGCCGCCATGCTTCTTGGCAATAACGGTACCCTCGAAAGCCTGGATACGCTCCTTGTCGCCTTCCTTGATGCGGACGGAGACGCGAACGGTGTCGCCGACTTCGAACTGGGGCTTGTTCTCTTTGATCATACCCTCGGTAAAATGCTTCATTGCGTCCATGTTATGAATTCCTCCATTTTGTTGCGACGTTCATACACGATACTTCGTCAGAGGACCGCCTGTATAATGATTTGTCATTATCCCGCCGATGGCTCGGCGGCACTAACGCTTTAGTATTATAGCATTGTACAGGGCATTTGGCAAGGGGTTTCAACAGAAAATCGAAGATTTTTTTGTCATTTGCCTTTCCCCAAGTGGGAAGGCTTTTCTTACTCGAAGTCTTTGCCCTCTTTATTATAAAGATGCGTTCTCACCACGCGGCACTGCCAGACAGGGGCTGCGCCCTGCTCACGCAGGAAGTCGGTCAGAAGCGCCGGGTTCAGGTTCAGCGCCTCGCCGGAACCGCAGGGCAGCACAGCCGTAAAATGCAGCGTATCGCCCTCGACCGTATAGGCAATGCGGTCGAGGTATGCCTTCAGGTCGAGCGTTTTCTGGCCGCGCTTGGTCTTTTTTGTGACCTCGGCATGCTCTGCATTGTTGTAGGCATCCAGCGCAATGGCACTGCTCGCCGGCATGGTGATCTCATAGGCGGCGGTCTCGATCTCGCCGACCTTTTCCCTTGCCGGGGCGATTTTTGTGATGACGATGCCGCGCGGCATCAGCGGCTGCAGGGCATCAATCCAGCGCTGCGGGTCGATGCTCTCCTGCTCCGTCTTGACCTCACAGCTTTCGCAGAGGCTCTCCTGCCCCAGAGACAGCGGGCAGGAAAAGGAGAGGTAGATATGCGGGTTGAACCCCTGCGTATAGTACACCGGCAGGCTGCTCATTTTAAGCATCCGATGAAATACGCGCTGCAGATCCAGCAGCGAAATGTAGGCGGCCTCACCGCACTTTTCAAAGAAGATTCTTACTGTAGTCAAAGCACGGTCCTCCGATCAGCTTGTTGGCACCGCAGGCGCTGCACTGGCGGTTGCAGGGCTGGGTGGTTCTGGCCTCCAGCGCCTTGTTGTACTCACGCACCAGATGGGCCTTCGTCACGCCCACATCGAGGTGATCCCATGGCGTGACCTCGTCCAGACCGAGGGCGCGGTAGTTGTAAAAATCAGGGTCAATGCCGCAGCTTTTGAACGCCTCGACCCAGCGGTCGTAGTTGAAATACTCCTCCCATGTGTCAAAGAAGGAGCCGTTCTCAAATGCAGTCTCGATCACACGGCCCAGACGGCGGTCACCCTTGGCAAACACGCCCTCCAGCACGCTGGTGGTGCTGTCGTGGTAGTTGACCTTGATCTTGCGGGAATGTACGCAGCTGAGCAGGTATTTCTGCTTTTCCTGCAGGGACTCGCGGCGGTCCTGCGCGCAGAACTGGAACGGCGTGTCTGGCTTGGGCACAAAGCAGGCCACGCTGATCGTGACCTGAACGCCCTTGCCCTTCGGGCGGTCGGGGATCGTATAGAACAGATCCACCACCTGCTGGGCGGTGTCGGCAATCCCCTTGATGTCGTCCATCGTTTCGGTGGGCAGACCCATCATAAAGTAAAGCTTGACCGAGGTGTACCCCTCTGAGAAGGCGATGCGGCAGCCGCGCTCGATCTGCTCCCATGTGACATTCTTATTGATGACATCGCGCAGGCGCTGGGTGCCGGCCTCGGCAGCAAAGGTCAGGCCGCTCTTGCGGACCTTGGTGGTCTTTTCCACAAGAGACTGCGAGAAGTTGTCCACACGCAGGCTGGGCAGCGAAAGACTTACATGGTCGGACTCTGCCCAGGAGTTGAGGTTGTCAAGAATATCCTCCAGCCGGGAGTGGTCGGAGGTCGAAAGACTGGAAAGGCTCAGTTCATCATAGCCGGTGTTGCGGCATAGCATCCGTGCACTGTCGCTGATAAGCTTGGGGCTGCGCTCCCGGAAGGGACGGTAGAGCTGGCCCGCCTGACAAAAACGGCAGCCGCGGACGCAGCCGCGCAGCACCTCGACACAGGCGCGGTCCTGCACTGCACCCACAAGCGGCACCACGAAGTTTTCCGGCGGGGTAAAGCTGTCCATATCCTGCACGATGGCCTTTGTCACGCGCGGCGGCACGCCGGGGCGGTTGGGCGCGACAGCCTCGATGCGGCCATCCTCCTTGTAGGTCACATCGTAGAAGGACGGCACATAGACGCCGGGGAGCTTTGCCAGCTCCAATAGCAGCTGTTCTTTATCCCAGCCCTGCTTTTTGCCCTGCTCAACAGTTGCACAGATGTCCTGCAGCATCTGCTCACCCTCGCCAAGCTGCATCACATCAAAGAAGTCTGCCATTGGCTCGGCGTTGCATACACAGGGGCCGCCCGCGATGATGAGCGGCCACCGCTCGTCACGGTCGGCGGCTCGCAGCGGGATGCCGGACAGGCGCAGCATGGCCAGCACGTTTGTGTAGCACAGCTCATATTCAAGAGAGAAGCCGACAATGTCAAAATCCGTCAGCGGGTCCTTGCTTTCAAGGCAGTACAGCGGGATGTCCAGCCGCTCCATCTGGGCCTTCATGTCCGTCCATGGCATAAAGGCGCGCTCACACCACCAGTTTTCGTGGCGGTTCAGAATATCGTACAGGATCTTCTCGCCCAGAAAGGACATGCCGATCTCATAGGTATCCGGGAAGCAGAACGCCATGCGCACATCTACCTTGGATTTATCCTTGTAGATGCAGCCCGGCTCGCCGCCCGTGTAACGGCCCGGCTTTTGTACCAGACTCAGGGCCTCTTTAAATTTTGGGGAAAATTCCGCCATTTTGGTGAACCATCCTTACCGTGTTATTTTCGCCGCCCCGTTGGGGCCGCTGTTTATTGTAAAGGTATATATTTGATTGTATCTTATTTTCGCAGAAAATGCAACAGACACACCGCAACATGCCACCCATCCAGCCCGGGCAGAGGCAACAGGCTGCTGCCGCCCACCAGCAGATTGCAGCAGGCAAACCAGTACCCGCCGCAGCTGTACCCTGCCCACCGCATAAAGGCAAGCGCCGCCGCGCAGGCCAAAAGGTTGGCCAGCGGCCCGGCGGCGGCCAGCAGCAGCTCCTGCGCAGGTGTCATAAGCAGCCCGCGCAGCCGCAGGCAGATGCCGAGCGGCGAAATTTCCAGCACCGGCCAGCGATGCCACAAAAGCCGGTACATCAGCGCATGGCCGCTCTCATGCAGGAGCGCACAGCCCAGCCCGACCCGCAGGATGCCGCTGCCGTCCAGCGCCAGCAGCACCGTCAGGCCGAGCAGCACCGCCAACGGCCTGCGCCAGCGCAGCCCGCCGGGCCTACGAGGCATGCTGCAGCGCTGCCGCCGGGTCATACCGCAGCCCCCTGTGCAGAATTTCAAAATGCAGGTGCGGGCCCGTGGCGTTGCCCGTCTGGCCCACCGTGCCCAGCGTCTGCCCCGCGCTGACCGCCTCCCCCGCGCGCACGAACAGGTACTGCAGGTGAGCATAGAGCGTTTCATCGCCATCGGCATGAAGCACCCGCAGATAGTTGCCGTAGCTTTTGTGACGCCCTGCCATCCGCACAACGCCGTCTGCCGCCGCCAGCACCGCCGTACCCTCAGGCGCCGCAAGGTCGTTGCCGATGTGGAAGTCCTCCTCCAGCCCGCCCATCGGGTCGGTGCGCCAGCCGTAGCCGGAGGTTTTGCGGTCATGCTGCCCGGGCAGCGGAAAACAGAGGGCAAACGCCGGCTCATAGCCTTCTTCGCTGGCATAGGCCGGCGGGGCGGGCTGGCTGTGGCGCGTGCGGGCCGTCTCCGGCGTGGCGGTCACATCCTCCCACATGCTGCGGGCGGCATCCGCCAGCTCCTGCGCCGTCTGCTCGGTAAATCGGAGCAGGCCGCGCTCCTCCCCCAGAAAAAGCGATTGCTCCGGCTGCAGCGCAGCGGCAAACGCACGGCGAAGCTCAGGGTAGACCGGCCACCCCAGCGCCCTTGCCGCCAGCACAAAGCCGATGGCCGCAAGGCAAAGCAGCACCTGTGCCCACAGGACGAGATCCTCCTCGCTCTTTGGGCGGCAGGGCCGCGGCTTTTCCTCCGGCTGCGGCGGCGGGGCTGCATTTTCCCACATGGCATACACCTCCCCTTTTTTCAACCGTATGCGGGAGGGGCAAAAAATATCCGCCCCATCTGCGGGGCGGATAGCCGGGTTATTGGCAGCGCGCGCAGCTTACCGCCGCTTACGCGCCGAGGGTCTTGTGCAGCATATCAAAGTGTGCCTCCAGCAGCTTGGCGGGCTTGGCAAAAAGCCCCAGCCCGTTCACATCCAGCGTACATTCCACACTGGTGGAGTCACCGCCGCCCAGCAGCAGCGCCGTAAAGCTGCCGCTGATCTTGCCCCGCTGGAAGCTGCAGCTCAGGCAGCGGGGCTTCTCCTTGCGGGTAAAGGTGATCTGGGTCTCGCTGCCATCGGTATGCTTTTCTGTTGCCGTCATACCGTCACTGCTCTCCTCATAGGCGCTGACATCTTTGCACCAGTTGTTGAGGGTAGGCTTGGTCAGGTAAAGCCAGACCTTCATGGGGTCACAGGCAAAATTTGCGGTCACTACACAGCTTTTCATGTTTCGGGTTCTCCTTACTTTTTCCCACGGCCGAACAGGCTTTGCAGCAGGCTTGCGCGCTTGGGGCGCAGGGCTGCACGCTGCCGGACAACAGGTTTTACCACAGCTTTGGCGGCTGCCGCCTGAGGCTTGGGGGCTGCTTTCAGCTCCGGTCTTGGCTTTTCCGGTGCCATCTCAAAGCCGTCCTTGAAATAGCCAAACATCGCCATCTGGCTGTCTACCGGGGGCTGCCCCTCGGCGGGGTGTACCTTGGTATAGGTGCCGTCCGGCTGCATTTCCCGGGCATTGACGGTATCGCGCAGCTGCAGGTCAAGGATGCCGCGCAGCTTCTTTGCGATGGCAGGGTCATCCACCCGGACACCCACCTCCACACGGCGCTCGGTGTTGCGGGTCAGGAAATCGCCGGACGCAATGTAGATGCGCATCGCCTCACCGCTGCCGAAGCAGTAGATGCGGGAATGCTCGAGATACCGGCCCACCAGACTGCGGATATGCACATTCTCGGTGCGGCCCGGCACCCCGGCCCGCACGCAGCAGATGCCGCGCACGATCATATCCACCCGCACACCCGCGCAGCTGGCCTCGCTGATCTTATCAATGATCTGCGGATCGTTGATGGAGTTGTTCTTCAGGATGATGGACGCAGGCTTGCCCTGTATAGCCAGCGCGATTTGGCGGTCCATCTCCTCAAGCAAAACGCTCTTGAAGCGCAGCGGTGCCACCAGCATCGTATCGGCCTCGCTCGTCAGGCGCTGCAGGGCCATGTTGTTGAATACGCTGCTGGCCTCCTCGCCGATCTCCTGCCGGGTGGTGATGAAGGACAGGTCGGTGTACAGCTCGCTTGTCTTTTCATTATAGTTGCCGGTACCAATCTGCGTCAAGTACTTATACTGGCCGTTGACCCGGCTGGTAATGAGGGTCAGCTTGGAGTGGACCTTGTAATCGTCAAAGCCGTAGAACACGGTGCAGCCCGCATCCTCCAGCTGCTTGGACCAGTCGATGTTGTTCTGCTCGTCAAAGCGGGCGCGCAGCTCGACCATAGCCACGACCTCCTTGCCGTTTTCAGCGGCGGCGATCAGCGCGTTGACGATCTGGGAATCGCTGGCCATACGGTAGAGGGTCATCTTGATCGAGACCACATCCGGGTCAGCAGCCGCACGCAGCAGCATCTTGATGAACGGACGGATGCTCTGGTACGGATAGGCCAGCAGCACATCATGCTTGCGGACCTCGGTATACAGGTCATAGCCCGCCGGGGCCTGCATCGGTCTGGCCGCCGGGTAGAACAGGTCCGCATGGCCGCTGTCGCCCGAGATGCGCCCTGCAAGCTTGAACAGCGCACCGGCGTCAAGGGGCGAGGTCTGGGTATAGCAGCGATCCGCCGGGACCACCAGCTTGTCCCGCAGGAATTTCACGACCTCCTGCGGGGCCTCGGGCCAGAACTGCAGCCGAACGGCAGCCAGCTTGCGGCGCTTTTTCAGCAGCTCACTCATGACATCGCGGAAGTCTACATCATGGTCCATCATGCCCTCGTCCACCGTGATGTCGGCGTTGCGGGTCACACGGAACAGACACTGTTTCTGCACGGTGCTGGCTGTAAAGATCGTAGCGGCGTAGTGGGCGATCAGCTCCTCCACAAAAGCGAAGCAGGCTGTCTCGCCGTCCTTGACGAAAAGCACCCGCTCAAACTGGCTGCTGACCGGCACGATGCCGTAGCTGACCCCCTCGTTTTTGGAGTGCAGCTGGGCAATATAGTAGATGTCTTTGTTGTTCAGGAAGGGGAACGGATGGCGGGAGTCCACGATCTGCGGGCTGAGCAGGGGCAGCAGCTCACGCTGGAAGTAGGTTTTCCAGAAATGCTCCTGCTGCTTGCTGAGCTTGGTAAAGTCCACCTTGTGGTAGCCCTGCTCCGCAAGCGCCGACACAAGATGCTGGAAGTATTTGTCGCACTTGGCCTGCAGCTCCGCCACGCGCGGCGTGATGGCATTGATCTGCTCCGCCGCCGTCATGTGGGTGACATTATCGGTCTTGTTGGTTTTCAGCAGCGTCTGGTCGTACAGAGAACCGACACGAACCATGAAGAATTCATCCATATTGCTGCCGAAGATGGCGGCAAACTTGATGCGCTCCCCCAAGGGCACCGTTTTTTCTTTGGCAAGGGCCAGAACGCGGCTGTCAAAATCCAGCCAGCTGAGTTCGCGGTTGATGAAGATGCTCTCCGGCTTTTTTTCCAAATGGATCTCCTCCTATTTATTTTGCGGCGGCAAGTCCCGCCCAGCTTTCTGTCATGCGCAGGGATATACCCCTGACCGCAGCTGCATCGGCCAGCGATGCAAAGGCACCGTGCTCTGCGCGGTATGCCACCAATGCCGCGGCCTTCTGCGGGCCAAGGCCCGGCAGCGCGGTCAATTTCTCTGCCGTGGCCGTATTGATGTCGATAAGCTCCGGCTCCGGCGCAGGGGCTTGTGCCGCCGTGACCGGAAGATAGGCGGCGGCCGGGCGCTGCAGCTGCCACACAGGGGCGATCAGGAACAACGCACCGGCTGCGATAAGCACCACCGCCAGCGCAGCCGCCAGAATCTGTTTCCGCGCTGTCTGCATTGCCTGTTCCCCGCCTTCCATTGAATTTTAATTATAGCACATTGCGCCAAAAAAAGCATCCGCTTTTGCGGGATTTTACACAAAATATACGATTTTCTTGCTTTAGCGGCGGTGTTTTCCCGGCAAGGGGTCTGCATCGACCATAACCACATCGGTGCCGATGCTGCGGATGCTCTCCCACGGAAGGACAAGATCATCATCGCACCCCAGCAGGCCAAAGCAGTGCGCGCGCCCGCGCAGGATGACGGACTGCAGCCGTCCGCCGTTTTCGTCAAAGGCCAGATCGTCGATGCGGCCGAGGTTTTCACCGTTTTTAAGCCGGATGACATCTTTACCGCTCAATTCACGCAGCGTCATGGCAGCACCCCCTTCTCTGCCATCCTATGCAGCAAAAAAGGAATTGTTTCCTTGCCGGATTGCGTGTATAATAAGGATGAGAAGCAAAGCAGACCCTTACCGGAGGTTTTTATGTATAAAAATATTATTTTTGATTTCGGCGGCGTTGTTGTGGATTTTGCCCCCAAGGACTTTTTGATGGATCGCTTTATGAACCGCCGTGCCGAGGAGGAGACCTACGCGCTGGTGTTCGGCAGTCAGGAATGGCTCGATCTGGACCGCGGCATCATCAGCCGGGAGCAGGCCAACCAGCTTATGCTGGAAAACGCCGCCCGCGCCAACCGGGTGTTTGAGGTGCAGACCTGCATCGAGGAGTGGGCCGCCATGATGCAGACAAAAAAGACCACCGTGCAGATCATGCGCAAGCTGAAAAGCGCGGGCTACCGCCTGTATTACCTGACGAATATGGCATCCGACATGATGGATGAGCTGCGCCAGCGGGAGTGGTTCTCACTGTTTGACGGCGGCGTTGCCTCCTGTGATGTCCATCTGCTCAAGCCCGAGCCGGAGATCTTCACCACGCTGATGCAGACCTGCAACCTTGCGTATGACGAGACGATCTTTGTGGACGACACAAAGGCCAATGCCCAGGCCGCGTACAACCTGGGCATCACGGGCATCTTGTACAAAAACCCGAAATCCTTTACCCGTGCGCTGGGCGCGTGCGGGATCGAGGTGGACTGATTTTCTGTTCCACTGCTTTGTTCCAAGCGGCATCCCGGCGGATGCCGCTTTTTTATTGGCTGCATATCTGCGCCTTGATGCGGCTGAGCGCGGCCTTTTCCAGACGGCTGACCTGTGCCTGACTGATGCCGATTTCCCGGGCCACTTGGGTCTGGGTCTTGCCGCCCAGATAGCGCAGTGCAATGATACGGCGTTCCCGCGCAGAGAGCGCCCGCACCGTGTCACGGAACATCATATCGCTGATCCAGCTTTCCTCGCCGGTTGCGTCCCGCAGCTGATCGACCACGGCAAAGCTGTCCTCTCCGTCCGAGTAGATCGGCTCATACAGGCTTGTGGGCGTCACGGCGGATTCCAGCGCCATCGCCACATTCTCGGGGCTTTGCCCCACCTGTGCCGCAATCTCGGAGATCTTCGGCTCGCGGCCATTTTTCTTTTGCAGCTCCTCCCGCGCACGCATCGAGTGGCAGGCCAGATCGCGGATGGAGCGGCTGACCCGCACGGCGTTGTTGTCCCGCAGATAGCGCTTGATCTCGCCCACGATCATCGGCACACCGTAGGTGGAAAACCGCACATTCTGCGCCGGGTCAAAGTTGTCGATGGCCTTGATAAGCCCGATGCAGCCGACCTGAAACAGATCGTCCATGTTCTCGCCGCGCCCGGCAAACTTCTGCACCACGCTCAGCACCAGACGCAGGTTGCCCTGCACCATCTCCTGCCGGGCCTGCCTGTCCCCCGCCCGCGCCGCCTTGATGAGACGGCTTTTTTCCGTCTCGCTCAGCACCGGCAGGTGGGCTGTATCCACACCGCATATCTCGACTTTTCCTGCATACATCCTTTCAACCCCCAAATCAAGCATTTCCTTGCTGGGAGTATAGGCAGCTGTGCGCGTTGGCAAACCGGCAAATTTTGGGCAGCACCGCACACGCCCTGCCGCTGCGGCATAGCATACGGAAAAGGAGGGCTTGTTATGGTAGATTCCCTGTGGTTTGTCCTGACGCTGGTGCTGCTGGCGGTCGTGTCCGTGGCGTTGGTGCTGGTGCTGATCCTTCGGCGGGAGGAAACCTGCCCCGCACGCGAGACACGCACGGAATATTTGCATCCCGACTACGGCCAGACAGCCGGGTTCCGGGTGGCCTCCGCCCCCAGCAGCGAGGTCATTCTGCCCTACCGCTGCTGGCTTATCGAGGAGCGGGTGTCGGAGATTGACTATGACATTGTGCCGGGCCGCCGCATGAGCCTGCGCACTGCAAAGCAGGGGCAGATGCTTTACCCCACCGGCTTCTTTGAATATGCCTTTGAGGATGTCCAGCAGTACGATATTGACGGCATCACCGTCACCCAGCGGCAGAACGCCGGGCGCATCTCCAGCGTCTCCTGGGTGCGGGACGGCTATGAGTATCTGCTCTACTCCCTGCAGCCCGAGATGAATATGATTGCCGGGCTGGCCGTGCCGTTTGTGACAAACACCCGGGTAGAGCCGGCGGCATAGCAAAGAGCGCTCCTCACTTGCGGGAGTTTTCTCTCGGTCGGAGGGGTCCTTCACCCTACCGTTTCCAACTCCCGGCGCAGGCGGCGGATAATGCGCTTTTCCAGACGGGAGATATAGCTCTGTGAGATGCCCAGCGTGTCGGCCACCTCCTTCTGGGTATGCTCCTTTTCATGGTTCAGGCCGAAGCGCAGCTCCATAATGCGGCGCTCCCGCGGGGAAAGCCGGCCGACTGCCCCCCGCAGGGCAGCGCGCTCGGCGCTGCGCTCCAGCTCCTCCCCAACCTGCGGGTCATCGCTGGTCAGCACATCCATCAGCAGCAGCTCATTGCCGTCCGTGTCGGTATTCAGCGGCTCGTCAATGCTGGCATCCTGCCGCCGGTTACAGCTTTTGCGCAGATACATCAGTATCTCATTCTCAATGCATCGGCTGGCATAGGTCGCCAGCTTGATGTTTTTGGTAGGCTCAAAGGTGTTGACCGCCTTTATCAGCCCGATCGTGCCGATTGAGATCATATCCTCGATGCCGGCGGTCGGCGTCTCAAACTTTTTGGCAATGTACACAACAAGCCGCAGATTATGTGTGATGAGCAGATCCCGCGCCGGAGTCTGCCCCCGGGCGAGTGCAGCCAGCGCCTCACGCTCCTGCTCGGGCGGCAGGGGCGGCGGCAGGGTATCGGCCCCATTGATGTAATGCAGCTGCTGCGGTGCCGCCAGCCACAGCCACAGGCGGTACAGTTCTTTGCGCATGTCTTGTTTTCCCCCTTACATGAAATCACTGCCGTAAAGCGCCTCATACTCGGTGCTGCCGAAGCTGCGCGGCGCAAACACCACCGCGCTGCGCCCCAGACCCAGCACGCCCTTCTCGGTGATAAGGCTGATGCCCTGCACTGCAAAACCGGGCAGCAGCCCCTTCTCTGCCGCCGTGCCGCAGGGCACCAGCCGCAGCCGTGCCCCGGGCGGCGGCTCGGCACGGTCCT
>OGEQ01000812.1_pt1 | contig 29728 bp, 41 predicted proteins | sample 1570731 | NCBI WGS metagenome assembly OGEQ01 (sample SAMEA2582132, study PRJEB24529) | metagenome | biome: Human gut stool | place: China | collected 2011
GAGATTAATGCGTTGTCCTGCTCCTGAGCTGAATAACAACCTTGCTTTCGGATTGTCGGAAGAACCTCGTTAGTGACCCAGCGCTTGAATTGTTTTGCCTTCGGAAGTTTCGAGCCGAAGATCAAGGCGTAGAGACCGCTTTCGTTTACGCAGTTGACCAGTTGTTTGCGGTTGAGTCGGTCGAGCATTTCGACCTTTGTCACATCCTCAGGGTCGCAGTGTTGCGCAACTGCGTTTTGAGGTTTTGCGTAACCTAGAATTTTGCAAACTTGTTGGGCAATGAAAAGAGGATTGAGAACGTCCCCAAGAATCGTGAAGGATGATTCTTCGAAAGTGAAGGCTAAAGTGTTTGACATCTAATGTCTCCTAATGCGTGTTTGAAATCCTGCGCCACACGCCAATGTGGTGAGCAGGAACTTTCGGGTTGGCGTACCGTCATTAGGAAACGGCGTATCTTTCGATACCCCGAAAGTCCCGCTCGTAGAGACTTTAGATGGTGCCCTGTTTCAGGGCATCATGCCGACCAGCCATAAAAAACGCCTTTCGGCGACTGATCGCCTAATGTCGGGACGCCAATCCCGTGTCCGTTTTTTGCGGACAAGATAAGTTTAGCGACTTTCATGGAGACTTGTAAAGGCCTTAATTTTTAACATCTGGATAGATGTCTCGGTCAATCGTTTGCCACACCAGATCAGAAATGAAATTCGACGCATACTCTTTAAAAAGAGCCTTGACTTCTTTCTGGGCCTCTGCAGTGGAAACAATGTGACCGAGATCAAGTGTTATCTCGGACTTGCCAGAGAGAAGGGCGGATACAACAGCGCGCTCTGCATAAGCAAGCGCGTCAGTGAGGTAAATGGCGGAGCCGCGTTCTTTCAGAAGATCGTCGATGACGAAATTAAAGAGCTGCTTTTGCTCGTCCGGTAACAAGATCATTTTTCTCTCCTGTAAAAAACAGAAGCGCCCTCCAGTGTGTGCTAGATGTATCCAAAGGAGAAGTTGCCGGAAAGCGCTTTTGTTTGTGAACTGCTTTTTGTCGGCCCCTACTCGTACCTGACGACTTTAACGTCACAATCCTTTCAGCATTCCTCGCCGTGCTGTCGCTTTCGCTAGACATCTCGGGCCAATTCACTGGCCGCCCGGTTGAGTTCATAGCCTTTCGGTTTACTCGGCCTTAGAACCCTTTTCCTTCCTGACAATCTTCAGAAGGACTTTTAAAGAACGATTGATTGATGTAAATAATGATAGTGAAACACTATCATAATGTCAATAGTGAATCGCAATATATTTTTTAGTATTTCACTACGGAAAACGATAGTGTGTTATTTAGGCAACAAAAAAAGCCGCTCTCGCGGCCATAAAAAAAACCGCCCGGAGGCGGCTGCGGCTTAGAAGCAGATTATTTCTTTAGTTTTTTTACTTCGTTTAGGAATTTTTTAAAGTCTCTGCCTATCGGCTGAGTTTTGTTGAAAATTTCGTATTCTTTGTGAGCCTTTTCTTCAGCTTGCTTTTTAGAAACCTGTCCATTTCCCTCCAATACAGGAAGGTCATTGAATGCCAAGAACTTGTCTACAGACTGGCGCAGCTCGAGCATACTAAATTTCTTCTTGCGTTCAATCTGTCCTTCAATGTAATCAAAATAACTGTTGACGGAACGCTCTAATGACTTGAGCTCCTTTTCGTCCAAATAGTTTTTTGCAATTGTCGTATCTGATTTATTGACACGTCCTTCCGGACTGTTAGACCACGTTTTCAAACCCATGTGTGGCTTCGTGTGGTCTGCTCTTGCATGAATAATCTCGGCAGCGGTTTGATTGTTGATGGCAAAGTGGAAACGGTTCTGAACAGTTGCAAAAAAGCGTCTTGCTTCTAATGAATGGCTGTCGTAGTCGATGCTGCATTCCCTGAATATTTCAGTAACTTGAAGCCAGATCCGCTGTTCGCTTGCTCGGATGGAGCGAACTCGTTCCAGCAATTCTTGAAAGTAGTCTTTTCCAAGAACAGTCTTCGCTTGTTTTAGACGATCATCATCTAGGGCGAATCCTTTGATGATGTATTCTTTAAGAACTTGGGTTGCCCACTGGCGAAAATGAGTTGCTTGCTTACTGTTGACTCGGTAACCTACTGCAATGATAGCGTCTAAGTTGTAATACTTAACGGTTCTCGTTATTTGTCTTGCTCCTTCTGTTTGAACTACCGAGGATTCCTCGGTAGTTGAAATTGGATCAAGTTCTCCTTCATTAAAAATATTCTTCAAATGCAGAGAAATATTGTCAGTCGAACAATTAAAGAGTTCCGCCATTTGTTTCTGAGTGAGCCAAAGCGTTTCATTTTCAACCACTACAGCCACGACGGGGCCGTCATCAATATTTCCGTAGAGGACGATGTTCTTTTCTTTACTTGTGCTAAGAAGTTCTTTCATAACAATCAGTTTATTTTGATATGAGATCGGGAGCTGGAGATTATCTGACGTTTGTTTTGTTTCAAACGAGATTGCCAAAGGCAGTCATCCATAAAAATGATATTAGAACTCCACCCTAAAATTAGTTTTTTCTTTATCGAGAAGAATTTCTTTTGATCGCATATTGAATGTTAACGGCATATTATCACCCACTATGATAGAGATTGTTTCACAAGAATTACCAATAGGAGAGAGAGCCTGTTCTTTAGCGTAAGAAAGTCTAAGTGCCATAGCTTCAAGTTCATTGACATTTAACCTTGGCTCTTTGCGGTTTTTCCACCAGAAAAATTCATGCTTATTAAGTATCTTCTCAAAAAGAAGATACTTAATAAGATCATATAAAGCGGCAGCCGTAACACCAGATAAAATACTATAAATCTCGGCAGATATATCTATGCTCCCGCGTTCTAGTCGGGCCGAAGTCGTCACCTTCACTGGTGAATTCACGTACCTTCTAAGATCATGTCCAGTTGAAGCAAAATAACCTGCAGAAATGAGAATTTTTGCGAAGCCTTGCAGTGATTTTCCTAAATTTAAAAGATCGATTGTATGGGGGCCATACCTCAGACCTTCAAAATGAATAACGACCTCTACGGCATTTTTCCCAAATCTCTTTTCTTTCATTGCTCATTTCCTTTTAGTCGTACCTTTTTAGGTTCAACGAATTAACCATACGTCCAAACACGATTATTCTGCTTTCGACCTCAGCAAGCCGAATTTCAAACGGGTCATACAGGCGATTGTCAGAAATAAAACGGAGACTGCCTGGCACACGTTGCACCCGTTTCAAATAAAGATCGTTATCAATGAGTACGCAGAAAACACCGTCACGCTTAGTAATCTCAGTATCAAACCTATCAATTACAACTAAGTCCCCATTCTTCAGAGTTGGCTCCATTGAATCCCCTGCGGCCGTGATGATTTCATATCCATTCTCGCGGATCTGATTGATGTTTTCTTTGAACCAAACACGTGAGACGCCCATGAGGTCTACATAGGCCTCATCCTCATAATTTTGTACTCCCGCTGCACCGCAGCAGGCAGAAACATTCAGGCGCCGCAAATAGATCAAATCATCTTCTTCCGGGAACGCCTCATTACTATGGTCTGCATCCATCCAACCGTACCCTAAGGACAACTGATCTTCCAAAGACCTAGCAATTTTGTCTCCCATGTTTTTTGGATTACCAGTCTTTGTATCCTTAGCTTGATTCAATATTTGACCAAGGGTTGCATCAGATTTTTTGCGTCCTAGCTTCTCGTTGAGCTTAACTAAGCTGCCTTCACGCTCAACCAAAAGGCGTAGGTTCTCACGCCTGTTCTGTTTTACATCACGCATGATTCTCTCCTTAGCTTGATAGTGAAATATTAATCTTCACTATTATCAATCATTAGTGTTACACTATCTATTATTTATTAACGTTTCACTATTGCCATGAACGCACTTGATAGTTTTTTCCGACAACAGAAAAGAGGTGCTGCCGCTGACTTGGCGCGTCGTATCAACGTTCCTGCTGTGCTTATTTCTCAGTGGCGTCATTCTGTACAGCGTGTTCCGGAAGACAAGTGTTTGATGATCGAAAGCGCAACAGAAGGAAGAGTCAGGTGTGAAGACCTTCGGCCGGACATTCCTTGGTTTGTTATTCGAGGCAAAAAATGAGCTTTTCTGCAATTCGCTGGGCACTCGCACAGGATTCTCTTGATGACCCAAGAGAAGCCCTGCTTCTGGTCGTGCTCGCGGATTACTACAACGACAAAACGTGTCAATGCAATCCGTCCAGAGAAGCACTGATGAAAAAATCCAGGATCGGAAACAGCAACACGCTCACAACAAAATTGATGTCGTTGCAAAAGAAAGGGCTGATTCAGATTTTTTCAAAGGTTGGCAAGAGTAACCAGTACGGATTAAACATCACCACCTTCAATACTGAAGTACCTTCAGAAGTGAAGCACCTTCAGAACTTAAGTACCTTCAATACTGAAGCACCACCTACTTCAGAACTGAAGCACCTACCTACTTCAGAACTGAAGCACGAACCTATTAATGAACCTATTAATGAACCTAATAGTATTTGTGTCCGTAGAGCCGATCCCGGCTCTCCAGACGCACAGAAAGATGCCGTGAATGAAAGTGAGAAATTCAACCTCACAGAACCGACAGAAGAAAAAGAATTAACACCGGAACAGAGAGCCAAACAGGTTGCGAAACGCTGTCCCCAAGAGAAGCTGATTGAGCTTTATCACCAATGCCTTCCGACCTTACCTCCGGTTCGGATATGGATGTCCGCACGCAGGCAGCAGGCTTTATCTGCTCGCTGGAGAGAGATGGCAATAGACCAAGGCTTTCAGTCGGAAGCCGAAGGCCTCGACTTCTTCAAACGCTTTTTTGAATTTGTAGGCAAGTCTCCTTTCCTTATGGGGCAAGTAAAGCAGAAAGAAGGGCGCTCCTGGCGGGCGGACCTGGAGTGGATTGTCCAGCAAAAGAACTTCGAGAAGATTTGTGACAGGAGATATCATGACCATTAGAAAGAAAACAAATCTGGACTTTGAAAACGATCAGCTAAGTTCGACACTGTCAAAGCCCAAAGTTTTTGAACAACCCTGCAGAGCCAACGGATGTCCTTGCACAGTGTTTTGCGGCCAGTTGGCCCAAGGTATCACTGTTTGTGAATTCCACGAAGGCGTTCAAGGCAAATATTTTCCGACGGTGACGGCCGGACTTCATCGCTTCAAGGATCTTATTGACCTGGCAGAACGCCTTCTTAGGGACTGGCGGTTGATCGACGATTACAACTCGACCTACAACCACCCGCATGTCATCCAAAACTTAACTGAGTATTTCAACGCAATAGGTATTCCGGAACTGGCGCCGAAGACAAACATCCCATGTATTCCTATCGAGGGAAAGCGGCAGTTCCGTGATGAATCGGCCTATGACCTCGGAAACCGGATCAAACGTTGGGTGCGTATCCAAGTAGTCAAGCCCTACATGATCGAGAACTCGGAAGAAAGCCTGAAAGAGAAAACGGTTGAGCAACTGTCTCCGCTCTCGGCTTACGTGAAACAACTCAAACGCAACGCTATCCAGAAGCAACAGGATGTCGCGGATTATTTTTGAGGTGAAATATGGATCCCATTCGCATGATCTTCAGGTTCTTCCTTTCGCTTGGCGTATTTGCAGGGTTCCTCGCGTATGTGGATGACCACAGCACAGCCGCTCAATGGTTAGCAGTTTCTCTTTCGTTCTTTTACGCGTGCTTTGATTGGAGGGATCTTTTATGACCGGCTGTTGTCTGTACTGCAGATTTGCAGAGTCCTATTGGGTCGATAAGGAAGGGAATAAGCGTCGACCGCCAAAGGCCTCTTTCGGAGACATGAACGTCTACTGCCACCATCCGGATAAAGGTGCTGGCATCGAGTGCTACCCGATTTCATTTGCTCGGTGCTCGGTTTTTGATCTTGATACGGATGAGCGCATCGAACGCCGGAGGCAATTCTTTTCACAATTCGAGCGATACAGGGTTCATGCAGAACTAATCGCTCAGAGACGATAAAACAACCAGGAGAAAAACATGGAACTATCAACGATCGAAAGTTCGGCCATCATTTTGGTGCTGATCAATCTTGCGGTTTTGTTTGTGGCAGTAATGGCCTTTTATCAAAACTGTGGCCTCAAGATCCAAATCAAATACCTTTGGCTGGCCATTGACGCATTGGAAGAGGAAAACAGAAAACGCAAACATCAGGAGGGATTATGAGCAAATCCCAAAGAAAAAAAGGGGCTGTCGGAGAACGCGAAATCTGCGATCTGATTTTTCGAGACCTCGGAATTGAGGTTCATAGGAATCTACAGCAGACACGGGATGGCGGTGCAGACATCAAACTCGAGCCCTTCTCTATCGAAGTCAAAAGACGTGCGGCTATTAGCAACATCTACGACTGGATTGATCAGGCTGAAAGAGGATGCGAGTTCCCAGAGCGTCCGATTGTTGTCTGTAGAGCTGACAGAAAAAAATGGCTAGCGATCATGACGATTGATGAGTTGTTCCGCCTCATTCGCGAAGAAGTAGCAGCCGCGGGAGGTAAGTGATGCGAATTGACAGAATCAAGGGAATGGAAGTCGTACGTTGGACTGCGGAGGAATATCAACACATCCACGGGGATCCAGGACCTAATTAACGCCCGCGGAGCTCAAGAATGAGGCTATCTCTTTTTAGCCGGAATGAGTTGGCGGATTCTTGCGACTTGCTTGGCTGGCTTGACCCAAATGTCTACCAGGGAATTGACGAGCTCAGACATGATCTCGGCCAGCTCTTGAGTATCGGTATCAGAAAGAATGTATTTGCCCTTATGAGCAAATTCGTTGCCGGTGTCTCGGCAGGCATCAACCATTTGTCTGACATCGGACGTCATCCCTTTGTTTTTCTCAATGGTGTCGATCTTTTTCCAAAGCAGATCGTCAGGTTTATAGCCGGAAATCTTACTTGTTTCGGCAACGTGGTCTGCGAGCTTCTCCAGGCAGACGCGAAGAAGTACGCAGGTGCAGCGGGGCGACAAATAGATGATGCTTTGCGCCTCGATAAAGTCTTTCTTCACGCTTTCGGGCATCCCTTTGGCCGGCTCGATTCCCGCGGGCGTTGGGTAACGAAGTTCGCCATTTTCCCAAAAGATCAGCCGGTCGCAGGCCTGGCATTTGGTAAGGGCAGTCTTTTCTATTGGCATGACCTCGGCAACATCGGAAATGCCGATGGAAGAATCCGGCCGCATTACAGTGAGGTGCCTGATCGCATCGCTATGAGTAATTGGCGGCTTAATTTTGGAAATAATCGGCAGCGTAAAAATCGCAGTAACAGCCCCGCAGTGCGGGCATTTATAGGAGTTTGACATGACTAATTTCCCGTTTGAGTTGAATAAGCAGGTAAAGCATATCGATATTGTAAAAACCCGCACGGCTTGCATAAACAACGCTTTTACGGCAATCGAGACAGCAAAGCTCACCCTTAGCCGCCTGGAGGAAATGGCCGCCCAAAGAGCGGACGGAAAACTCCTTGATATTCATACCGTAGGCACCACGACGCATGCCCTGCGCGAAAGCGTGGACCGCATTCTTGTGGGCCTGATCGAATCCCAAACAATTCCCGGAGATAATGCTTGATCGATACCCACTTCTACGAACGCTTGGCCAACTGGCGGCGAGTGTATGGCGACAAACCTGTCAGATGGCGCTCGCCTACAGACACCTTCTGCCGCTATGCCAAGTGTTATTTCGAGCGCGCTCCGGAAACCGAAGAAGAAAAGTTCTGGAGGGAAGTGACCGAGCTTAAGACCCGCGATCCGCTGCTCCCGGCGCCGGACTATTCAGACGCCGAGCTTCTGCAACGCGCCTGGATGAGTTTGCCCGAAAGGGTTGACGGTACAAAGGTAAAGCGCCACATCCGGGTATTCGTTTTTGGCACGCGCAGAGAGTACGAGCGACTGCTGCGTCAGTCTAAGGTCTCCTACAGACAGGAGCCGGAATGGCGCCGGTCATTCCTCCAGGCGTTCTATGACGCTATCGAGAGAGCTCAGAACGGCAAAATAGAGGGTTAATCCCTATATTAATCTTCAGCTTGAAATGGTAAAGTCGAGATAACAATTTAATCTACGACTTCGCGTTGTGCCTGATCGCTCTCTAGCGGTCTTTCGCGTGCCCGGAAGAAACGTAGTACGCTGGAGCTCGGACCTGATGGATCGCGAGCTCTTTTGCTTTTTATGGATTTAGGAGGCTACATGGCCGCGTCTATTCCAGTTTATTCTTTACTAACTCCAGCGGCCCAGCTTTTTGATCTAAAGGGGCAGCAGACGCGATGGCAGATTTTGGCGGACATACACCAGGCCGCTTTTGCGTTTGAAATACTCCCCGGCGTATTTGCCCAATTCGGATCTACCGGAGCGCGTCGTTTTTTTAGAAATTCATATTTTGAAATATTCGAGTTAGTGCGGATAACTCATGAGCGTGAGAAAGTCCAAGATCAATTAGTTTCGTTAGCAGGTGTTTTAACCCTTCAGCCGGAAGCTGTTTGACTGCTTCTTTAATGGATTCTTTTTCCGGTTCGGGTAACTTCGCCTGCTGAAGGGCGATTGATAACAACTCTTTAAGCGTGTCCTCGTGTAGCTTTACAGTTTGCACAGAAAGGATGGCGCTTAATCCGCCATCGTCTCGGATAAAGTCGACGCCCTTAGCAGTAATTTTAGGCAACGAGACGCTAATCATCGCGGGAGCTCCGTTTATATCCGTCGTAACTTTTACGCCGGAGGAAAGAAGTCCGTGCTCGATTAGGTATTGAGCGTTGGTTATGTATTTTTCGCTTTTTAGATCCCGGATAAACCATTCTTGAGTTTCCGGGGACATCTCTGGGTAATCGTCAGCGAGGCGCCGAAGCATTTCTCTTTGGTATTCGCGATCTAATTTCATGAGAATTCTCCTTTGGATTGTTACTTAGCAAGAATGATTCTAAGGAAATAGCGGGCTGATCGTCCCGTGCAACAACCGATCTTTTTCTTTGAGTAAGTACATGGGGTTTGAGCCGCTCGGTCATTCTTGATCGGGCGGTTTCTTTTTATGGGTTTGCGTTATGACTATCAAAATCCTCGGTCGCGTTCCGGTTCGTTTCAAGGACGGAGTTAAGTGGATCACGGTGAAACCGAACGGCCCCGAAAACAAAGGTACGCCGGTCAAACTGGACGATCGAACCGGAGAGGTTCTTGCAGGCATGGGCGGAAAGTTTAACGGCCGCCATATCTCTGCGGCACCCAGAGGCGGCAGACAGGAGCAGCCGGGAGCGCAGGCCGTGATTGAATGGTCTAAAGCGCCCAGGGTTCCCCAGAAGCCTCAGTACACTGGCTCCGACAAATATACGAAAACGGCCAAGCTGGTTAAGTCGACGCAGAAGGAATTTACTCCGGACAGCGTAGGTAAGGCGATCAAAGACCTTAATTATCCCTACACGATCGACCTAGATAACAAGGACCAAATTCTCAAAGAGCTCGATAAAGAATATGACCACCTGAGATCCATGGGCTATCCGTATGGTCCGGACGAAGCGGAGAAGGTATATGAGCGCGCGATGAGTTTTCAGGCCGCTCGCAAACGTGTCGATGATATTTTTGAAAGGGACTACGGAGACCTTACGAAAGGCGAGGACGGCCTGGAGCCGGACGAAGTAGAGGACCTTAAAAATCTTTATGCCGAGAGGCTTCGTCTTTCTGCCCTGGAGCGTGTCGCCGAAGCCTCTGTCTGGTATACGGACAGGGCGGATTTTAGAAGCACGGATTTTTATAAGGCCCTGGATAAAGCCTCCTCGAAGCTCGGCGATAAGGTTGACGCTTTGGCGGCTCTGCCGTCCAGAAGGCCCGCGAATCGGCAAAAACGTCAACTGCAGCAGAAAAAGAAATTTGAGGCAGAAAGATTAAAGCGTGAGCAAAAGCGGGCTATGAACGCTTTTCAGGCGCAATTTTCAAAAGAGCTCGCGAAAAACGTTGAGCCGCAAATCCAAAAGCTAAATTCTGACCTGGCATCTGCATCTACATCCGCGGACGTTGTGGCGGCATTGGATTCCAGCGGCCTAATGAATGCGCCGACCCAGGGACTTAATCTTATGGGGCCGGATACCGCGCGCTCTATAGGACAGGCTTATTCTGACATCTGCTCAAAGTTTCCTTTTCTTGCGGGTAATATCGGAAGGGCTAATTGTTCTAGGCTCGGAAGCTCCACGTATGGTCAGTGCTTGATGAGTACGGGTGCGATCGATTTCAATACTAAATATTACGGGAGAGGAAATGAGGCGTCCTTCGCCGCTTCGTTTAGTAACTGTATTTCTACGCAATTCCATCCTCAGGGCGTTATGTCCAAAGGCGCAGCTTATGCAGTAGCTTCGCATGAGCTGGGGCATGCGATTGAAGGGCGCCTAGAAAAGTTAATGAAAGCCGCAGGCGTTGATACGACGGAAAAGAGAAAGAAAAGATATTTTATTTCGGGGCGCGTTAAGGATAAGGTGCTCTCTAATCTTTCCCTCGTGGATGATCGCTCAGTTATCAAGGCCGAGCTGTCCGAATATGCGGCTATGGATTCTGCGGAGTTTTTTGCCGAAGCTGTTTCTGAGTACCTCTGTAGTCCGTCTCCTAGGCCAGTGGCCGCAGAGGTTGGTAAAATACTAGAACGGTTCCTGAAAAATGATTTTTCAGACCTTGGTATTTGAGAGGAATAAATGGCCGAGAAACTTACACCTGAGACCGAAGAGTGCTATGAAAGGGTCCCTGCCTCCTTCCCCGAAGATTGGTTCGATAATGACGGACCCTGCGATGAGGGCCTTAAGCTCAAGAAGGAAGCCCCGGCTCGTGCGCACAAAGAATTGAAAGAATATCTGGACTACTGCGACGAGATGCGGAAGAAAGGCATCATCGTAAACTAATAGCTAACAACACACCATAACCGCCCGCGTGGCGGTTTTTTATTGCCTAAAGCGTAACCGTTTAGGAGGATCAGCATGGACAATTGCGAAGCTCCGAAGCGAAAACGGGGCAACCAAACTAAGTACACACCGAGTCGCGCTAAGGAGATTCTCCAGCGCCTGGCATGCGGCCACACCCTTACATCTATATGCCGAGACATGGGAATATCCCCCGCGTCCGTTTATAGATGGACCGTCGCGAACGAGGACTTTGCGAGAGACTTCGCGCGCGCGAGAGATTTCGGCGATCAGGTCCTGGAGGATGAGGCCGTCGATATCTCCGACACGATGGAAGAAGCATCTGAGACGATTGATTCGTTCAGCGAGAAACACGGAGCGTCGAGCACAGTCAAGAAAGGCGACGCCGTGGCACATCGTCGGCTCCGGGCAGAAGTCCGGCTGAAAGTTGTCGCAAGACGAAAGGGCGCAAAGATCCAACTGGATACGAACGGCGCCGGAGGCGAGGGCCTGGCGAGCGTCTACGAGAAAATCAGAGAAGTGGCTAAAGGTAAGAAATGAACGATCCTTTTTCCGAGCTGTGGAGCCCGCACAGATTTAAAGTGTTTTACGGCGGCCGTGGCTCCGGAAAGTCGTGGGCAATCGCGGAGGCCCTGATCGTCATGTCGAATCTTTCCCGGCTGCGCGTACTTTGCTCCCGAGAGTTTCAAAATTCGATTGCCGATTCGTCATATCAGCTGCTTAAAGATACGGCAGAGCGCCTAGGGCTGAGCCACCGCTTCGAGTTCCTAGAGACCGAGATCCGACACATAAACGGCTCTCGGTTCTTTTTTAAGGGCCTGCAGCAGAGACAAGCGCAGTCGGTGAAGTCGATTGAAGGCGTGGATATCTGCTGGATCGAGGAGGCGCAGTCAGTTTCGCAGGTCTCCTGGGAGACACTGATACCGACCATTCGAAAGGCGGGCTCCGAAATATGGGTCTCGTTTAATCCGCTCCTAGCGGATGATCCGACAACCAAATTATTCCTGACCGATGCGCCGCCTCCCGGCGCCTATGTCCGGAAAGTCAATTTTGATGAGAACCCATATTTTCCGGAAGCGCTCCGGCGCCAGATGGAATGGGATCGCAAAAATGACTACGAGAACTATTTGCATGTGTGGGAAGGATTTCCCCGGACAATTAGCGACGCGCAGATTTTCCGCGGGCGGTTCACGGTCGAGAGTTTTCCGGACGATCTTTGGCAGAAAGCAGATCGTTTATTTTTTGGCGCTGACTTTGGCTTTGCGAACGACCCGAGCACGCTGGTGCGATCGTTCATGTACGACAATCGGCTGTATGTCGAATACGAGGCCTTCGGCCACGGCGTGGAGTTAGACGAGCTCCCGGCGCTGTACGATTCGGTCCCGCTCTCCAGGAGCTGGCCGATCAAAGCGGACTGCTCACGCCCGGAAACAATAAGTTATTTGGCCAAAAGAAAGGGCTTCAATATCTCGGCGGCAGAGAAGTGGCAGGGCTCGATTGAGGACGGTATTGCCTATCTGAAATCTTTCGACAAGATCGTCATCCACCCGCGCTGCCGGCATACGGCAGAGGAATTCAAGCTCTACAGCTACAAGGTGGACCCGAAAACGAACGAGGTCCTTCCGATCATCGTCGATAAATACAACCACGGCATCGATGCCATTCGATACAGCCTCGACGGCTATATCACGCAGGCGGGGCTCGATGAGTTCATTCGCCTGGGCAGAGGTTAAGCATGAAGGTAAACAAGAAACTTTCTCGGACAAAGCGCGGCGGCAGCAAGCAGTTTGCCGACGGGTTTCAGAACCCGCTTTTGCGCATGGGCTTAAATACGAGCACGACGCTCAACGGCAATCGCTACATCCCTGAGTTCAAATCCTTCCAGCGCAACGAGTTGGAATGGGCTTACCAGGGCTCATGGATGTGCGGGCTCGCAGTTGACGTGGTAGCAGACGACATGACGCGCGAGGGCGTGGAGCTCCAGTGCGATGATCCGGAGGTCGCTTCTGCGATCGATATTGCGCTCGACGAATTTCGTGTTTGGGATAGCCTGTGCGACGCGCTCAAATGGGCGCGGCTCTATGGCGGTTCGCTGGCCGTCCTGCTCATTGACGGCGACGACATGGGCACACCTCTCGGGCCGATCAAACAAGGCGCATTCAAGGGCCTGCTCGTTCTCGACTGCTGGCAGGTCAACCCGTCTACTGAAGTTGTTCAGGAGCTCGGGCCGAATTTCGGCAAACCGCTTTATTACCAAGTCTTTGCCGAGCAGAGCAATATCGATATTCCCGGAGGAAAAATCCATTATTCGCGCTGTATCCGGTTTGAAGGGCGCCGGCTGCCGTACTACTTGCGACAGGCGTATCAAGGCTGGGGCGCGAGCGTGCTTGAGCCGCTTTTCAACCGGATCGAAATGTTTGACATGGCAACGGAAGGCGCGGCTCAGCTCGTCAATAAGTGTTACCTGAGGTATTACAAGGTCAAGAACTTGCGGCAAATCCTTACTAACGACGTTGCCCAAAAGGGCTTCATGACGCAGATGGAGCATACCCGGCTATTCCAGTCCATTGAGGGCATGACGCTCGGCGACATCGAGGATGATTTCCAAACCATGACCTACACGTTCACGGGCCTGCCGGAAGTCCTCCTGCAATTTGCGCAGCAGATTTCCGGCGCTACGGGTATCCCGCTGGTGCGCTTGTTCGGTCAGTCTCCGGTCGGATTCAATTCCACAGGCGAGAGCGACATCCGGCTCTATTACGACAATACGAAACAGCAGCAAGAAAAGATGCTGCGCCCGGGTCTAAAGAAAGTCCTAAACGTCATTTACATGAGCGTGACCGGACAGGCTCCGGACAAAGATTTCAATTTCGATTTCCGCCCGTTGTGGCAGATGACTAACGAGCAGAAAGGTGCCTTTGCTACGGCCATGGTCGGTGCGATTGTGCAGGCGTTACAGAGTGAATCAATCTCGCTGCCGAACGCAATGAAGGAGCTCAAAAAGCTCAGCCCGACCATCGGCCTTTTCTCCTCTATTACCGAGGAGGACATTGACGAGGCCGAGAAACAGGAAAACGAGCTCATGCCGCCAGGGGCAGGAGGATTAAATGCAGCAGCAGAACAAATTCCGGGAGCAGGCCAAAACGGCGGCTTTGGACCGCTGGTATCGCAAGCGGCTCAAGGCAGTGGCCAAACAGATCGCACAAATAGCACTGGAATGGGAGGGAAGCGACCCGAGCCAGCTCCAGCTCAGTCTGTTTGATTATTCAGTGCGGCTCGACGAATGGGCTCGCTCCGTGGCAGACATCATGCTGCGCCGTGCGGCCTCGGCAGATTACGACACCTGGCTCAGGATTGGCCAAAAGATCAGCCGGGAAACTCGCCGCAAATTGAAGGACGCAGCCGCCGGGCCGATTTTCAATCGCCTGCGCGAGGAGCAGGTCGCACTGATCCGCTCTTTGCCCATGGAGGCCGCCAAGAAGGCTCAGGAATGGGCCGCTAGCGGGCTATCGGACGGCCAGCGCTATGCCGATATCGCCCAGCGCATCAAAAACGAGCTAGGCGGCGTTACGGAATCCCGAGCGATTTGCATTGCCCGGACGGAGACTGCCCGAGCGAGATCCAACTTCACGCAGGCCAGGGCCCAGGCCGTCGGTTCTACACATTACGTGTGGCACACGGTCGGCGATAACGCAGTGCGCCCGAGACATCGCGAGCTGGATAAGACCGTTCATGCCTGGAGCGATCCTCCGATCTGCGATGTGGGTGCAGGCGGCACGCCTATTCGCAGCCATCCCGGATGCGTTTTTAACTGTCGGTGCTGGCCCGAACCGCTTTTCTACGAGAAGGACAAATGAGAAGGAAATTTCGAGACGGTCGCTTCTTGACCACGGAAAAAATCAGCCCTCTGAAGGAAAAAACTCCGGAGGGCTATTTGTTATGTCGAGACGTTCCGATTAGCCGCGTCGGATCGTTTGAATATTCAGCGGCTGAGGTCGGCTTGCCAAACATCGGCCGTGCGGTTCAGGTGTGGCGGCCGGAAGAACAAATTTTTAATCCCGAAACGATTGCCTCGTTTGAGGCCAAGCCGGTAGTCATCGGTCATGCGAGATTCGCAGATCCGGACAACTGGCGGGAGATTGCTGTCGGTACGACGCAGAACGTTCGGCGAGGAGAAGGTGACAAATCGGACTTTCTTCTCGCCGATTTGCTTTTGACGGATCGAAAAGCGATCGAGGCAGTCGAGAGCGGGGATTTGAAAGAAGTCTCATGCGGGTATGACGCGGATACGCAGGAAACGCCCCAGGGGATTGAGCAAATTGGCATCGTGGGCAACCACGTTGCTCTAGTGGTATCAGCCCGATGCTCGGGCTGCAAAATTGGAGACGGAAGCATGACAACTAGCTTAAAGACCCGCCTGCGGAAATTGTTCCGCGACGGAAACGAGGACGCATTTAACGAGGAAGTGGACAAGCTCCAGGTTCAGGACGGCGACGCACCTGACGCGGCGCCCGCTCCTGCTCCGACACCGGCGCCCACACCGACACTTGAGGAGCGCCTGGCCAAACTCGAGGCCACCGTGGCAGCACTTGCTAAGGGCCTGGCTCAGAAGCCCGTGGGCGACGCAGATACGCCGCCTGTGCCGGATGACACCGTTGATCCGGATGATGACGATGAGTTGATCGATGATCCGGACGCTCAGGCCATCATCGGCGACGCTGAGGCCCTTTGCCCGGGAATGAAAAAGCCTGTGGGCGACGCCAAGGGCGGCAAATTCACACGTAATCAGATCGAGCGCGTTATGCGCACGGCGCTGAAAGGCGCCGGCGTGAAGCAGTTCGGTGATTCCTCCGAGCTCGACGGCAAGGCGCTGGATATCGCCTTCAAGGCGGCAGTCGCTATGTCCAAGTCCGGAAAGAATCCGAGGGCCAGCGGCACACGCTACGGCGACAGCGCTGAGGATTCTGTTAACTCGATCGCATACGTCCAGAAAAAACTTAACGATTTTTGGGGAGCTAAATAATGTCTCAGTTTATTGGCACATCTATGCCTCGCGGTTCTGCCGGCGATATCACTCGCGGCATGTTTGACTACACCACCGAGGTCAAACAGAACGACACAACTACTCCGGTCGCCGACGACGGCATTCTGGTTTCTCTGACCACAACCGGCAAAGCAACTCCGGCCTCCGACGCCTCCAAGGTCTACGGCATCGCAGTTCGCGACTATCGCCAGGTGGGCCCTGATGGAAAGGTCTGGCCGAAAGACGCTTTTGTCTGCATCCTGCGCCGCGGCTACGTTGCCGTGCGTGCTGCAGGTACTCCGGCGCCGGGCGGAGCTGTCTATCTAGACGCCGCAAACAAGGGCGTTACGGCCACTAAGGCCGAGGGCGCTACGGCAATTCCTAACTGCGTGTTTATGGGCGCCAAGGATGACGTGGGCCTGGCCGAAATCGCATTCAACATCTAATAGGAGCAAATAATGCCAAGACGTTTTGCTGACGCTGAAACAATTTCCGCTACCGGCGCATTCCTGGTCGGTGAGCTTGAGCGCCTGGATGCTCGTGTTTATGAACCGATCGCGGATTTCACATATGGCAGGGATATCGACCTGCGCGACGATGTCACGATCGCCGATGAGGTTTCTTCTTTCATTCAGTCTGAATACATGGGCGGATTCGGCGGCACAGGTGCGGGTAAAAAGTCCTTCATTAAGGGCCCGGATTCCACGCCTGCCCGCGTTTCTGTTTCTCTGAAGAAGGTTGCCACACCGCTGACACTCTGGGGCATGGAGGTCGCTTACACGATTTTCGAGCTCCAGAAGGCTATGCAGGCAGGTCGCCCGATCGATGCGCAGAAACACTCTGCTATGCGCATGAAGCATCAGCTCGATATCGACACTCAGGTCTATGTCGGGGATGACGAAGTGGGCGTCAAAGGCCTGCTCAATTCCGATCAGGTAACGCATGAAAATGTCGGCACCTGGACCGATTCCACCGATGTGAAGACCGTTATCGGCTACTTCAATAACATCCTGGAAAAGGCCTGGAAGGCAACGCAGTACAACCGCATTCCGAAGAACCTTTTGGTTCCCCCGGCAATTTTCGGCAAACTGGTGAGCACACAGCTGACCAATACCGAAATGAACCTGCTGCGCTACGTTGAGGCTAATAACCTCTCCGTTGCTAACGGCGGTACGCTGACCATTCGCCCTGTGCGTTGGCTGGCCGATACGAGCTTGTTCTCTACGCCGCGAATTGTGGCCTACACAAAGGCAGTGGACGTGGTCCGCTTCCCGCTGGTTCCGATTGCCTCTCTACCGGTTCAGTACCGCAATTTCGAGCAGGCAGTTCCGTACTTTGCAGCTCTCGGTGGTGTCGAGTTCGTACGTCCTGAAATGGTTTACTACGCCGACCTGGCAGCAGTATCCGGAAGCTAAGGAGGTTTTATGAAACGAATTACAGTTCGTTGCCCGCTGGTTCTGAATATGGGCTCTCAGCAGTTCGAATTTAAGCCGACTCGATCCTATGAGGTTGAGGACGCAGTCGCGGCCCATCCGTATCTGCAAGCACACCTCGCCACGTTTATCGACATCACGCCGCCGGCAAAAGAAAAGACGGTTGAGGCTGAGGAAAAGGTCGAGGAATCGGCCGAGGAAAAGGCTGAGCCGGTAGTGAAGGAAAAACCGGCGCCAAAGAAAAATGCGAAAAAGACTACATCTGTGAAGGAGGCTGAAAATGTTGAACCAGCCTCTGACGCTTGAGGAATTTCGCAAGTTATTTCCGGAGATCGATTCGGACAGTTATCCGGACATAGCGGTTAAGGCTCGATTAGCTTTAGCCGCTAAATTTTTTTCAGAGGAAAGCTGGCCTGATCCTGAGATCCGAGCGCACGTCATGGGGCTGTATACAGCCCACTATCTGAAGCTCCAAGGGTCTGCCGCTGACGGCGGCAACGGCGGAGACACCTCCGCACTGGCTCAGGTCACCTCGATGTCTGTGGATGGCGCGTCCGTGAGCTACGACACCTCATCCTCGTCCGAGGAGGGCGCCGGCTCATGGAATCTCACTGCATACGGCCGCGAGTTGTGGCAGCTGATCCAGTTGTTCGGAGCAGGAGCCAGACAGATATGAAAAAGACGATCTCTGTTTCCATGGTGCGGCATGACGGCGAGTTGAACCAGGCACTGCAGCGCCTGGCGAAAACTGCTGTCTATGTCGGTATCTCCGCCGGCTCTAAGGGCGATACGCGAAACGATGGCGGCCCGAGCAATCACCTTTTGGGCTTTGTGCATGAGAACGGTTCACCTGTGAACAATATTCCGCCGCGACCGTTCTTAGTTCCGGGCCTGGAGGCGAATCGGGAAATGATCGTCGACGGTCTTAAGGGCGCCATGGACTGCGCGCTCAATGGCGACGAGAAAAAGTGTGGCCAGACACTCGAGCGCCTGGCGATTCGCTCGGCCTCGGCGGTCAAAAGCTACATGCAAACGGCCGACTTCGAGCCGCTCAAGCCCAGAACAATCGCAAACCGTAACCGCTCGCGCCTTACCCAGGGCACCCGCGAGAACGAGATGGAAGGCGTGGGCATCCGGCCATTGATTAACACGGGACAGTTACGCGACGCCATTGACGGCGTTGTGGTGGAGGAATGATGGCGACTTTAGACGTTGAACGTGTAATCCGATCTCCTTTGTTTACTTCGCCCTGCAAGCTGATACATTTTGTTGAGGACCTGGACGAGTTCGGTAATCCGACCTGGACCGAGGGTGACAGTACTGAGGTCAAGGCAGTCATCACGGCCGACACAAAGACGATTGCCAGATTGCCGGAAACGCTTCGGCGTGAGGGCACGATCCTAGTGCGATTCATGATTGCCGATATGCCCCCGGGCTTCGGCGGCTCCGGAAATGATGAGGTCGAGTGGCGGGGCAAGCGCTTTGTCGTCAAAGACTGCGCGGATTGCTCGCAGTTTGGCAAGGGCTTTTTGCGGCTGACTTGTTGGCCTGCGGAGGTGAGTGATGGCAGTTACTGATAGCCGGACGCCCGGATCTTTACGCCCGACGAGCTCGGACAATGAAACAGGGCTGATGGACCCGCTTCGACAGTGGATTTCTGAGCTTATCGGCTTGAGGCTTGACCTGGTCCGCGCTTCCTGGCGCCCGAAGCCGGGTACTCAGCCCGCGCTAAAAACCGACTGGTGTGCGCTTGCCCTCAAAAGCCTGGACACCACGCCCGTCTATCTCGACGGGCGCAAAGGTGATCCGTCGCTGCCATTGTCAGGAGATCAGACCTCCGTGGTGCATGAGGATTATGAGTTCGTGCTGAGCTTTTACGGCCCACAGGCGCTATTCCTCGCGCAGAGATTCAGAGACGCGGCGCAGATCGGCCAGAACCGCTCACTGCTGCGCCAGTCGGGTCTCACGTTAAAAGCGATTGATTCGCAGGCCATGCGCCTGCCGGATCTCGTTTGTGAGACGTGGGTTGATCGATATGACATGACCTTCCACGTTGCTCGGAAGGTTTCAAGAACTTACGGCGTTCGCACCATCGTCGGTGCCGATGTCGACTTTTATACAGAACGAGGTAAATTATGAGCGTTGCTCCTACATTGCCAGTCTCCGAGGTTGTAAACGTTACGATCGAGATGTCTCCGGTCGCTGCCGCACTCCGCAACTTTGGAGCTATGCTTGTGCTCGGCACCAGCGATGTCATTGACACGGACGAGCGCCTGCGCACTTATTCGGGCGTCGAGGGAATTGCCGCCGATTTCGGAACCGATGCGCCTGAGTATCAGGCCGCGGTCACCTTCTTCGGCCAGTCTCCCCTGCCTTCTCAGTTGGTTGTCGGCCGCTGGGCTAAAACAGCAACTGCCGGGCTCCTGCGCGGCCGTATGCTTGCGATCTCTCAGCAGCAGATCGCCGACTTCGAGAAAATCACTTCCGGATCTTTCACCGTTGAAATCGACGGTTCTTCTGTCTCTGTTGCCAGCGTCGATCTTAGCTCCCAGAGCAACCTGAACGGCGTGGCAACTCAGATCACGACTGCGCTGGCCTCGAAGGGCACATGCGTATTCGACGGTACGAGATTCATTATCAAATCTGCCACTACGGGCGTGAATTCTTCTGTCGCGAATGTTTCTTCTACCGAGTTGTCTAAGGTTATGGGCCTGGATGCCGGAACGACCAAAGTCAACGGCGCGGAAGCCGAGAACCTTGTCGACGCAGTAACGGCCTGCCTGGATTACACCAATTGGTACGGCCTGTATGTGTGCGGAACCGACTGGACGGACGCCGATGCGCTGGAAGTTTCGGCGCTCATCAATGCCGCGCGGCCCTCTCGCATCGTGTCCTGGACGTCTCAGAATACGGGTGAAATGGATTCTACAAATAGCACCTCGCTGGGCTCCAAGCTCAAAGCGCTGGGCTATAACCGCACGATCTGCACGTTCTCCAGCACCAGTGACACCGCCGGTGTCTCGGTCCTTGGGCGCATGAGCACGATCAACTTCGAGGGATCGAATACCACGATCACTCTGAAATTCAAACAGCTCCCGGGTGTTGTTGCCGAGAACTTGAGAACGTCCCAGTCGCTGGCCTTAAGAAACAAAAACGTCAACGTATTCGCGGCATTCCAGAACGACACTTCGATTTATAAAGAAGGCGTCACGTCCGGAGGCTGGTTCATTGACGAAACTCATGGCCTTGACTGGCAGCAGAACCGAGTGGAAACCGATCTTTGGAATCTGCTCTATACGACTACGACCAAGATCGGCCAGGACGAAGCGGGCATGACCGCAATTTTGGCGACGATCAACAAGTCGCTTGACGCGGGCGTCCGAAATGGTCTCATCGCCCCGGGCGTCTGGAACGGCGATTCTTTTGGTTCTCTCCAGAAGGGCGACACGCTCACCTCAGGATATTACGTCTACATTCAGCCGCTGGAAGAACAGGCGCAGAGCGATCGCGAGGCCCGTAAGGCACCTCCGATCAAAGTGGCTATCAAATTGCGCGGCGCAGTTCACTTTATTGACGCCACGCTCACGATCAATCGATAAGGAGAAACAGGATGGCAACTTATTCCTTTATGGATGTCACTGCGACATTCGCAGGGCCGACCGGCGTGATCGATCTCGGATACGGTTCCGCGCCCTCCAAAGAAGGCATTTCCGTAGAGTTCAATCAGCCCCGGAATAATATGACGCCGGGCGCAGATGGCGAGGTTATGCATTCTTTGAGGGCAGACAAAAGTGGAAAACTTACGATTCGGCTTCTTTATACATCCCCCGTGAACGCAAAGCTCAAGGCTATGTTTAACGCCCAAAGTTTGAGTTCGAGCGCCTGGGGCAACAATGTCATTACCGTCCTTAACAAAGGTAATACGGACACGATTGTGGCCCGATCGGTCGCTTTCCAGGGGCTTCCCAGTCAGACCTTCGCCGAGGATGGTCAGCCCGTTCTTGAATGGGGCTTTGACTGCGGCAAAATCGACACACTGAGCGGGACTTACTAATGAATAAACTCGTACCTCAAAAATTCACATTGCAGGGGCATGAGTATCTCGTTGGGCGGCTCGATCTTTTTGAAGCTATGAAGCTCCAAAAGCGGCTCGGGCCGCTGATGCCCACGGCATTCAATAATGTCCTCTATGGCATGTGGACGGCTTACGGGAAATCCATGCCGGAATCCAAAGCGACATTGAGCGACAAACTGACTGAGTTCGTTACTTTGCTCGCGGTCTGTCAGCCACTCCTAGATCGCATTGCGGCCATGCCTGACGCGGATTTTGATTTTTGCGTGCGCACTGCGCTGAGCGTGGTGGAGCGTCGCTCTGAGGACGGAAAAACCTGGACCCGAGTGTATTCAGGTGGCACGCTGGTGTTCGATGATATCGATTTCACAACCACATGCATATTAGTGAGCGCTGTCGTACAGCGTGAGCTTCGCCCTTTTATCGACGCTTTGAATCTTTAACGTTCGCTCATAGCGTCGAAAACAGTCAGCAGGAACCGAGCCCGTTCAGAAGTCTTCCTGATGGCCTGGATTTCCTGATGCGTCCTGTTTATCACGGGATGATCAGCTATCTGGACCTGAAGGGTGACGATCTGACACTTGAGGACATCCTGCTAATGAACGTTTATATCGACAACCAAAAATACAACGAATTTGTTTTAGAGAAGGAGCGCAGCCATGAGTAGCGTTCTCGCCGGTTTCCTCGTCCGCTTAGGCTTTGTGGTCGATAAAGACGAGCAAGCCAAGTTTCAAGCCTCAATCGACTATGCTGGAAAGCGCATGAAGGAGATCGCCATGCGAGGCGCCGCCATGGGCACTGCGTTCTCTGCTGCATTCGCTAAGAGCACTCAGGAAACGAATCGGTTCTATAACATCACAAACCAAATTGGCGGCTCTGTCCGGGGCTTGAATAACGTTGCCTCAGCAGTGGCCAAAGTCGGCGGAAATGTGGACGAGGCAACGAATAGCCTTAAGACTTTTGCCAATAAATTAACGTTTATTCCCGGTATGGCGGACTACACCAAAAATCTCACAGGCGTCGATGTGAGAGATAAAACGGGAAAGTTGAGAGAGTACAGCGATATTTTGCTCGACCTTATAGAGCGATGGAAAAAAACAGGTGACGCCGTGGGCCGCGTTGAGGCATCGTTTTTAGGCTTGGATGGCGCGTATGCCTCCCTCATGAAAAAGGACTTTCCTGCCGAGCTTAAGAAAACTAATGAGCAGCAGGGAGAACTGGCTGACATGGTCGATAAGTCGGCGGATTCCGTACATCGCCTCTCAAATGAATTTTCACGCACCTGGGAAATCATATCCATGGGGAGCCAGGCCGCTTTCGGGACGCTGTCTGACAGCCTCGGCCTGGATAAGGTTGCCGAAAAGTTCAATAAAACACTCTCGCAGGAATTGCCCGCCTGGATCCAGACAGAAAAAAATATCTGGGATCAATCCCACGGCGTCGGCGACTACCTCAAAAACTTCTTTTTTAAAGCAGACGAATTTCAGGATGCTGAGCGCTACAAGCGCCATCTCATGGACGATGAGCAGGTGCAGAAGTTCTTACGCAAGAAATACACCAAGCAAAAATCGGTGCTCGATGATGAGGCCGAGGAGGGTGTGAGCATCGTGGACGATTTCGATAAAAAGGGCTTCGAGGAGGAGCTGGCGAGATATCGAGCCGCTAAAAAAGCTGCGGCACAACCCGCGAAACCCGCGCAGGCAGAACCACCTCCGGTTCCGGGAAAGATGAGCAGAGGGCTACGAAACAACAATCCGGGCAATATGCGTCCGGTATCGCGAAATCAGCCTAATGACGGTGCTTTTGCGATTTATCGCACGCCGGAAGAGGGCTGGGGCGTCCTAGGCAGACAGCTAAAAGGCTACGCTAATGCGGGCCTGGATAACGTCGCGTCCATTATTTCCAAGTACGCACCTGCTGCGGACCACAACGAGACAGGGCCTTATATTCAGTCTGTGACAGCTAATATGAGCCGGCGCCTAGGATCGGATGTAGGTGCGCTGACACGCCTCGATCTAAGCGACCCGCGAGTGCTTAAGGCGCTCATGCAGTCGATCACGGAGCATGAGAATTTCCGAGGCGCCTCTCAGTATTTTGAAGGCGCCTCTTTTGATAAAGAGGTGCTCGCCGCCGCGCAGTCGCAGTGGCGGTCTAAGGTCGTCAACGAAAGGGACAAAATTCCATCCCGGGGAAGTGTTGTCGTGAACCAAAACATCACGATCAACGGGGCTGATAATCCGCGCGCTGTCGGTCAGGCCGTGGCGCATGAGACCCTGCTGGCCCAGAACCGATACGGCCAGCGCAACCTCAGCTAGGGAGGAAATATGCCTTCTTTACCGTACAGCCTGGAGGCTCTGCTTCTAGGCCGAAAACGAGAATTTGCCGGAATTATTCCGGACGTCGTGGTTAGCGAGGAGCACGAAAACGAGGTCGTGGTAACGCGCCATCCGGTCGATACCGGTGCCAATGTTTCGGATCACGCGTATCAGATGCCGACGGTGATTAATTGCCAATTTGGATGGTCGGATTCCTCCAGGCTCTTAAATTCGATCTTGGATTTTTCGATCTTTAAGGGCCTGACCACGACAAAAGACGTCTATGAAAAACTGCTCGAGCTTCAAGCCAAGCGGGAGCCGTTTTCGCTCTCTACCGGCAAGAAGCAATATCCGGCAGTCATCATAACGAAGTTAAAAACAACGTCGACCGTCGACACCGAGAGCTCCTTAGTAGTGGACATCACTTTCGAGGAAATCCGATTCGCCCGGACAAAAGAGGTCACGCTGCAGGAAGCTCAGCAAAAGAATCCTCAGCAGACAGCCTCTGTTAATCAGCGCGGTGCCTCGTCGCCCGTATTGACTACTGCGGGGAATCGGCCATGAGTATTTATCAAATTCCTTTGAGTACCGGCGCCCAGAGCTTTTCAATCCGGCTCGGTGAATATAACTACCGCATGACGCTGATTTACAGAGATGCGGACTGCGGCGGCTGGTTTCTAGATATGGTCCGGACAGACGGCTCGGATGCGCTCCAGGGCCTACCGCTGGTGACTGGTGTCAACCTATTGGCGCAGTTTGGCTATAAGCGTATGGGCGGGGCGCTTTGGTGCGAGTTGCCGAAGCAGGTCAAAAACTACGAACCGAGTTATCGGGACATGGGCCAAACGCTGAGCCTTTTTTGGAGTGACGAATGAGCGAAACTGACAATAATCGCCAGTGGCTGAGATATTTTCGCCTCGTTGTGGCAGTCGACAAGGACAATCAGCAGGCGATTGACCTGAGTGAATTTCGATGCAAATTCCGAATCTCTCAGGCTGTAATCGGCAAGCCCTGCACCGCTGAGATCACGGTTTACAACGTCTCGCAGGAAACAGTAAATCGCCTCGGTATCGGTACAAACGTCATCGAAAACCAAGGCATGCGCGTCATCATTGAGGCGGGCTATCAGAGCCATCACGGCATTATTTTCCAAGGCGATCTATGGTGGAAATCCGTCGGCCGCGAGAGCGAAACAGAGACTTTCATGCGCCTGGTAGCTGCTACCGGCGACAGGGCGAGGCAATATGCCGTGGTGAATGTCTCAGTGGCCAAAGGCGCCTCTCAGCGCGAGATCTTTGACAAGGTACTCGACGCCATGAAGGAAAAAGGAGTTGGGGCCAAGCAAACTGTTATGGTCCCTTTCATGGATTCCAGACTTCCCCGTGGAAAAGTCATGTTTCGGATGGCTACCGACGCCATGAACGGTATCGCTGACACAAATAATTTTGACTGGGGCTATGGCGTTGACGGCCTTGTCGCCATTCCTAAAACACCGACATACGACCCGAACGAGAGGGTAATCGTCCTTAACGCTGATACCGGGCTAATCGGGCGCCCCACGCTTGACGAGGACGGCCTGGACGTCCAGGCGCTACTTAATCCGAACCTGGAGATCGGCGCCAAGATTCAAATCGATAACGCCTCGGTACAGCGAAACAACTACGACACAACGGTGTCCGAGGACGCGGTTACGAAAAATCAGGCGGTAACGGACGCATTCTTATCGGCGGATGGCGTGTATCAGGTGATTTCCCGCGAGCACGTGGGCGACACGCGCGGGGAGGATTGGTACACAAATTTGATCGTCGTGGGCGTTAATTCAGCCAGCAGACCGATTGCTCCATCTGTTTTCACGTACACATCGGACTGAGGACGATATGGATTCAACCGCAACAATTTTTGACCCGAATCGATTCTCCGAGAAGGCTACAAATAGCCGCTTGACCCAAGTATGGACCGCACTCCCGGGGATCATCCAGAAGTTCGATGCGGGCGCACTGACCTGCGAAGTTCAGCCGGCGATAAAAGGGCGTGTCACGCAGGAGGATGGCTCTATCCAGCTTGTAAATATGCCGCTTCTCTTAGACTGCCCTGTGGTGTTTCCGCACGGTGGCGGCTGCAGTCTCACGTTCCCGATTAAGGCCGGGGACGAGTGCTTGGTCGTTTTCGCTTCTCGGGGAATCGATTACTGGTGGCAGCTAGGAGGAATTCAACCTCCTCCGGAAGCAAGAATGCACGATCTATCGGACGGTTTCGTTATTCCCGGCCCGTGGTCCCAGGCTCAAAAGATCAGCGGCGTGAGCACCAGTGCTGTGCAGTTGCGTAGTGACGACGGTGCGGCCTTCATTGAGCTCAATCCCGGCAGTCATAACGTGAAATGCGAGACACCCGGGGACTTTTCCGTGAAGTGTAAAAATTTTACGGTAGAGGCCTCAGCCAGTGCCAGCATTAAAGCCCCGGCGATCCAGCTCGAAGGCCCGCTGACCAATACCGCAGGATCGGCCGCGCAGATGTCGGGCGGCGTGGAAACCGACGCAGACGTTACTGCCGCAGGTATCAGTCTCAAGTCGCACGTCCATTCCGGTGTTTCTACAGGCTCCAGTAACACGGGAGGGCCTAAATAAATGAGAGTAAGGCGAACAACGGCCGACGGCGATATTTGCTTCGGCCACAATGCAAACGATTATTTAGTCAACACGCCCGAAGCCGTCGCGCAAAATGTCCGGACACGCCTCGCGCTTTGGCAAGGGCAGTGGTTTATCGACACCGATGAGGGAACGCCCTATCTGCAGCAGATTTTAGGCAAGCAAAGCGCGGCTGATCTCGTAATCAAAAGCCGCATTTTGGAAACCCCGGGCGTTCAGCAGATTGACGAATTTGAGGCGGTGCTTGACCCGAACACTCGGCGCCTGACCATACAAGTCAAGCTCACCACGGATTACGGCCCGGCGAGCATTAACGGAGAAATTACATGATTGATGATCCGGTTTTTTTAGTTACCGAGACAGGTATCTCAGCTCCGTCCTATGAAGAAATTTACGAGTACCTAAAGGGCCGCATGCGGGCCATTTTTGGTGATGACATCAATCTGGACGCTGACACCCAGGACGGCCAGATGGTCGGCATTGTGGCGGCTACTATCTCGGACGTGAACGCTCAGGCGATCGCGGTTTATAACGCATACAACCCAACCACGGCGAAGGGCGTGGCGCTGGATTTTGCGGTCAAGGTCAACGGCATCACGCGGCAGGCCGCATCACACTCCCAGGTTGATCTTCGGATCGTTGGTCAGGCCGGGACGCATATCGTCAACGGCGTGGCCCTGGATGAGGCGGAGAACAAATGGAATCTGCCCGCCGACGTTGTGGTTCCACCTGCTGGCGAAATCACTGTAACGGCAATTGCTGCAGAAGAAGGAAACATTCGGGCACCTGCCGGGACTGTCAACCGTATCGGAACCCCGACGCTCGGCTGGCAAACTGTAGAAAATATTCTCGCGGCCGAGCCCGGGGCGCCGGTGCAAACCGACCTCGAGCTTCGAGTGCAGCAGTCGAAATCGACAGCGCTCCCCAGTGTTTCGCTGTGGGAAGGCATTATCGGCAGTCTGCTGACCACGGCCGGCGTGCGACGTGTTAGTGGCATTAAGAATGACGGCGATACCCCGACAACTGAGGGCGTCCCCGGACATTCGATCGCGATGATCGTCGACGGCGGGGAAGTGGCCGATATTGCAAAAACGATTTTCTTAAAGAAGGGTGAAGGTGTCGGAACCTATGGCTCCACGTCGTACAACTATCTGGACACTTATGGCTTCCCTAATACGATTAAGTTCTCGCGTCCGACGGTCGTGCCGGCTTATTGCAAACTCACGATCTCGCCGGCCGCCGATTATCTCTCCAGTGCCGAGGAGGAGATCAAGGCTCGGATCGTCGCTTACATCAACTCCCTGGACATCGGCGAATCTGTAAACATCGCCCGGGTGCTTGCAAGCGCGGTAAAGACTGACGCAGGGATCGTGGACGAACGTTTTAGCGTCGAGGCCATCACGCTTGGCCGCTCGGCTACAGCTCAGACCGCCGCCAGTCTCGCGATCGCGTGGAATGAGGCGGTTTCGTGCGCTTCGGAAAACGTAACAGTGGAGGTGCAGACATGAGCGACGCAAATCGTTATACCGAGCTGATTGCCGGGGCGCATTTTGACAAGCCGAAGTACCAGCAATTTATTTATGAACTGACCGAACCGCTGAACGAAGCAAGAAAACGTTTGGCGGTTTTTTATAAGCATTTCGACGTTGACACTGCTGTAGGCGTCCAACTGGACGCGGTCGGCGTGCGGGTCGGGATCTCCAGGCGCCTTCCTATGAAATTGGTCGGCGTCTATTTTGCCCTGGACGATGTCGATGGTGTCGGTTTCGATAAAGGCGTCTGGAAAGGGCAGTTTGATCCCTCGGACGGCATGGTGACGCTTGACGACGAAACTTATCGCGCAGTGATTAAAACGAAAATCCTCGCAAATAAATTCGACGGCAAAAACGAATCGGTCCCCGAGTTTTTAAATACTGCTCTCGGATATTTCGGCGTCCCGGCAAAGCTCTTTGGCTTCCAGGATCAGCAGAATATGCACGTGGTGATCAATCTCACGAAAGCAGAGACGCCTCCCATTGTTTGGGAGCTCATAAGCCGCCGACTAATCGACATTGTGGCGGCAGGCGTCGGCATGCAGATCGTCGACAACGTGCCGTACTTCGGATTTGACTACGAAACGGCCTCGATCAAGGGCTTCGATTCCGGTCACTTCTTCCCGTTTGAAAACTAAACATTCATTTATCTCATCAGCCTCGCGAACAGCGGGGCTTTTTTATTGGGTGTGATATGGCAACCATCAATGAATTCCTTCCTTTCGCAGATCAGAGTACTGCCAATTTGATTCCGTATGCCGAATGGGTAAATGCCGCAAAGCGCTTAACCGGTTTCGTTTCTGGTATTGCGAAATCCAACGAAATGAATCGCGTTTTTGCGCAGGGCGCCCAGGCAGGCTATGCGATCGCAAAATTTATCGAGCGAACCTTAAGCGAGGACGTTTATGTGTCGGACGGGGAGCGTCTGGCTGATCAGTTCTATCGTGCGATTGTCCAAATGTCCTATCGTGCCACGCCGATCGGCTGCATCCTAACGTTTCCAGTTCACGTAGAGATCGACGGATACGTGGCGACCAATAACGGCGGCAATTTGTCGCAAGCTACATACGATCAGCTCTACGCCGTTTATGGCACAAAATTCAATACTTCGAGCACATTGGCCAATCAGTTCGGAATTCCTGATATGGCACATCGCGTATTCGAAGCCGCAGCAACGCTTGAGGAAATCGGCTGCTATGTAGCAGCTGGGTTACCGAATATCTTGAGCAGTGGCCGAGGGTTTGACGATCAATTCGACATATCACAGTACGGCTTTCACGACCTTACTGGAGCAATGTTTATCTCTAGGACAGGGCCTAGAAAATTTGACCGTGATATGTATGAAAGTCATACATCCGGATCACTCGCTTGGACTTTCGATGCCTCGCGAAACTCTTCTCTCTTCGGAGCTTCGACAACCAACCAACCCGCCGCTTTACAGCTTTATTGCCTTATTCGCTATTGATACCGAATGAGGCAATGCATCCTAAGTGAGGCAGGCTGAACCGTTGTTACAGTGTCGGAATATACAGTAGAAACGAGATTCGCTAAAAACTTTACCGTCTCCCATGCGTAAGGGCGGCTCTCTCCGGCTTTCCTTACGATTTCGACGCCATAGTCGCATCCGTAACTTTGGAAAGCACCGTTAGGCTGAGGCTGGCCTTGTTCTCGCAGGTGCGAGATGTTTCCTGGAATATTCGGGAATTCTCAGAAACCGCGATTTGCTAGTATAAAATTCTAAAATTACGTTATCTAATTAGAATAAGAAGTATAATACGG
>OGEQ01000818.1_pt1 | contig 29526 bp, 31 predicted proteins | sample 1570731 | NCBI WGS metagenome assembly OGEQ01 (sample SAMEA2582132, study PRJEB24529) | metagenome | biome: Human gut stool | place: China | collected 2011
CGCACTTGGTGAAGCCGGTCAGGCCGGGAGCGGCACGGATGTACTCGTCTTCCACATAGATGCGCACGGGGTTGATGCCCTCGGCGTAGTAAGCGCCCGACGGAGCAGCGATGATGCAGAAGATATAGTGCTTGGAAGCGTGCACGCCCAGGCCCACATCGTTTGCAAACACGAAGGGACGGATGTACAGGGAAGCGCCGTCAGAGTGGGGCACCCAGTCACGGTCCACATCCACCAGAGTCTCCACAGCCTGGATGTAATCTTCCACGGGGATCTTGGGGATGCACAGACGGTCGGCGGAATCCTGGAAACGCTTTGCGTTGCAGTCCGGGCGGAACAGCTGGACGGTGTCATCCGCAGTCCGGTAAGCCTTCATGCCCTCGAAGATCTCCTGAGCATAGTGGAACACGACGGTAGCCGGGTCCAGCTCAAAGGGGCCGTAGGGGACGATGCGGGCATCGTGCCAGCCCTCGCCCTCGGTGTAGTCCATCACGAACATATGGTCGGTGAACTTCTTGCCAAAGCCCAGGTTGTTCTCGTCCGGCTTCTCCTTGGGAGAAGTGGTACGGGTGATCTTGATATCCAACATGATAAATTTCCCTCTTTCCTGATCACGGGCGCTGCACAGTTCCTGCGCCCGAAACGCCGAATGTTGTTTTCTATTATAATAGGATGACCAGCTTTTGCAAGGAATCGCAAAATCTTTCATCTTTGGGCCGGGTAAGTTGCGCCAAATTATGAGCAGATGTATGTGCAAACTGCTAAAAAAATGATACAATAGGGGTACAAACCGTGTTTTTGACCCGGAAAGGAGTTTTGTTTTATGATCCAGGGCGTCATTTTTGATATGGATGGCCTGATGTTCGACACCGAGCGCATCTGGGCCACCCTGTGGGAACCCGCACTGGCCGGGCTGGGCCTTTCTTATAAGGAGGGGCTGGACGAAGCCGCCCGCGGCACCGCAGGCGACTCCATGCGGGCGGTGCTGCGCCGGTTCTATGGGCCGGACTGCGACCCCGACCGCATCATCGAGGCCCTGCATGAGCAGGGTGAGACGGCCTTTCTGGCCCCGCCGCCCAAAAAGCCCGGCCTGGACGAGATCCTGGCCTGGCTGGAGCAGCGGCACATCCCCATGGTGGTGGCCTCTTCCAGCCGTATGGCCTCCATCCGGCATCATCTGGACGGCTGGGGCCTGACCCACTACTTCAAGGCCGTCATCAGCGGGGAGCAGTTCACCAGCTCCAAGCCGGACCCGGAGATCTTCTACCGGGCCGCCGAGATGCTGGGCACAAAGCCGGAGCACACCCTGGTGCTGGAGGACAGCTACAACGGCGTGCGCGCCGGGGCCGCCGGCGGTTTTGTGACCGTGATGGTTCCGGACCTTGCCCAGCCGGACGACGAGATGCGCCGCCTGTACACCGCCGAGTGCGCCAGCCTGCACGAGGTGCGCCGGATGCTGGAAGAAGGCCGGCTGTAAGGGTTTCGTCTTTCACGACCGCCGGGACGATGCCCCGCCGCACCAGACCGGTCACGAATCGTTTCTCCACCCCGGCTTCCTTTCCCCGCCGGGTGATGGTCAGGCTCAGGGTATCGCCCACCGATGCGATGCCGCAGTTGTAGGGGGAGTGCGCCCGGGGTGTCAGCAGAAAATCCAGCCGCACGAGCTCCCGCCGGACCGCATCCGGGAAGGAGACCTGCCCCAGATTGGAGATCGTGATGCAGGAGCTGTGCCCTGCGCAGGAAATCCCGCAGCAGGTCGGTGGCGAACCCACCATCTCCATGACGGCTCTTTTGGAATTGCGCAAGGATGCCGACCCGGAAATGAAGGCAAAGCTGCGCTTGGCACTGCTCACCTGATGCAAAAAAGGGCACTGATTGCAATGCAATACAGCGCCCTACATCATCGGACATGGATAACACCCACCGTGCAGAAACCGTGCAGCCATGGCTTATAAAACAAAAAAGCCATGAAATCTTTCGATCCACAGCTTCCACGGTAGACATTCCTAACCATTGGGACCCGCAGGCTAAGCAACAGCCCACTGGGCTGATTGCTTGCGGCGCTGTGCGCCGCCGCCTTGTTCGAGCCCCTTCCATTGTGCAGACAAAAAGAAAAACCAGTACACAATGTGTACTGGTTTTTCTTGGTGCGATGGAAGGGACTCGAACCGCCGGCCTACTGATTCGTAGTGATGAATTACCCGTTTTGAACCGTTGCGAATCATGCGGTTTTATATAGAATCATCGTTATTTTCGTTTCGAGTTGTTTCTATTCATTTTTGTGCGCTACGGTTCAATAGCGCGCAAATAGCGCGCAAAACATCAGGGCAATAAATGGGACACTTTATTTTTGAAAGTCACGGTTTGCGTTCTCATGCCGTCCGTTCTTCCACGCTCTGGATGTCGCTGCCGTACTTCTCCGCATACGCCTGCAGGCGGGCTTCGTACTTCTGCACCTGCCGTTCCCAATATTCCACAGACCGCTCCTGCACGCTGCCGCGCCCCTTCCATGCACTAAAGCCAGTTCCGCACCATGCCCGTGTGCTGATAACATCATCATGCCAGCGCTGGATCGTGGACAGTCCTTTCATTTTGCAGATTGCTTTACCCTCGATTATACGCACCCTTTCCCCTCGCACTCCCAATTCTTTACCGATGGTCTGCAAGGTCTGGCCGTCGTAATACCGGCGGCGCAAAACAGTTGCTTCACGCTCGGTCAGATGCTGCGTCATGGCTGTTTCAAGGGCCGTGTGCAGCTCTTCGGTGTAAATATCATCCTCTGCCTGTTGGAATGCCTGCACAGCCGCCGGGTCTTCGATGGTTTCACCTTTGGTGCTGCTGCCTTCGTCCGATTCATCAAGGCGAACGTCAAGGCTGCTGCACTCGTTCAGCGGGTTTGCAGATACAGCCACGCGCCTGCCGTTCTCGGTTGCAACCACACGTGTGTGCTCTCCACAGGTGGCGGTGCGAATCTGCTTCAACAGTGCGTAGCTCAGATACGTTGTGAAATTGCCCTGTTCTGCGCTGTAGTGCTTGGCGGCATAGTCTACTGCAAAATATCCTTCCTGCACCAAATCTTCAAAGGATAGGCCCGCATTGTCCGCAACAGGCTTGTTCTTCTCGTACCACTGCCACAGCTGCCGCCGAATAAAACCCTTGTTGACTTCCCACAGCTGGCCCAAAGCAAAGGTATTCCCGGCGGCTGCCAGAGCTGCGAGGGCTGCGTTTGTGGCCTGTTGGTCGTTCTTTGCCTGTTTCTGTTCCATTGCTGCATCCTTCCTTTTTTCGTGTGCATTTTTGTTTCAAATGAGAGTTTATGGACACGATACGCGGGCGCGCGTGGCTGTGTGAACGACCTACACACCCCGCCTTTTTTAGTGCGCACAAACGCGCACATTGACGCTCTCTTTTTTATGCCGCACAAATCCGCACATCCACGGGCAAGGGGTGGCGATTCACCACCCGCCTTTTACTCAAGTCTGAGTAAAGCTCAGAACTGCGAAAAAGCCAATTTTTCACCGCTTCACCACCGCTTGGCGGTTTTGGACATTTTTGTCCAATAGCTTTTTGAGCGTCCCGGCAGCGTATAGATCGGACCAAAACTGGGCAAATCTCCCCAAGATTGGGGAGGTCGATTTATCGGAAAGTCCAATTTTGGACCGTCCTTTTCGTGGCGCAAAATTGCGCTGCCAGTTGGCGGCGGAAAATTCCGCTCTCCTTTGCCTCAATGGTTTTTCGCAAAAATCCGAAAAACCGCCGGGGCTATCAAAACTGAATTTTCAGCGCTGACCCAAGATGTGCGTAGTTTTGCGCATATCTACCCGCACAACCTTTTCCACAATTTTGTGTGATAGCTTTTTTTCGTTCCGTCGCAAATTCTCAACAAGTTGAGAAAAGGTCACGTTCTCTCGCTTCCCGAATTTGAGAAGCAAAACCTATCTTCCCAAAATGGAAGATAGTGCTTTCGCTCACTTTTGAGCAAAAGGGCCTGTATCAGGCACCGGCCCCCGCCGGGGTGTCCATCTGACAGACCCCCTTTACCAACCCGGTCACCAAAACAGTGACCGAAACCAGATATGCACCGCCGGGGTATGATTTCAATTCACACCCTTACCCCGTGTCGCGTTTCACGACGTAGGGGCTGCGCAAAACTTCGCAGACCTCACACAGCCGAAAATTCGGCTCAGACCATCACCCTGAATTAGGGTAGTGGTTTTGAACACGGTCATTTTTGACCGCGTTGCACGGTGGACAAAATTGTCTGCCGTTGCTTTCCAGATATGCAAAGCGAGATTACCCGCTCAAAAATGAGCATCCAACATTGGTTTCACAAAAATGTGAAACCAATAACCGCCGGGGCTATCCATTTTTGGACACCCCCTTCAACCCGTTCAAATTTGTACAGGTTCATTGGTGAGACAAAACTGTCCAGCCAATCCCAGCGGCGCCACTAAAGTCCGATTTATATCCCCATTATACCACATTTTGACGCACAGAAAAAGCGCACATCGGTTTATTTTCCGTCTTGTGCGCTTTTCTTTCTGCCATTCAGCAGCCCTTTACAATTTCCAGCTCGTCCAGTGCTTTCATCGTGCTCTGCAGCTCGTCAGCGGCCTTGTCGAGAGATTCAATGATGCTCCACAGAAGTGTGTAATACATGGGCAGTTCATGCCAGAGGGCTTCCAAATCGTACTTACTGCAATCGGCTTCCCGATTGAGTTCATCCGCCTTGCCGCGGCTGTTCATCCAGCTGTCCATGATAAACAGCAGGTTCTTCAGGTCGGCCAGACGCCCCATCGTGGTTCCCACGTCCAACGCTTCCACTTGCTTTGCAGTCAGGATCATTATCTTGTCCCCCCTTCAGGCTCTGATAATACCGCTTGCGAAGATCCACACCAACTGCACCTTGTCCGGTGCTGCCTTCTGCAGACGGGTGTTGATTGCGTCGATCATGTTCTCCTTCTGGTCGCCCAGATCGCCAAAGAACAGGGCGTCCACGCTGATGTCAAGCAGAGCTGCCAGTGTCTTGGCCTCGCAAAGCCGGAACTCGGTTTCCCCGTTCAGCTTCTTATTCAGCGTGTTGGTGGATATCTGCAGCGCTCTTGCCACGTTCTCCTGCTTCAGGCCGCGCTCCCGGATCATTGCTCGAATATCATTCATCGTGACTTCCTCCTTATGTCGGTTCCCGGCGGTAAGGGGTCACTGTTTTGGTGACACCTACCGGGGTTATGAAATTTTGGCTAGGTCAATTTGACCCAGTGCAAAGGCTTTACGTGGGTCAATCTGACGCAGTGCAACCCACTTGATTTGCGCTCTACTGGGTCATTTCGGCCCAGTGTGAATACGATTCTACGTCATTTTTGCTTTTCACGCACTGGGTCAATCTGGCCCACATATACTATATATAGCCATCTATACCCGAAAAAAGTGTGCGGCTTTAGAGCCGGGGAAAGCAGGGGTCAAGGGGAAGAAAACGAGGACGGGGCCTATGGGCCTACTGAATAGAATTCGCTGAATGCCTTGCCCGGTGTTGTCTTCCCTTTGCTCCCGTTCTTTTGTTGGTGTGGTCAATGATAAAGAATCATCCATCATCAAACCAGCGGAAGGAAAAAGAGTAGTCGTTCGCTGTCCGGGTTGTTTTGCCGCTGCGTTCCTTCTGGATAAAGCCCGCTTCTTCCAGTTCCTTCATGTATCGCTGCAATGACTTTCTTGGTATCCCGTACTGTTCCGCCTTTGATGCTGGAATCTGAAAGTTGATGCTCCCGGCGGCTTCCATTGCACAGCAGATGTAGAGCTTGAAAGCGCCTGCGCTCAGACTGCGGAACTTTTCATGAAACAGCAGGGAATTGCCGATCTGAACAAACCGGGCCTCTCTGCAGTCCCTTTTTGCGCTCATCCAGCGCGGTAGAGGCTTTGCACTGCTCCTTGCCATCCACTTTCACCTTTTTCCCCGGCAGGCTTCACATACCCCCGCCGGGCCTTCCTGATCGTGTTACTGGGCTTCCAGCGGCTTCACCTGCGATGCACCGAAGAACGATGCCCGGTAGGTCTGGCCGTCTCCCTTGCTGCTGTGGATCAGCACCGCCTGAAACAGAGCCTTTGCGCCATGCTCCACCATGTACCCGGCGGCTTTCCAGCCCGCCCAAGTGTTCACAGGCTCGGTGATCCCGGCGGCCTGCTGAGCTTCCTCGATGCGCTTGGCGTTGACCGGGGCGGCCTTTGCGCTGTTCCATGCCCGGTGCAGGGCTTCGGCAAAGCTGCTCACGCCCTTGCGGTACAGCTTCCATGCCTTGTGCATGATCTCGGAGAGATTGTACTTTTTCATACTGTCCTCGCTTTACTTTGCGGGTCAGCCTTGTTATAATGGGCTTGACCCTGTTGTGGGTTTGGCGTGGTGACTGTTTGGAGATGGGCACCGCGCCATTTTCTTTTATACAGCTGATCGGGAAGTGGGTTACTGACTTAGCATGCGTTCACGGCTTACAGCGCTCCCGGTTCTTACTTCGCCCCTTGCCTTCCGGTCGTGCTTCCCTTGCTGTGTCTTTATTATATACGTTAATACATATTTTGTCCATTGACATTCTTTACAAACATTAACGTATAATTTTTGATACATTGTATATGTTGACGTATATGCTAGAATATGATATAATCATCATAAAGAGGTGAGATTATGCCAACAAGTGAAGCTCAAAAGCGCGCCAACGCGGCTTATAACCGCCGTCAGGATAATATCATGCTGCGGCCCTCTAAAGAGGACGGCGCACGCATTCGCAAGGCTGCTGCCGATGCCGGGAAGAGTGTCCAGCGGTTTTGTCTTGATCTCGTATTGCCCCATTGCCCGGAAGCGGCAGACGTGCCCACAGAGGACACCGCCGGGGAAGTAGAAAAGAGTGAGGTGTAATCATGGCAAATACCTGTCCTGTCTGCGGCGGCAAGCTGGGCCTGCTGAACCGTGAGAAAAGCGCTGACAGCCTGATCTGCGCCAGCTGCAGCAACTTTTTCTATTCTAAGCTGGGTTTCCGGGCAGCAAAGCAGTCAACAGCCGCCCTTGCGGACTACTGGGCTACACTGGAACAGCGTCGGAAGGTGTTCAAAGAAACCGATTCCATCTATGATGGTGACGCGCTCTTTGTGTCCATCGACAAAACTAACCGGCTGTTTTGCTTTGGGCACCGCAGCGGTGATAAAGGCCCTTGCATGATCTACAGCTTTGATGAAGTCGCCGGTTATGAATCTGATGTGCCTGACGATTTGACGGTGACAGAGACCAAAGGAGGTATTGGCCGTGCCGTGATCGGCGCAGCCGTTGCCGGGCCTGTGGGTGCGATCGTGGGCGCTGCCACCGCCAAAACAGAGACCCGCAAGGGTCGCAGTAAAGAGAGCGTGTCTATCCACTTTGCGCTTCCACTGGGCGAAAGCAGCCTGCCGACAACGGTTTATCCAGGCGGAATGACTATGTTTCTCAAGAGCTGCAAAGTCAGCCAGGAGAAGCCGCAGGCTGCCGCTCCGGCTGCCCCCAGCGCCGCTGATGAGCTTTTGAAGTTTAAGCAGCTACTGGATATGGGCGCTATTACGGAAGCAGAGTACAACGCCAAGAAAGTCCAGCTACTGGGTTTGTAACACAGGGAAGGAAATGTAAAAATGTCCAGAAGAATGGAAACAGAAGAACTAAAACGTCATGTTGCAGAAGCCATTCATGAATTAGATAACCTGCTTAGTTCGTGGATGGGTTCTTCAAATGATGTAGATAAAAAACGTGCACAGCTGCTTTCTTACTGGGTCAAAACATACACCAGCATGATTCGGAGAGAAAACGACTTCAACCCCGCATCCATTCCACGCCTTGCCCGCCGTCAGATCGTGAACGTAGATTTTGGGTTCCGGGTAGGTTCGGAGTTGGGCGGCCTGCACTATGCTGTGGTTTTGGACAAAGAAAACGGACTGAAGGGCGACACTGTGACTGTGGTTCCGCTCGGTTCCTTAAAGGCACATCATAAAACCAGCCGGAATAAAATCATCTTAGAGGATGGAATTTTTTCAGCGTTGGAGGAAAAGACCAACAATCAAACCAGAGAGGCAAGAGAGTTGATAAATTCAATCGCTACTGATGAAAGTTTGATTCAGATGGACGAAGCCGCACGAACGGTGGAAGTCATGAAACGCGTAGCAACAGCCAAAAATAAGCTCGACAGCGCTCAAGCCAGTATCAACAAAATGAAAAAGCTGAAAGAAGGCAGTATTGCCAATATCAGCCAGATTACAACAATCAGTAAAATGCGAATCAAGGAGCCCACCACGCCACACTCCGTGCTGAACGGTGTCAAGGTTTCAGAGCGTGACATGGAGCAAATTGAAAAAGCTGTTGTGGAATTGTACATCTCCAAAGGCGTCCTAAAAATTTTTTTACAGCAAGAGAATATTTGATTGACTTTTAGAATAAACTGTGATAGAATACTGATGTATAACTTTGCCGCTTCGGCGGCAGCGCGTGAGCGCAATTAGTATTTGCAGAGGGCTGGTCGCAGTAATGCGGTCAGCCTTTTGCTTTTATAACGGCGTAAGTTTTCCGCTCTGAAAGAAGCTTATGCTGCCGGAAAGGATGTTTTTACATGAAGTGTGTACGCTCCTGCTGTCGGCTAGAGATCCCGGAAGGCGCAAAGTTTTGCCCGTCATGCGGAAAGAAACAACCCAACCAGAACATAGACCCGGATGCACCGCTGGTATGGGATGGAGAGCGTACAACGTGCCCCAGATGCCGCCGGGAAACCCCTGCCGACACGGATTCTGTTTTCTGCGCATGGTGCCGCATGAGGCTTCCTGTAAAACAGGCTCCTGCCGTGCCTATCCCTGTCAAGCTGTCTGGCCGGGTAAAAGCCTGTGTTCGCGCCTGTTGCAGAAAAGCCATCCCGGAAGAGGCCTTGTTCTGCCCGTGGTGCGGGAAACAGCAGCAGGCAAGACCAAAGCCCCCACGAAAACGCCGCCAGAAGGGCACAGGGACGGTCTACAAGTTGCAGGGAAAGCGTGCAAAGCCGTATGTCGCAAAGAACATTGCCGGAGATATACTCGGCTACTATGCAGACAGAGAAGAGGCCTTGAAAGCATTGGATGTCTACAACGCCGGGCCAGAAAGTGTAGAAAGCCCCAAAGAGGCCGCGCAGAGTGTTTCCGGCAGATCAGACGGCAAGAGTATCGAATAAAGCAAGACGCGCTTACAAGGGCATTTCTGCCGTTCTGGGCGCGCAAGGCAAAAACAAGCCCTCAGACGTGTGCTGTCACGGTCTGGGGGCTTTGCGCTATCTGTGATTTTGTTGACGTCAGCATTTTCGTAAGGTCACGAAGATGTACGCGAGTGAAAAACATCCCGGCGGCGTCACCGTGATGCTCTGGGTCTCCCCAAAATTGGGGACACCCCGGCGGATATGCATCGGCTTGTGAACCAGCGCGCAAAACTGCACTGTGATCTTTAGTAGCCGAATTTTCGGCCGCTAGATGAAAGGGTTCCAAAACAGAACACCCCCTAGACTGTGATACTTAGTTACGGAATTTTCCATAGCTAAAAGGGGGGTACGTTCTAAAACAGAACGCACCGCTTAGGGGTGTCGTGAAACGCGACGCCCCTCCGGGCTGTTCCATTGCGCCTCCACGGCCAAGAAATACTGCCGTGCCTGCTTGCCACGCTCGTTGCGCTGGATCATGCACAGCTCTTTGGCCATTGGGATGGTGAGCTGGTGGTCAACCTTGTTCTGACCACCGTGCTGATTTTCGCTTTCCAAATTTGGAAAGCAAGATTCATAGTCCACATGTGCCGTGAATCCGTACTCGCACATGCGCTTGAACCATGTCGTGTAGTTGCTGTCAACTTCCAAGAAGTCGTGCAGCTCCCGGCCGCTCACCGTGGGGCGCTCCGGGTTATCGTAGCTAACTGGAATCAGTGATTTCAGATCGTCCATGTCCTTCCCTCCTGTCACGCCACCCCGTCCTGCTGGTTCTGGCGGTTGATCTACCCACTGACGGGAAATCACCTGCACAGGGATACGATGAAACGCCGACCCCTTGCGGATGATCTTCTGTCGGCAGGTGGTATATCGTGTTTCACGCGGTACCCCCACTCTGCGTTTCACGGAGTGGGGGCAATGCACTATCTTCCCCAGGCGGTAGAAGACGTTCTCGGGGATGTAGCTAGGCAGAGAACCGTCCCCACTTGTGGGGATGCCAAACTCTGCCAGATACTTGGTGACTCGTTCCCAGCGGATGTACTCAAGCCCGTTCTTGGTCTGGGTGAAGCCCAGACCCCGGCGATTTGCCGACCTTGAGGAGTATAATGTTTCGTCATGCACCGCCGGGAAGTAGTAGGGTGTAACCGGCGGCTGAAAATTCAGCTGCCAAAAGGTATTGTTTAGTGGCTGATTTTTCAGCCACTAGGTAGGAGCGCTTAAAATTCAGCCGTCAAAGGGGGTCACGAAACGCGACACCCTTTAAGAGATGGGAACGGTCTGACCGCGGCCATCGCAACATGCTGCGACGTAGCCACTTCTGGCAATGTTTTTTCGACCATAAGTGGTCGAATGGTACAAAAGTGTACCACGTTGCAGGAAGATGCAACGGCTTTCGCAACTCACTGCGAAAGACTTTCCCCAACAAGCTGGGGAACATGCACAGATGTGTGCATGTTTTCGCCACTTGTGGCGAATAATCAGCAGCACCGAAAGATGCGTTAAAAATCGAGCATATCTTCCCCCACTCGTGGGGGAGAGTGTGCTGCCCAATGGGGTAACACCCCATCCCGGCAGACCCCCCTCGTGTTTCACGACCCCGGCACAGAAAAAGCCGCTGCCACACAGAGTGACAGCGGCCTTATGTACCCGCCGGGCGGGAATTTATGGACACGATACGCGCGCGTGATTGTGTTTACAAATTCATGTCAGGCTCTTATTTTGCGCCTTCCGGCAGTTTTACACACCCCTCGCTTTCCGTGTCACCGTCACGCCGATGCGTGCATCGACGTTGGTCGCCATGCGGGGCGACAGCACGCCCACCAGCTCGCCGGAATCCATGACCACCTGACCCTTGCCGATGTCGGGCAGATGCTCGTCCAGCATCCCCTCGATGCGTTCCAGAATGCTGGTCTGCCGGTCAACGATGGACTGCTGGCCGGTAACGCGGTACTGCAGGGCCGCACGGGTGGAGAAGGTGCCAAGACTGTCATACACGCCGGTCTTGTCAAAGGGGCTCTGATAGTGGCTGACGGCGGTGTCTTCCTTCTTGTTCTTGTTCATCCACGCGGCAATGCCGATGCCGCCAGCGACTGCGCCCACGCCCAGGATCAAAGCAAGGACGGGGTTCGACATGATAAAGGACACGATACTGCCCAGCGAAGAGGTGATGCTCCCCGCCATGCCGGAAAAACCCTGCACGATGCTGCCCAGAGTGCCGCCCACGCCGCCGGAGCCTGCAAGGCCCTGCACGATCTCAGAGAACGCCTTTACAGACGTAGTGGCGCCATCCACTCCGGCAGTAATGCCGTTTGTGAAAATGCTCTGGATAGACCCCAGCGCCTTGCCGATGCACCGCTGAAGTAGCCCTCATTGACCGCGGTCAGCGCGTCCGCAAGCCACTTAGAGATCACGTCACGCTGATCCTGCGATACCTCGCCCCAGATCAGATTGACAAAATCCAGAGCTAGACCGCCCCAGTCGCCGTTTTTGGCATCACTAAAGGCGCTTTTTACCAGCCCGAAAATGCCCTTATCCAGCTGGCCGGAAGCCTCGCTCAGCTGCTGGTCAATGCGGCTCTGGGTACCCTTTACGCTCTTGTCGATCTCGTTGGAGGTTTCCGTCACCTTGTCTTGAATGCCGTCGATGTAGGTGATGATCTTCTCGTAGGTCTCCGCGCCGTTCTCGCCGATGCGCTGGCCGGTCTCTGTGACGGTTTTCTTGATATGCTCGCTGCCGTCCGCGTACTTTTCCACCGCCTGCTGCACCTTTGTGGTGATGCCGTTAAAGGTGGTTTCTGAGACGTTGGTCAAGGTGCCCAGCAGCGTTTTTGACATGTCGTCATAGGTCTTTGTGACCTTTGTGACCGTGCCGTTGACTTTGGTCTCGACCTGCTTAAAGGTTGTGGCGACGCCGTTCACCATCTCCTTGCCGGTCGTGGTGGTGGTCTCGGTGATGCGGTCTTTGATTTTGCCCGCGCTGTCCTTGACCTTTTCAGTGAGAGTCTGGATACTGGTGGTCACAGTGCCCAGCGCATTCTGTGCGGTGGTCGTAGCCGTGCTGGAGATGGACGAAATGACCGTTTCGGCGGTGGAGCCGGTCTTTGCAGCTTTAGTGGTATTTTCTCCGGACATTGTGTCCGTTCCGTTGCTTCCGGTATCAAGCCCTGTTTCATTCAGGCCGTATTGCCGGGCAAGCCTGTCTCCGTATCGCTTCCAATAAGCAGCATCTTTCGGGCTGCCCTGCTGGTATCTGGTTTCGGACGTTTTACCGTTGGCAGCGGCCCATGCCTCAAATGTGTTTTCTTCATAGCCGTTTTTACCCAGAGCATGGTTCAGCTTGTACGACAGCCGATCAAGCGGGCCGGACATTGCTGAAACTCCATTAAGGATGCCTTGACCGATAGACGAAACAATATCTTTGCCGATCTGCACCCAATCCGTCGTAAAAATCTTTGTGACAATCGCCGCAGTGATGTTCCCGATAGCTTCAATTACATTGCCGGTCAAACTTAAAAAGCCCTCAACCAGTTTCCCCAGCAAATCCGCACCAGCTGTAAAAATTTTATCCGCATTGTTCCAAAGCTCCACAGCAAGCGAAGAAACTGTCTGTACAGCAGCATTCGCAACTATGGGGGCCGTGCTCAGGATCCCGTTTGCCAAACTGGTCAGCAGTTGTCCGCCCGTATCCACGATCTGGCCTGTGTTGTCCTGCAGATACAGGGCAAAATTCTGCACAGCACCTGCTGCCTGTGTGGCAAGAGAGGGAATACCGTCGGAAATTCCGGTTGCAATGTCGTCCACAATATGACCACCCGCCTGCATCAGACCGTTTGCACCGGATGTCTCAAAGGCCTCCTGTAGCCGTTGCACCCACCCAGAAGCAGCTGTTACGAGTTTTCCTTCCGTCTCCGTCAGGCCTTCTGTAAGCGTTCCAAGCAGTTGCGACCAATTGTCTTTCAGGGTTTCAATGCGGCCGCTCATTGTCTGGCTCTGGGTTTCCATTGCGTTATAATAACGCCCGCCCTCTTCGGATGCCTTTTGCAGGGCCGCCGTCAGCAGATCATAACTGATGGTCATGTTCTGCACTTCGGCGGTGCTTTTTCCCGTGTAGTCGGCCAGAATGCCATAAATATCAATGCCAGCCATTGCGAATTGCTTGATGTCCGCAGCGCTGGCTTTGCCCACGTTTTTGATCTGCTGCAGGTTCGCAGCCATACGGGACAAAGCATCATTGCCTCCACTTGTAGCCGATACTGCGTCGCCCAGTGCTAGAATCGTGCTGCGGGCCTTGCCCGCGTCTACGCCTGCGCTGATAAGCAGCTGGTTTGCCTGAACCAGCGAATCAACGTTCAGAGGTGTGTGTGCTGCATCCTGCTTGATCTGGTTCAAAACGGCCTGCGCCTGTTCTGCGGATCCAAGCATGTTGGTATACGCAACGCGGTATTTTTCCATTGCCTGGTTGAAATCCGTGCCTTGCTTCACCGCGCCTTCTCCAAAAGATGCAAATTTTCCTGCAAGGCTGGTGATTGCCGTTGCAATCAGTTGTGATTTTGTAAAAGCACCTGTCAGCGTCTTACTTAACCCGGAAAAAGGCACGGAAAGGCTCTCTGTTTTATCGGAGGCACGTTCCATTTTCCGGCCAACATCTTCCACTGAAACGCCTACAGCTTCCAGCGATTTCCGACATTCGTCCAGCTTCTGTCTCTGTTCGGCTATCTTTGCGCTGTATTTCTGCGCGCTTTGGGACGATGTTCCGTATTGTGCAGCAGCCTTGTTAAAAGCGCTCTGATAGCCGCCCAGTGAAGCTGCCAACGATTTGTATTGCGATTTCATTTCAGTAACTGAGGCTGCCGTCTTGGTTTTGGCTTGTGAAATGCCACGCTCAAATTCCGAGGTATCCATTCCAAGCTCAACCGAAAGAGCAAAAAGATTCAAAAGCAAGATCTCCTTTCTAAAATTTTATATTGTAAATTTATCAAAATCAGACAACTTTACAGCTCTATTATACCATACTTCTGCCATTTCTCCAACGAAAAAGCACTATTCCGCCGGGCAAAAATCAACGATATTTCATGTGAAAAATGCCCCCTCCCGGCGGCGTGTCGAGAGGGGGCGCAGTTACGGATTATTTCGGGCAGCAATGCTGCTCTTGGGGTTTCGTGGATCGTCCAATGGTGCCCAGACCTTTGGCAATGTTTCCACGTCACGTGGATCCAGTGCCGCCAGCAATCCGCCTGCCTTGCTGATTGCGGTGCAGACCGTCTGATTGTACGCCACCAGCGCCGCTTCTATCTCTGTCTGATCTTCCGGCGGCAGTTTTGCAACGATGTGCCCAATACGCAGATCCAGAGCGACAACAGCATTGCGGGCAGTGCACATTTCGACCTCGATTCTGTGATAGACTTCCTCCACGTAGGCCGGGGTGCGGGGTTTGGACTTCATATGTTTCAGTAAGTTCAGTTTCACGGTAAGTACCTCATACATTGGGGACGCCTTTGCATCCGGTTCTAAAAATTCAGATTTTGCCCAGCGGTTCAAGCTGCGTCTGACCGTCACACTGCTTCAAAATAGCGTCAGCAGCGCGCACTTTTTCAGTGATCGCCCGCGCTCTGGCTGCTTCACGCTCTCTGAAGCGCTTGATCTCTGCGCGGCCCTTCTCGCCGTCAGATGGACGGAAATAGCCGCCGGGCGGCTCTGAGGTGTACAACGTCATCAATCCTCGTGCCAACTCACGGGAAGCCTGCGCGCGGCGCTCTCGCGGTGTAATGCCAAGCAAGTGGTCAATCTCGCTGCCGGGTATCGCATTTTCCTCGCCCTGCGGTAAAATATCAAAAATTTTCACGGTTTGCCCCTCCATTCTGGCTTTTGTTGTGGTAAAATGGAGAGCGGGAAGGGCGTTGCAATTCTTTCCCGCTCTGAGCTGCTCTGTGTGCTGGTAACACGCAGGGCGGCTTTTTCGTTTTACGGGTCATCGCCCACTTGGGCCGTATGGCAGCAGCATGTGGTAAACCATTTGAAGCACTCGCACCGGAATGCTTTGCCCGTGCTGCAGAATGGATAGAATACTGGCCATGTATGTTTCGCCCTCCGCGGTGAAGTGGTACGGTTCCCGGCGGGCACGGTTGATATTTTTCATGATACACCCCTTGTGATTTCCAAAAATCGCTGGCGCTCTTTGTCAAAAGTGATTGGAATTTTGCCGGTACGGCCCTCCTTGTTTTTTGCCAAAATCGCCAAATATTGCGAATCATCGTTCGATAACAGCAGCACCGCGTCGGCGTCCTGTTCCAGCTGGCCGCTTTCTTTCAAATCTGCGGTGGACGGTGCAGCGTGCGCCGCGTTGCGGTTCAGCTGCGCCAGCGCAACCACAAGGATGCCGGTGGTCTGTGCCAGTTCGTGCAGACCCATGCTGATACTCGTCACCGCTTGGTAACGATCCTTCGCCCGGCCATCCGCCAACAGCTGCAAATAGTCCACAAAAACAACGTCCGCCCTCATTCGTTGGGCCTGCGCTTTAATCCACGCGGTGCCTTTGCCCGCCGCCGATTTGATAAACAATGGCCACTTGTGCAGCTCTGCCAGAAAATCCAGCTCGTCCACCGGCACGGCCTTGCGCTTCACATCGGCCAGAGACGCACCCAGACGGTTGGCAATCACACGTGTGGTTAAGGTTGCCGCGTCCGTCTCCAATGAAAAAAAGCAAGTTCGGTACCCGCTTTTCGCCATGTTGCAGGCAATTTGGAGTGCAAAAGCCGTTTTGCCTGCGCTCGGTCTACCACCAACCACGAAAAAGTTTCCGAGTGACAGGCTGAGATTTCTGTCAAGAACAGAAAGGCCGGTGCGTATGTAGCGGGGCTGCTCGTCTAGATGACACACATAATCGTCCACCAACTGACCGATAGGCTGAAAATCTGACTCGCCGCGATCAAGAGTCAGTGCCTCGCCCATTTTTGAGTAGAGGTCTGGCAGATCAGAAAAGACAGTCAAGCTGCTTGCGATTTGTACCGCGATACCTTGAACCCGGGCAAGTGCCGCCTGCTCTTTGATGAGCTGCACCCAGTTTTCTACGTTTTCTCGCGTGATGCGAACACATTCGGCCTCACATTCAGACGCGCACGCCAGAACGATGTCTTTCAGATCTGGATACTTTGCACAGACTTGCACCGTGTCCAATGTGCCCCTTAATTCGCAAAAACCGGATAGCGCCGCAAAGACAGACTGCAGATCCGCCGGGAAGTCATCAATGTTTAGAGCTGACAACGATTCCGGGGCAAATTCCGGTCTGATCATCAGAGCGCCCAAAAACACCCTCGCAGTGTTCATTCCAACACCTCCCATTCTTTTTCGGGTGACTGTGCGGGCTTTTTTCGGGCTTCCCGGCGGGCTTCTACATCCCCCAAAGTGCGAATACCATCTGCCTGCCAACTGGTCAAAATGCCGTCTATGTACCGCCACGACCGGTGCCCGTTCTCTGCAGCCTCGTCGAAGGCAGCACAGAGCACATCCGCCGGGAACACCTGCCGCCATTTTTGCAGCTTGTCCAGCGCTGAACGTGGGAAGTCACCAACGGTCTGCTGATAATGCTGGACGATTTTTGCGAGTTCCACATCGGTGCGAGAATCAGCGGCAGTTGGGGCAACGTCCCTTACTTCTGCTTCTTTTCTCTTCTTATTCTCTTCTTTTGGATTGTCAGGGGTGTTACTTTCCACCCTTTGAAAAGGGGGTTCAAAAGGGTGGTTACTATCCCCCGTTTCAAGAGCGGCATTCAAAGCGGGCTTTTCATTCGGGCCTTCGTCTTTGGCTTTTCGCTTTCGTCCACCCATCTTGCCGTATTTTCGGCTCGTAATTCCTGAGTCAATGGTTGGAACCGTCAGTGCCCATGCCATGCTCAGCTGCGTGCTGTCAAATTTCGGCTCTGTGCCCTCAAAAGCGTAATCAAGGATAGCAAGAAAAAATTTTGTCCGCTCGTCAGGTGTAAGAAATTTTGCGCCATCGTAATAGGACGAAAAAAAGGTAAATCCGTCGGTTCTATATTCCTCGCCCACGCTCTCACCCCACTGGCCTGATGCCCTGCACGGTCTGGCTCTGCGCCGCCGGGGGAGGATCACCCGTTGCAAAATACTTTGCCAGCGAATCCAAATTGATAAGCCAGCGATGCCCGGCCACCACAAAGCGGATTTTTCCAGCGCGTGCCAAGTTCCTGATATAGTACGGTGACACATCATAAAGCCTTGCAGCTTCTTTCACGCCTGCCATACGCGGGTACTGGATCACATTCTCCATTGCTCATGCCTCCCGGTTTTCAGCCCGCCGCTCTCTTTGCTCCTTCATCCGCTCGACGGCCTTGAAACACGCTTCTTTCTCGTTCGCTGTGAGTTCTGTTCGGAGTCTGCGAGTCAGCGCCCCGTCCGACAGGCCAAGCTCTGCTGCCAGTTGCCACTGGAAGAAGCCTGCATTCTGCACGGCCTCTCGAACGTCTCGATTTGGTCTGTCAATTCTGGAAAATTGGTTCATGAAATTTCCCTTTCCGCCCTTGTCAATCACAGACGAAGGCTGTATACTAAGATTGCAACAGCTGCGTTTTCAGCTGCCGCTGCTGCAATAATACAGGATTTTCACACATTGGTCAATACGCCTAGCGCACCATCCAATTTCAGAAGAAAACTCTCGTAATATAAGCATTTTTCACATTTATTCAAAAGACAATTTGCTAGTTTATTTTTGTTAGTTTTTCAAAAGATTTCAGGCGCTTTCAGGGCATTTCATCACGCATTTTATATACATCTTGGAATTTTTAAATAGAATATTTCCTAGTTGATTTTATGGATTTTTGTCCACTTTATTTACAAGTAAAGCCTTAAATTCATCATTTGTAAATTTTATATGAACGCACCAAAAGGAGGTTTTTATGGCTCAAATCACGAAACGGACTAAAAGAGACGGCTCCGTCTCTTATCTGATCCGCGTTTCCGTCGGGTATGCCGTTGACGGGAAACACGTCACCCGCTGTATGACCTATACACCCCCGGCTGAACTGAGCGGCCGCAAGCTCGAAAAAGACGTACAGCGCAAAGCAGATGAATTTGAAGAAAACGTAAAACGTGGCCTGCTGGCCGATTCCAGCGTGAAATTTGACGATTTTCTTGATCGCTGGTTTTCTGAATACGCTGTAAAGCAGCTGAAACCGAAAACCGTTTCCGACTATCGCAGAATGCGCCCGCGTGTGTCTGCAGCACTGGGGCACATGCGTCTTGACGAAATCCGGCCTGCGCATCTGATGGCTTTTTATAAAAATCTCGATGAAACCGGCGTGCGGCAAGATTCCACCTTTGTGGCTACACCCGCACTGCTGAAAAAGCTGCCGCGGGGCCAGCGCGCCGCCGTCAGAAAAGCCGCCGGGATAGGCGAAGAAACAGCGAGAGGCTTGTGCAACGGCAAACCTGTCAGCCGCCAGACTGCCGAGAAGGTAGCCGCTGCCGCCGGGATGATCTTCTCCAAAGCATTTACTGAACACGTCCGGGCAGGTGGAAAGCTCAGCGGATCCACACAGCAGCACTATCACCGGATGCTGTCCTCCGTGTTTGCCCGTGCTGTGAAATGGCAGCTGTTGCCAGAAAGCCCCTGCCAGCACGTGGAGGCTCCCAAAGCAACGGAAGTGGATGTAGATGTACTGGAAGAAGAGGACGTTGCAAAGCTGCTGGAAGCCTTGCAAGACGCGCCCACACAGTTTTCCGTTATCACACAGCTTGCTTTGTTCACGGGTGCACGGCGGGGCGAGATCTGCGCTCTGCGCTGGTCAGACATCAACCTCGCCACCGGCGTAATCTCCATCGGACGCACAGTCCAGTACATCACCGGGCAGGGGCTTGTGTTCACCGCTCCCAAAACAAAGCGCTCTAAGCGGTGCATCCGTGTAGGCGCTGCGTGTATCGCCCTGCTGCGTGAATACCGCTTGACCCAAAAGGCCGAACGGCTCAAGGTCGGTTCCGCATGGGCACGCACCGTGCAGATCGAGGGCGGAAAGGTCGTTCCGAATGACCTGCTGTTTACAAAATGGAACGGCACACCTCTTGATCCAAACCGCATTACATCATGGTTCCCGCACTTTCTGGCGGCTCATGACCTCCCGGCGGTGCACTTCCACAGCCTGCGGCACTCAAACGCCAGCCTGTTGATTGCCGCTCATGTTCCGATCACCGCCGTGTCCGGCCGCTTGGGGCACGCACAGACCAGCACCACACTAAACATTTACGCAAGTATGATTCAGAGCGCGGATGCAGCGGCAGCGGACGCACTGGAAGGTGTGTTTGACCGAATTCAGGAAAAGAACCACGCATAAAGCAAAGCAGCTCACAAGGGGCGATTCCGCCGGGCTTGTGGGCTGCTCTTTTTATGTCGCACAAACTCGCACAACGCTGGACAGGGAAGGGGAACACGGCAGCCCGTGCCAGACTTTGCCCCCGGCGGGATCTATGCAAAAGAAAAAAGGCCTGCTCAAAAATGAGCAGACCCAGCTTCAAAATCGCAGTTTTTTGAAAAATAGCACGCAAATAGCGCGCAAAACGGCCTTTTGAAAGGCATTGTAAAACAAGAAATCCCACGATTTACACCGTATTTTCAACGGTCAATCGTTGGATTTTACTTGGTGCGATGGAAGGGACTCGAACCCCCGGCCTACTGATTCGTAGAAACCGAGCGGCATCTTTCGTCCATTCCTGCAATTCACGGAGAATCGTTATTTCTATCGAAACGCCGTGATTTTAGCGTTGTGAATCTATTGTATTCCTTTGCATTGTTTGCACTCTTTTGCACCTGTTATCCATCTTTGCGATGTGCAGAAAATGTGCAAAAGTGTGCAGAGCCAAAATCAGCCCAGAAAAAACTGCGTTCTGGAACAGCCCGACAAGCCGGATTTCAGGGATTTTCAGAACGTCAGAAATCCCAATTTTATCCAGACAACAATCTCACATGACACATCGGTTCTTTGGCATGGTTTAGGACATCCGAACAGACACCGTTTTACATAGAAATGAGGTTCACCATGAACAAACTACTTTCCTACCGCTACAACATGGACACCGACCGGGTGGAAGCCCGGTTCGAGGATGGCACCACCCTTGCCATTGACTGCATCGCCGTGGAGGACGAGTACGGCAACACCCCAGCGCAGCGAGCAGAGCTGGATCGGCTGCTGTACAACAAGCCCTTGGAGTATGCACAACTCGTGTTGAGTAGCGAGATGGCGTACTATCTTTTCCTTGGCTGCAATCACGGCAGACTGGAAGATTAAGCACGCCTCATAAAGAACACGATGCCCACCGGCCTATGGTTTCCATAAGCCGGTGGGCATGTTCGTTAGCCTGTGCTCCGTTTGACCTTATAAATCAGACAAAGCAATTGGTCCTTGAAATTTTATAGCAGGCTCAAAGCATCTTCGTCACCCACGAGGGTGAAGTCGGGGTGCATCTGCAGGATGCTGGCGGGCACTTCGGGAGTGACCGGGCCGAAGAAGGCCTTCTTGACGATCTCGGCCTTGCTGGTGCCGTTAACCACCATCAGCACCTTGCGTGCCTGCATGATGGTTTTGATTCCCATGGTATAGGCCTGCTTGGGCACCAGATCCTCGTGGCCGTCAAAGAATCGCTTGTTGGCCTCAATGGTCTCCTGGGTCAGGTCCACGCAATGGGTCTCCAGCTCAAAAGCCTCGCCCGGCTCGTTGAAACCGATGTGCCCGTTGAGGCCAAGGCCCAGCAGCTGCAGATTGATGCCGCCTACACTGTGGATGATGGCATTGTACTTTGCACAGGCATCGGCAGCATCGGGGTTCGTGCCATCCGGCAGGTTGGTCTTTGCGGGGTCGATGTTCACACAGTCGAACAGGTTACGGTGCATGAAGCTCCAGTAGCTTTCCGGGTGCTCCTTGGGCAGTCCGCGTTACTCGTCCAGGTTGACGGTGGTCACCTCGAAAAAATTGATGTCGCCCTTGTTGTACCACTCCACCAGCTGCTTGTATGCGCCCACAGGGGTGCCTCCGGTGGCCAGGCCTAGCACACAGTTCGGTTTCATGATGACCTGTGCGGAAATGATATTGGCCGCCTTGCGGGACATGTCCGCATAATCTTTTGCACGAATGATCTTCACTGCAAACAACTTCGCTTACTTATTATCGCACAGCTTGTGGGCCAGCTTCATCACGTTTTCGGCATTACCGATGGCATAATCCAGAGAGGGAACTTCTGCGATGGGCAGCTTGATTTCCTCCTGCAGCTGCTTCAGGCGGTAGCTCACCTGGGGAGCCAGAAGCACGCACTCGTAGCCATTCTGCCAGGTTTCCACAGCCTCGCCAGTCCCCATAGCCTGAATCTCCAGATCCTCACCGTGTGCGTCAGCCCAGGTCTTCATCTTCTTCATCAGGATGCTGCTGGACAGACCGCCAGCGCAGCAGAGCAAAACTTTCATAATAAAAAGCTCCTTTCAAATCATCTCACCGCACACAGAGGTGCGGAGAAAAACATTTTAGGTCAGATCCTCGCCATTTGTGGCGATGCACTTTTTGTACCAGTAGAAAGAATCCTTGCGGTAACGCTTGAGCGTACCAGTGCCATCGTTGTTTTTATCCACGTAGATAAAACCATAGCGCTTTTTCATCTCACCGGTGGAAGCGCTTACCAGATCGATGCAGCCCCAGGGGGTATAGCCACGCAGGTCTACGCCGTCTGCCATAGCAGCCTCCATGGCCTGCACATGCGCCTTGACATAGGCGATGCGGTAGGGGTCGTGCACAGTGCCGTCTGCTTCCAGTGTGTCGGAAGCGCCGAGACCGTTCTCCACGACCATGAGCGGCCGATGATACCGAGCGTAGTACTCGTTCAGAGAGTAGCGCAGGCCGTCCGGGTCCAGGCTCCAGCCCCACTCGTTGTACATGAGGTAGGGGTTCTTGGGGCCCATGTTCAGGTTGCCGCCTGCCGTCTCAGTGACCGGGTGGGTGGTAGCACAGCTGGTAGAGTAATAGGAGTAGGTGATCATATCCACCGTACCCTGCTGCAAGTCTACCACATCTTCAGGCGTTATGTCCAGATTCACGCCGTACTTTTTCCAGATCCTTGGTGCAAAGTATGGGTACGCACCCTTGGCCATCACGTCGGCAGTGTAGTAGATGCCTTCCTGCAATTTTTCCTGCACCAGCAGCACATCCTTGGGGTCACAGGTCAGTGGGTAGGTACTGGGTCCACCGCCGATCATGCAGCCCACCACATTTTCAGGATCGATCTCATGAGCACGTTTCACGGCACGGGCGCTGGCCACATACTGGTGGTGCAGCAGCTGGAAATCCTGCCGGATGTTCTCTGCCGGGTAACCAGGGATCAAATCCTTGATCATGAGGGGCACGTTGATCTCATTGAAGGTGAGCCAGTATTTGACCAGACCTTTGTATTCCCGGAAGATGGTCTCGGTGTAGCGGTCAAACAGCTCGATCAGCCTGCGGTTCTTCCAGCCGCCAAACGTTTCTTCCAGATACAGCGGCACATCGTAATGCTGGATGGTGACCAGCGGCTCGATGCCGTACTTCTTCAATTCCAGAAATACGTTCCGGTAAAAATCCAGACCAGCCTGATTGGGCGTTTCCTCCACGCCGTTGGGGTAAATGCGTGTCCATGCAATGGACATACGGAGCACCTTGAAGCCCATCTCGGCAAACAAGGCAATGTCCTGTTTGTAGTGGTGGTAGAAATCGATAGCCTCATGATACGGATAGTAGTAACCCGGCAGCACGGCACGGTGTGCACCCTCCGGCAGCGGCTGGAAGGCCATCACCTTGCCGGGGTTGCCGTCCTTGTCGAGATAGGTCACATAGCGCGGCTCGGTCAGGGAGCCGGCGGTCTGCACGTCCGAAGCGGCAAGGCCCTTGCCGCCCTCGTTCCAGCCGCCTTCACACTGGTTGGCAGCGGTAGCACCGCCCCACAGGAAATCCTTCGGGAAAGACATGGGGACGCACCTTCCTTTCTAGTTTTCAGAAGTTGAAACCAAACGGGGTGGAGCCCTTCATGTAGGGCAGCAGTTCGACCTCACGGGGGTCGATGTGACCCACCACGTTGGTCTTGCCGTAGTTTTTCATGGGCTTACGAGCGATCTGCACCTCACCGGCGTACTGGCCATAGAGGTTGTTGTCGATCAGCACGTCACCGGGCTGGATGTCCACGGTGTTGAAGGGCTCGGTCGCCTCTCGCAGCATACGGCTCTCCAGGGTGCGGATGATCCACTCGCCGCTGTCGCCACGAACGGACAGGTTCATCCGCAGGCGCTTCTTCATGCTCTCGGGCAGGCCTTCGGCCGGGGTCATGTGGAACATGATCTTGGTGCTGTTGGCGGCGGCCATGGCTTCCAGCTCGGCATCGGTGGCGTAGGCGTTGGCGATGATGATATCGTTGACATACCCCATCATCACATAGTGCCCCACCTGGATCTCAATGGGCCAGTCACGGTGCATTTCCAGCGTGGGCAGACCCTCGGTGACGGGCCAGGGGCCAAAGGCCTCCGGGTTTTGGGAGGTAACGAAGGACTGCAGACGCAGGTTGTGCTTGACCATGGGTGCAGATCCCTTTTCAAAGTGCTCCAGAGAAACGCCGGTGTAGCGGTGCGGATAGTAGTTGTGGCAGCCCAGGATCATATCACGGTCACCGCCGGCAGCCAGCACATGACCCACATGATCCTGCGTGTTGCAGCCGTTCACGCAGATCTTGATCCCCTCTTTGTTCTTGGAGAGGAAGGCTTCTTCCATATCGTTCAGGCCCAGATCCAGACGCAGGATATCCACCTGCAGCTCGGTGAAGAAAGACAGATCCAGCGGACCGTGGAAGAAGCTGGCGTTGATGCCCATGCGTTCAAACATCATGGGGTTCACATCGGCTTCGATCTCAAAACCCAGCTCCTTGGCCTTGGCCAGCAGGGGCTTGTAGCGGTCGATGGTCTGCTGGCGGTCACCTGCGCCCAGCAGAGCGATGAACAGCAGGTCAAAGCCCAGCTTTGCAGCCTTTTCCATATAAGCCACATCCTGCTCAAAGGTGCTGCGCTCAGGGTACAGGGAGATGCCCAGTCTTCTCTTTTGCATTTCAGTTTCTCCTTAAATGTTTATTCTGTGTGATAAAAACCGAAAAAGCGAGCCGATCCATGCCGACCGGCCCGCTTTTTTTCAACCGGCTTTGGGTTCCAAAGTGGTAAATTTACAGTTGTAAGGGTTGCCCGGTTCTTGCAAGATCACTTGTTCTGGGCAGCCAGTTCAGCAGCTTCGGCAGCAGCCTCTTCCTCGATGCACTGCTTCTCATAAATCTTGTAGAAGGGGCGCCAGATCAGCCAGCAGACCGGGAACATCAGGATCGCGAAGATGACGTTGCGCCAGTCCAGTGTAGTAAGGAAGGTCTGGAACACAACCGGCAGAGTGGTCATGATCAGCACCTGCGGATAAGCGATCCAGTGCAGGTTCCATGCCACCAGCAGCAGAGCGGAGCAGACCATCGGGCACAGCATGAAGGGGATCAGCAGGAGGCCGTTATACATAATGGGATAGCCGAAGATGGCAGGCTCGTTGATGCCGAACAGACCGGGAACAAAAGATGCCTTGGACACGGCCTGGATGCGCTTGGACTTGCTCTTGAGCCCCATCAGGGAGAAGGGCATGGTATTGCCGGCACCGCCCATGATGCCGTTGGCGCCCATCAGGAAGACGGGGAAGAACTGCAGAGGCTGACCGGCAGCGGCCAGTGCAGCGTTGGTGGTGTAAGCGGTGATGTAGGGCACCATCAGAACGGTGAAAATCACGCCGGTGCCGTGGATGCCGAAGAACCAGCACAGCTGAGCCAGAGCAATGACCACGAACATACCCGGAGTGGAGGTCAGGAAATTGACCGGCACGGACAGGATCAGGGTGATCAGACTGGACAGGGTCAGAGCGCCGCCGGAAACAGCGGAGATGATCAGGGAAATACCGTACCAGACGATGATGTTCACGCTCATGGGGATGATGGCGTTGAAGGAGTGTGCAATGCCTTCGGGCACAACGTCGGGCAGCTTGATGGTCCAGTTATGGTCGATGACGAACTTGCTGATGGCTACAGAGCACAGACCCACGATGATGGCCACGAACATGCCGCCGGTGCCCAGGCTGCTCAGATTCAGGGCATCAAATGCTCTGCCGATGGTGCCGTCTGCGGCGACCACGGAAGCAGAGACCGGGGGAGAAACGACCAGGATGTAGCAGACCAGAGCGGTAACGACCGACTGCATCTGGTTCATCTTCTTGCGCTTGGCATAGTTATATGCCATGGAGAAGCACATGAAGAAGCCCATCAGACCCATGGTCAGCTTATAGGGCATATAGAATGCCTGATAGGATGCACTGGAAGTATCCCAGCCGAACATTGCGCCAACAGCACAGACGATCTGGATGACGGCACCAACCATGATCAGACCCATGGTAGCGCCCATGCCGCCGGAAATGGTCGAGAAAATCTCGTTGGAAGCCAGCTTCTGGCTGCCTTCCTGCAGTTTTCTCATAAACTTGCTTTCGGCAAAACGCTCGATCGCGCTTTTCTCTTTTGCCATGAGAAAATCCTCCTTTAAATGTGTGTGATGGGGTGGATGTTCGGTCAAGGGTTACTCTTTGTCTGCCTTCTTTTCGTGCAGCTCGATCAGCTCTGCAATCAGCTCCTGTGCCAGCATACTGGTCATCAGGTGATCCTGTGCATGGACCAGCAGCAGGGTGACCTGCGGGCCTTCGCCGTTCCCTTCATCCGCCAGCAGACCAGTCTGGATGTGGTGTGCTTCCAGTGCCTTTGCCTTGGACTCAGCCATCAGCTTCTTTGCTTCTTCAAAGTTGCCGGCCTTTGCCTCCTGCAAAGCGTGGAACGCCGCTGCGCGGGCATCACCAGAGTGAACGATCAGCATCATGGAAGTGTCGATCAGTTCGTCAGGGGTCATTGCCATAGTGTTTTTCCTCCTTATGTCCTTTGCAGCGCCGTATACAGCCGGAGCCGCTCTTCTTGACCCGATTATACAGATGCTCGCCGCCCGGTGTCAAACCCGTTCTAAATGGCCTCCGGTGCCGGAATTTATACGCTCGCCGCAGATTTTAGACACTTCGTCCTTTCATTTTTCCGGAGCAAGGCCCATATTTTTGGTTTTTTGCTCCATTTTTTGTCCAAAATACCCAGTTCCGGTAAAAATCATACTTTCAGATTTTCTTTTTCTTCATACACTACACGCACTGAATACCGGAACTGTTTTTTACAAAAATTCAAATTCCGGTCAAAAAAGCATAATATTCTATTCATTCTGAGTGGTCAAACGAAGAAATCGCACAAAAAAGGAGCCACACCTCCCGGCACAGCTCCTTTTTTCGTGTTTCTTCTGTTTTGGCAGAGTATACACAAAGCCTCACAGTTTTTTGACGATTCCGATAATATAAGCCAGTTCGTCATCCGAGAACTGGATCCCGAATGTGTCCTCCACGCCCCGCAGGATATCATGCAGATCATTGTACAGCCGCTTGTTCCGGCTGATGATTGCCTGCCGGTTCGTTTTCTCCGGCATGTTCTCCCCTTTTCGGATGCGCTCCACCGCGCAGGATATGTGCAGAAACAATCCCAACTCCTGGTCCTGCGTCAACCCCTGCACCGCCTTTTTCAGCTGTGCCATTGCCTTTGGCAGACACCTGCGCAGCTTTTTGACATCAAAGCCGGGCATCTGCTCCGCCAGGTACGCATAGATCATCTCATAATTGACCTTGGTGCGCTCTTCCTCCGGCATCGTCAACAGGATATCCAGCTTGTCCACCGGGGTCTCAAACAGCTGCACGACCGAGATGAACGGGATATTATACAGCCCCGGATCATAGGTTCCCACCACGCAGCCGATCTCATGATTTTCCTTCAGATGGTTGATTTCGGTCAACAGTGCCTTGCGGTCATCCACTGCCAATGGGATGATGTCCGTATCGTTCATGGCAGCGTTCTTTTCCAGATAGTGCTTCATCTGCATCGCACCGCCCTCGCCAGTCATGCACAAGGTAATGATGACCTTGCTACGGTGCGCACGGCCGGACGGCTCGGCGATCTGTGTATAGAAATCGCGGCAGCTCTCCATAGCGCCTTCCTGCAGTTCATCCAGCGAACTGCAGCTGTTGGCCTTGCGAGCACAGTCCACCGCAATGAGCGTGCCGGGCAGTGCCACCGTGCGGATCGGCACACCGGTTTCTTTGGTTATGATCTCGGCCATGGTGCGCAGGGAGCCCATGTCGTACACCAGCAGGATGCCCTGCCCGCGGTTCAGCTCCTGCACTGCCGCCTTCAGCTCGTCGTAAGCCTGCTGCATGTCCTTATCCAGCGGCATGTCATAGGCATATGCATTCCCGCAACCTGCCAACGAATTGACCACGTCCACCATGGAGGACGCCGTGGAATCGCCATGCATGGCGACCAGCACGACCGGGCCGTTCTCACTTTTACGGTACAGGCTGGGGTCGCACAGGAACATCGTCATGAACACAGCCTCGTCGATGGAAAGCCGGATATCAAACTCCTGTTCGATCGCCGACGCAAAACGCATACACAGGGCGTACTCTTCCCTGCACTTTTCAACCACATCCAAGATGCGCTCATTGGACAGATTGTGCCGGGAAGAAGCTCCGCGTTCGATGGTAGAGGACAGATGCAGGCACAGCCCGTAAAACGTGGTTTCCGGGTATACCTTGTTGAATCTGGCCGCTGCCTCCTTCAGCATGGCATCCACCATATCCACGATCCGGCGATCCATCACCTTGCACAGAGACTCCCGGCTGACCTTGCTCTGGGTGATCCGGTTGGCGAACTGTTTCATATCATATTCCAGTTCTGCGTTGATGATGTGCCCGATGTCCTCATCCCCGATACCGCGCCCGCGCAGCTCCTCTGCTTTGCGGTCGATCGTATCATAGACGGATGCATTCAGCATCTGGTGCCCGATCTCCGGCAGGGAAGGTTCCCGAAGATTTTCCTTACGCATCGTATCTTCTGAGAAGGTATAGACGTACTCCTGCGGGATCAGTGCCTCCAGCTCGTCCCGGTATTTTTTGTAGTAGAGCAGGCCATGGCTTACCCCCGCCGGGAAATCGTTGAGGTAGAGGGTCAGCTCCTTTTCCGCGCTGTTGAACGCATGGACGTACGCATTGGCGCAGCCAAGCCGGATATCATTCCGCAGCTGTTTGATGTTGTTCTCGCACCGGTACAGGCACAGGCTATGGAGCAGCTCCGCATTGACCCGGATGCCCCGTTTCATCCGAACGGCCTCATCGGTCAAAAACTGCCGCACCAGCGCAAAGCGTTCCGCAATGGAATGCGCCTGCAGGGAGGGCAGCTCGACTCTGGCTGAAAAATGCGCCGTCAGGGAATCCAGGATCACCGGGCGGGCTTTTTCGCTGGCCGAGCAGATCAGGACGACCTTTTGCAGTTCCTGGCCATCGCTGTCGATCATATCCAGCAGCCGTTCCCGCAGGCTGGAGGAAAGGTTGTCTACGCTGTCAATGAACAGCACCCCTCCCGCTGCATGCTGCATCGCTCCATCCGGGCCGAATAGCCGCCGCCCGACCTCTTTCTCCTGCCCTTCCGAAAGGTGGCAGGAAAACCGCTCAAATGGTGCCTGTTGCGCGATCACGTCGTTTTCCTGTGCAAACTGGTACATCAAATAGGCAAAGGTCGTTTTTCCCACGCCGGCCGCGCCCACGATGAGGGTGTTCAGGCTGTGCTCCGGGTACAGGATTGCCGCCTTAGCAAGCTGAATCATTGGTTTCAGGCAGCCCTCACAGCCCGCCAGCACCTTGAAGCAGGAGGTTTCCTTTTGCACTGTATGTGGCAGATTGCAAGGTCGATAGCAGACAGGCCGCCCCGACAACTTTTCCAGTTTTCCTTCCTGCACCAGTTCATTCAACAGCGTGCTGATATTGGAACGCTGCATCTGCATCTTTTCGGCAATTTCCTGTGTAGTCGCACCTTTCTCCTGTTTGTCCGGCACCGTGGTGATCAGCCACTGCACGCAAGCCAACACTTCCTCTTTTTTGGTCATACGCTGCTCCATTCCAGTCCATCTTTTGTGTATAAATGTGTATAATAGAAGGATAACGATTTCGCAGTAAAAATTCAAGTGTTTCAAAAAGTTTTGGGCAAAGACCTGTAAAAGCATTTATTGATTTTCCAGTAAAGCCTCCAGCGTGCAGACCTTCCGTCTTATAAGTCCTACTATCACTGCTTTACTGCAATAAAATTTGCAAAACCATCTTGACG
>OGEQ01000822.1_pt1 | contig 29474 bp, 18 predicted proteins | sample 1570731 | NCBI WGS metagenome assembly OGEQ01 (sample SAMEA2582132, study PRJEB24529) | metagenome | biome: Human gut stool | place: China | collected 2011
AATCTTTCGGAAACAAATAAATATGTGGGAACGGTGCTGTTGAACGGTAAACCTTTGAAAGGTTTTATTCTTCATCATTCTGATATTATGAAAGGAGGGCTGTTGGAGTTTGTAATGAAAAGCCAACCTGATAAGAGGTAAAAGTAAAAGAATAATTTATGTAAGTGGATTGTTTTTGGGATAGCTGAATTAGTTGTAGATAGAGTGTCGTAAGATTAATATTGACATTTACAACACTCTATTTTCTTGTATATGAGTGAAGTGTAGCTCTGATGAAAGAACTTTTGATTATGAAACTCTAATATTAACTTTGTATAAGGCAGATTGCCAACATTTAATTTCTGTTGTTCTTTGGTACTAGGTTCTACTTTTTTAGCTTCTATAATCTCTTTCATTATAGTCGTTGCTGTTTTCTCTTTTATTTCTGTAGCCATCGTATTCTTGTACATGTATGTTTTTAGTATGGTTATGCCGCTATTAATTTCAGTAGGGTGTTCACAAAGGTAATGCTTAAATTCAAAAAATAATTCTTTTAATTCAGCCAATCTATCATTGATTATTGTATTGTTGTCATTATCTAATTCAGACAAACGCACACTAACATACGCTTGTTGTTTTCTCACATTCCAGTGTTCGGGATAAACTTTCACTCCAGTTGATAATTTTACCTGTTTATTATTGAAACGTACTACTAGATAAATGTTGGTCGGTTTATCAGTTTTAGGTTGTCTTAAATTGAAATTGCATCGTACTTGATTAATAAAAATCTGTCTAACCATAGCTTTGTTCTTTAAAGTGGTTCTTAAAACTTGTTCTTTAATTGTGTTCTTTAAAGGCTATTCTTTATGACTAGTATTAATTTCCAACCGATTACAAATATGCTTGCTAACAATTTGTGCATTTCCAAGAAAAGAATTACTTTTGCTCAAAATATTCAGCAATGTGCAATTTGTAACCTATGACCGTATCCAAGACAAAAGCCAAATTAGTAGATGTAGCCCGTCAGCTTTTTGCGAAGATGGGAGTAGAAAACACAACTATGAATGATATCGCTCTTGCTTCTAAAAAAGGTAGACGAACGCTCTATACTTATTTTAAAAGTAAGGATGAAATTTATTTGGCTGTTGTGGAATCGGAATTGGATATTCTGTCGGATATGATGAAGCGGGTGGCCGAGAAAAATATCTCACCGGACGAGAAATTGTTGGAGATGATATATACCCGGTTGGACGCGGTAAAAGAGGTGGTCTATCGAAACGGAACACTGCGTGCTTATTTCTTCCGTGATATATGGCGGGTGGAAAAAGTTCGCAAGAAGTTTGATGCAAAGGAAGTCCAGCTCTTTAAAGCCGTTCTTCTGGAAGGACAGGCAAAAGGAGTTTTCCATATTGACGATGTGGAGATGACTGCCGACTTGATACATTATTGTGTGAAAGGAATTGAAGTTCCTTATATTCGAGGCCATATAGGTGCACATCTGAATGAAGATACAAGAAATAGATATGTGTCCAACATTGTGTTTGGCGCACTGCATAGAACAGAAATTTAATTAAATAACTTTTAGTATGGGATTATTAGACGGAAAAACAGCCATTGTAACCGGTGCTGCTCGCGGTATTGGTAAGGCTATCGCTCTTAAGTTTGCTGCCGAAGGCGCAAACATCGCATTTACTGACCTTGTCATTGACGAAAATGCAGAAAATACAGCTAAAGAATTGGAAGCAATGGGCGTGAAAGCCAAAGGTTACGCTTCTAACGCGGCTAACTTTGAAGATACTGCAAAGGTCGTTGAAGAAATCCACAAGGACTTCGGACGGATCGATATATTGGTAAACAATGCCGGTATCACTCGTGACGGTTTGATGATGCGCATGAGCGAACAGCAATGGGATATGGTAATCAACGTGAACCTGAAGTCTGCATTTAACTTCATCCATGCTTGTACACCTATCATGATGCGTCAAAAAGCTGGTAGCATTATCAATATGGCCTCTGTTGTAGGTGTTCACGGAAATGCAGGACAGGCTAACTATGCTGCTTCCAAAGCAGGTATGATTGCATTGGCTAAGTCTATCGCACAAGAGTTGGGCTCTCGCGGCATCCGTGCCAACGCTATCGCTCCGGGATTCATCCTGACAGACATGACAGCTGCTCTTTCTGACGAAGTAAGAGCTGAATGGGCAAAGAAAATTCCTTTGCGTCGTGGTGGTACTCCTGAAGATGTGGCAAACATCGCTACCTTCCTGGCTTCCGATATGTCTTCTTACGTATCAGGACAGGTGATTCAGGTAGATGGTGGTATGAACATGTAATCGAACAGAATGACTGTTGTATACGAAGACAACCATATCATTGTAGTCAACAAGACCGCTTCCGAGATTGTCCAGGCAGACAAGACGGGTGATACGCCTCTTTCGGAGACTGTGAAGCAGTACCTGAAAGAGAAATATCAGAAACCCGGCAATGTTTTCCTCGGTGTGACACACCGGCTGGACCGCCCCGTAAGCGGTCTTGTTATTTTTGCCAAAACGAGTAAGGCATTAACAAGGCTCAACGAAATGTTTCGCACTAGTGAGGTGAAAAAGACTTATTGGGCGGTTGTGAAAAATGCTCCGCAAGAACCGGAAGGTGAACTGGTACATTTTCTTGTACGTAATGAAAAGCAGAACAAAAGTTATGCATACGACAAAGAAGTGCCGAACAGCAAGAAAGCGATCTTGCATTACCGGTTGATCGGTCATTCGGAGAATTACTATTTGCTCGAAGTCGATTTAAAAACCGGACGTCATCATCAGATTCGTTGTCAGCTGGCAAAAATGGGATGCCCTATCAAGGGAGATTTGAAATATGGCTCTCCACGCTCCAATCCGGATGGGAGCATTTGTCTGCATGCCCGGAGAGTACGGTTCATACATCCTGTCTCAAAAGAACTGATAGAGCTTGAAGCTCCTCTTCCCGAAGGGAATTTATGGAAAGGATTCGCCATAGATTAACACGGATTTCCACAGATTCATTTATTATGTTATTTAGTAGACGGTACGCAGTTTTTCTGTGGAAAACCGTGTAAATCTGTGGTTGGAACTTGCCAAAAGAGTAAACCTGCCTGCCATTTTTCTTGTAAACTCTAGCGACAGTTAGTTAATTCCTAAATAGGTAGTATATTTGCATCATTCGCTAACTATAATTTTCAATCATACCAAAGAAAAATACGAATGAAGGCATTTAAACTACTTGCACTTACTTCTTGTGTCTTGCTTGCAGCGGGAAATGGAGTAGCGCAACAGAACTATTCAAAAAGTGAAGGATTATTGCAGTACGTCGATCCGTATATCGGATCCGGTTATCATGGACACGTCTTTGTTGGGACGAGTGTTCCGTATGGAATGGTACAGCTGGGTCCTACTAATATCCATAAAGGTTGGGACTGGTGCTCGGGTTATCATTATTCCGATAGTATTTTAATTGGCTTTTCACATACCCATTTGAGCGGTACGGGCTGTACTGACTTATGTGATATTCTCATCATGCCATTGAATGAGATCCGTACTCCCAGAGGCAATCAGGATGATATACGTGATGGGTATGCTTCCAGATATTCTCATGCGAATGAAATCGCCCGTCCCGAATATTACTCTTTGCTTCTCGACCGTTACAATATCAAAGCCGAGCTGACAGCTACAGATCGTGTAGGCTTCCATCGTTATACTTATCCTGAAGGAAAACCGGCTTCCATATTAATCGACTTACGTGAAGGAAACGGATCGAATGCTTACGACAGCTATATCCGTAAGGTAGATGATTATACAGTAGAGGGTTATCGTTATGTGAGAGGCTGGAGTCCTTCCCGCAAAGTTTATTTTGTGTTGAAAAGTGATAAGAAGATAGAGCAGTTTACTGCCTATGATGATAATACCCCGCAACCTTGGGACCAACTGAAAGTGGCATCGGTGAAGAGTGTCCTCACTTTTGGTAACGTGAAGGAAGTGAAGATAAAAGTCGCCCTTTCTTCTGTCAGCTGTGACAACGCAGCGATGAACCTGCAATCCGAACTTACTCACTGGGATTTTGATAAGGTGGTGGATATGAGTGCCGACCGATGGAATAAGCAACTGGAGAAGATGACAGTAGAGACTGATGATGAGGCTTCCAAACGTGTATTCTATACCGCCCATTATCATACTATGATTGCCCCTACGCTTTTTTGCGATGTGAATGGAGAGTATAGAGGGATGAATGACATGATTTACACAGACCCGAAGAAAGCCAACTATACGACTCTTTCTTTATGGGATACCTACCGTGCATTAAATCCTTTGATGACTATTACTCAACCTGAAATGGTTGACCATGTAGTCAATTCGATGATTTCCATCTATCGTCAGCAGGACAAACTCCCTATCTGGCCTTTGATGAGTGGAGAGACCGATCAGATGCCGGGGTATAGCTCCGTGCCGGTGATTGCCGATGCATATCTGAAAGGATTTACCGGGTTCGATGCGGAAGAAGCATTGCAAGCAATGATAGCTACAGCTACTTATGAAAAGCAGAAAGGAGTACCTTATGTAGTCAAAAAAGGCTATATCCCTGCCGACAAAGTTCATGAAGCTACTTCCATAGCCATGGAGTATGCAGTGGACGACTGGGGAATTGCCGCTATGGCACGTAAGATGGGAAAGACAGAAGATGCTGAAACATTCTCAAAACGTGCTCATTATTACAAGAACTATTTTGATTCTTCTATCCATTTCATTCGTCCGAAACTGGAAGACGGCTCTTGGCGTACTCCTTACGATCCGGCACGTTCCATCCATACTGTTGGAGATTTCTGTGAAGGAAACGGATGGCAATATACTTTCTTTGCTCCACAAGACCCCTATGGGCTGATTGCCTTGTTTGGAGGTGACAAACCTTTTACAACGAAGCTTGATGGTTTCTTTACCAATACCGACAGTATGGGGGAAGGAGCATCAAGCGACATAACCGGATTGATCGGACAATATGCACATGGAAATGAACCGAGCCATCATGTTGCTTATCTTTATGCGTATGCCGGTGAACAATGGAAAACGGCGAAAAAGGTTCGTTTTATCATGAGCGATTTTTACACAGACCAGCCGGACGGTATCATCGGTAATGAGGATTGTGGCCAAATGTCTGCCTGGTATCTTCTTTCATCTATGGGACTCTATCAGGTGAACCCGTCGGATGGTGTATTTGTTTTCGGTAGCCCTTGTTTTAAGAAAGTAGAAGTGAAGGTACGTGGTGGTAACACTTTTACTGTAGAAGCACCAAATAACAGCAAAGAAAATATCTATATCCAGAAAGTGTATTTGAATGGCAAGCCTTATGATAAGAGTTATATCACTTATCAGGATATAATAAATGGCAGCACATTGAAGTTTGTAATGGGGAAAAAGCCTAATAAGAATTTTGGTAAGGCTCCGGCAAACAGACCGGTTGTTTTGAATAAGATAAATGGATAAAGATGGCTTACTTATAAAAGACAGCTAATTGTTGAAAGGAGGAAGAAGCCTCCGACAATGAAAGAATAAAGCTGGTTCTCAATATTCAATTCAGTTTTCAATAGGTATTATAAGGCTTTCCGATTGTAGCATTTAATTCTGCTTCGGAAAGCTTTATTTTATACTAGAAACGGCTGAAAAGCAAATCCTTAACAAGAACTTACTGTTTTCAGCCGTTTTGGGGAATATAGTTTTAAGAAATAAGTTAGTCCTGATTACATCTTTCCTTTAAAAAAGAATGTAATCAGGATTATTTTTATAACTATGGTAGCGGATCAGCCTTTGCCGGCCGTTTCGGATCATAAACAGCTACTCCTACTTTGGAGTCAGCACAACCATAATACAAATACCATTTGTTTTTGAAGTAGACCATTCCTTCTATAAATACGGTTCCATCCACATATTGCCCACTCTTTTCAAAGCTATCCATCGGACGGAAGAACGGTTCATCGAGACGGGTGATAAAGCGGGTAGGATCATTGGCGTCGAAGAGTGCTTGTCCGGCAGCATAGACATTGGCGGTATAGCGTTTGTCACCTCTTCCTGAATGGTTCTTACCATTATAAAGAAGGACAATTCCTTTCGGAGTGTAGATAGCTGGAGGCCCACATTCGGTGAGATGGCTGTCAAAGTAGCCGTCACGGGGAGAAAACAGCTTTTTTAGGGAGCCGTCAATGTTGACAATCGGTGTCCAGTGGATTAAGTCATCGGAAGTAGCTGCGAATACATGCTCCTCTCCCCAGTACATAAAGTATTTCCCGTTGACTTTCTTGATAACCTGTTTCCCTTTAACAACTTCGGTCAGGATAGAGCCGGACTTACAACCCAGGTTGAAGAACTTTCCATCAAATGCTTTGGCAAAAGCAGGACCGTGTTTTGTCCAGTCTTTTAGGTTGCGGGAGGTCGCTACTGCCAGGCGAGGTACATGGCGATTCCATTGGGTGTACATCATTACATATAATCCGTCATCGGTTACGGCAATTCGTGGGTCTTCGCAGCCGCCGGGCCATTCCAACTCTTTTTGTGAATCATTATCCGGATAGAATACAGGAGTCTTTTCCCGTTGGAAATGTGTGCCGTCGGTAGAAGTGGCATAACCGAGGCGAGAAGTCCTGTGTCCGATACCGACACCTGATTTATCCTCTGCACGGTATAACACGACAATCTCACCATTGTAGAGTGTAGCAGCCGGATTGAATGTATCGTTCGATTCCCACGCAATAGAATCTTTGGTCAATGGACAGTAAAACTTGGTGTTTTCTATAGGAGATATTACCGGATTGACATTCTTTGGACGTTCAAAACCACCGAAAGCCCAATCGGGTAATTTGTTCTCTTTATGATTGGAAGACTGTCCGTAGGCAGTACAGGTCATCATGGTTGTAGTAAGTAGGAATAAAAAAGTTGATTTCATATTGTTCATATTATATGGGTCATTTATTTTTTAGGAGTCATATACTCTCTACATATAAATTGGAAAATAAATAAAATGCTGTCATCTGTCACCTGATTGGACATAAATGATTGATTATAAATATACTGCAGTGTGACAGCATGATGTGATGGCAAGGTGACGACAACTTTGCTGTCACCTTGTCGAAAGTAAGGATTTTATTGCTTCTCTGCTATGTGGGTACTTATTTCTCTATCCGGAGCGGTATTCAAGGATTATCAGACTATTACGGAAGAGAGAGTTTCAGTACTTGAAACTAAAAGTTCTATTGCTTGAAACTTTTGTTTCGTCAGCGGGAAACTTTAGTTTCATCGGTGAGAAACTCTAGTTTCTCTTACTTGAAACTGTGGTTTCAAAGGCGTGAAACTAAAGTTCTTCAACCTTGAAACTACTTTGGAAGCGTAAGCTTCAAGGTTAGAAACAGTTATCTCATAAGCAGGAATACAATAAAAACATAATAGAAGACTATTGAATACTATTCAGTAAGTCTACCTTGCCTTCATTCACGAGTTTTAGGATTAGTTCTCCAAACAGCGTATTTTGCCATGCAAACCAGGAACGAGTAAAGTTCTTCGGGTCGTTCTTGTGGAAAGATTCATGCATGAACCCTGTTCCGGCATCCGTATCCATCAGCATTTTGATGCAGGTCTTGATTTCTGCATCGTTTTGACTGGTGAATGCTTTCATCATAATACTCATGGGCCAAATCATATCATATCCGATGTGCGGACCGCCAATTCCTTCACCGGCAGTACCTTTGAAGAAGTAAGGATTATCTTCGCTCCATACAAACTTACGGGTATTCTGATAAATAGGATCGTTCACTTTCACATCCCCAAGATAAGGCAGGGCAATGAGACTCGGCACATTGGCATCATCCATTAACAGTTGATTGCCGAAACCGTCCACTTCGAAAGCATAGATTTTGCCATATTTCGGATGATTGTAAACCGCATACTGTTTCAGGGCTGCTTCCACTTCGTTAGACAGTGTAGTACATTCTTTAGCTAAATCAGGTTTCTTGTTGACCGTATTCAGAATTTCGGCAGCTTTGCGCAATGAAGTTACAGCAAAGAAGTTGGACGGAACGAGGAACTGGAAAGTTGTAGCATCATCCGAAGGACGGAAAGCAGAAGCAATCAGTCCGACCGGCTTTACAGGATTACCCCAGCCGTCGTTGGTCATCGTATCGAGTGCACGTTCCGTTTTACGTTGGAAACGATAAGGACCTTTCGGATCTTCTTTTCGTTGCTGTTCCTTAAACGTTTTCAGAACCTTGGCGATGGCTGTAAGCCATTCGTCGGAGAATATACTGGCGTCTCCCGTCGTCTTCCAGTAATGATAAGCGAGACGGATAGGATAACAGAGCGAGTCGATTTCCCATTTGCGTTCGTGCAGTTCGGGCTTCATGTCCGTAAGGTCGCTCATCCATTCGCCGCCTTCGGAATTCATGTTGAAAGCATTGGCATACGGGTCGATATTGATACACTTGAACTGACGTTTGATAACGCCGGCGAGCATTTTTTTCAGTTCTGCGTCTTTGTTGGCGAGTTGCACGTAAGGCCATACTTGTGCACCCGAATCGCGCAACCACATGGCGTGGATGTCACCTGTATAAACAAACGTATCGTCTTTACCGTCAAAATGAACAGTAGTATCCAGGGTGTTCGGGAAACAGTTTTCGAACATCCATGCCAAGCGGGCATTCGTCAGCAGTTGCTTGATATGCGCAATCTGTTGTTCCACAGCTTGCGAGACAAACAGACGTTTCGATGCTTCCGGACGGTTCGTCTGATAGTTGTTGATTTTGGTATTATCTTGTTGGATGACAAAATCACTGTTCGTTATAGCCTGCATATTGCTAGCACCAAAGAGTGCTATGGACAAACAAAAGGCTTTAGTTATATTCATGGTAATAGTCTTTTTTGGTTGATTAGTATTGATTATGAAAGTGTTGCGGAGAAGAAGTGTTAAATCTCTGCAAAGAATTCAATAAGACAGGCATTGTCGAGCAGCCATTTATACTGCTCCTTGTTATGTCCCGACCAATCCCTGCCTAATAATCCGTTTTCATCCCGGTAGTTTTCCCAGGCGTGAAGCGCATTTTCCACCATCGCATTGACATACGCCGGATTCTTGTCAATCTTATACAGAGCTTTCAGTCCTCTGAATAAGATCACGTTAAACCAGGCCATGTCTTTATGTACTTTGACAGTCGGGTCTTTCTTATCGGCTTTTGTGCGGAAAAAGGCATCTGTTCCTGCGGCTGTTTGCTGTGCATCGTGCAAATACTGCTCATCTCCCGTTTCCTCATAGAGCAATACACCCGCCTGAATCATCTGTCCACTGTTGTAGGCGTACTTCTCTTTGGAAACTTTCCCTTTCAGGTTGATGTTATCCCAGTAAAGATGGTCGGTAGGGTCGCACAGATGCTTTTTCGTCCAGGCATACGTCTCTTTTGCTTTTTCGAGGTATTTGGCATCCTTCGTCAGCCGGTACAACTTGACACCGAGCACAGTAGACGGTGCATTGGAACAAGTATGCTTCGCTTCCTTCTGCTGTTCACACCAAAAGATGCCACCGCCTATCTCATCGCTCCATCCACTGTAGATATATTGATACAATGCAACGGCTTTTTCCAAAGATGCAGGCTTGTGAGTCAGTTGGTAATAATCGCAGTAATCCAGTGCAATCCAGATATTATCGTCATAATAACGTCCGTGCTGCCCGTACTTGGTGGGGTATGACTGATAACAGGCCGGCAAGCGACTGTTATCCCAATACTGCTCCATTCCCGGTAGAATTCTTTTCTCGAGAATCTTTTTGTACTTCTTGTTTTCGGTCGCTTTGTATAAAGCCACACAACCCGACATCATCCCGGAATACGGCCATAGAAAAGAAGCCTTCAGCGTTCCGTTCTGCTGCGTTCCGCCCGCCAGATAAGTGATTTTTTGGTCGGGATTGACAGGATACGTTTCTGTTAGTAGTCCGTCATTCGTCTGATAGAGATTCAATACATTAGATAGAATTGAGTCGGCAATAGAAAGATAACGGGTATTTCCCGGTGTCTTTCCCACTGCGGAGGTAAGGCAAAATAACATACAGGCTACAAAACATATATTTCTCATAGGAATATCGGGTTGTGTGGTGAAACTTTCAGGTTATAACTAGATACAAAGATTATTTCTGCTGACGCTGGTCAAACTCCAGTTCCACCTTTACGGGGAAATGGTCTGAAGGAGTGCGCGCCTGATAAGTCTTGATGTCGATTTCTTCCGGGCAATCGTTCGCCTGCTTCTTTTCTCCCTTGCCTACGATGCTGCGGTAAGTATCTGTCAGCACACCATATCTTTTCACTTGGAAAGACGGAGAAACGAATATATGGTCGATACGGCTTTCCGTAAAGCTGTTCGGGTCGAAGTCGTTGAACGTGCCGTTGATAGCATAGCGGAAGCCGGCCTTCTCGTAAGAGTCGCACAACACCCCTTTGCTCACAAAAGCATCATAAGACTGGTGGGTCTGGTCGACATTGAAGTCTCCCGTCAGGATAGCCGGAAGCTCTTTGCCTTTGCCAAGTTCTTTCATCTTGTCCTGTACGAGGAACGCACTTTCCACGCGTGCTTTCTTGCCGATATGGTCCATGTGCAGGTTGAAGAAAAGGAATTCGAAGCCGGTATCCTTGCATTTGAAGTGTCCCCAACTGCAAATACGCGGCAACACGGCATCCCATCCTTTGCTCGGCACGTCGGGAGTTTCCGACAACCAGAAATCACCTTTCTCTATCACGTCAAACTTGTCTGTGCGATAGAAAATAGCAGAATGTTCACCTTTCTCTTTGCCGTCGTCGCGACCTACACCGATATAATCATAACCGGGTAATGCCTCTTTTATATCTTTCAGTTGATGAATAAAGCACTCCTGCGTGCCGAAAATATCGAAATCGTGGTATTGCACTATTTGGGCAATGACCGGGTAACGTTGTCCCCAACCGTTTCCGTTGATTGAATCGCCACCGTTGGCGTTTCTCAAATTGTAGGAGGCAACGGTGATAGAAGTAGGCTGATAGTTACTTTGACAACCGCAAAAGACGATCGCAACAAGGGCAATTAGTAAAAGGTTTTTCAGTTTCATGTTTTTATAGTTTGTTTGGTAGATAATTCATTGATCTCCAAAAGTACAATATTTTATTCAAACGAAAGAGAGTAAGGTACATCTTTTTCTGTGGTTCCCCGTTGTTTATTGGGCACGGGGCTCATTTGAAATTGAATATTAGCACCTTTAATCAGCTGGTCATGTGTAAGGAAATTACGGGTTTGTGATTTCCCGTTTACTTTCATTTCCTTGATGTAGCGGTTGTCAAGCTGGTTGTTATCTGCCTTGATCGTGATGGTCTTTCCGTTCTCCAAATGTAACTTCGCTGATTTGAAGAGTGGGGTTCCTATGATATATTCATCCGTTCCCGGGCAAACCGGATAGAAACCGAGTGCGGAGAATACATACCAGGCGGAAGTCTGTCCGTTGTCTTCGTCACCGCAATAACCGTCGGGACCGGCGGTATATAGTTTGTTCATAATCTCACGTATCCAGTATTGAGCTTTCCAGGGCTCGCTCGAATAGTTGTAGAGATATACCATGTGCTGAATAGGCTGGTTGCCGTGCGCATATTGCCCCATGTTCATTACTTGCATTTCACGCATTTCGTGAATCATGCCGCGGCTTTCCATTCCCAGTTTACCCGGGATGACAAAGACGGAATCCATCATCGCGTTGAATTCTTTCTTGCCTCCCATCAGGTTGATAAGTCCTTGCGGGTCGTGGAATACGCAGAAGCTCCAGTGCCAGCTATTCCCTTCGCAAAATTCACCGCTCCAGTCCACTGCATCGAAATTCGGATTGAATACGCCTTTGTTATCTTTGCCAACCATCAGTTTGCGTTCCGGGTGATAGACATTTTTGTAGTTCAGCGCGTGTTTCTTATAAATGTCGATTTCGCTCTCCGGTTTACCGAGTTTCTTGCCTAATGTATAAATTGCCCAGTCGTTATATGCATACTCCAGTGTACGTGCAACGTTTTGTCCTATGCCGATATTGTTGGCAACATATCCCAGTTGGTTGTAAGATTCGTAACCGAGACGACCTGAAGCAGTCCCGCGAAGATGTGCATTTGCTCCATGTTTCAATGCTTCCCAAAGAGTTTCGATATCATATCCGCGCAATCCTTTGATGTAAGCGTCGGCCACTACGGAAGCCGAGTTGTTGCCTACCATACAATCCCGATGTCCCGGGCTGGCCCATTCCGGCAGGAAACCGCTTTCCTTGTAAGTATTTACTAGTCCCTCCTGCATCTTTTGATTCATTGACGGATACATCAGGTTGAGGAAAGGGAACAGGCAGCGGAACGTGTCCCAGAATCCGGTGTCGGTAAACATATAACCGGGACGCACTTCGCCGTTGTAGGGGCTGTAATGCATGACTTGTCCCTTAGCATCTATCTCGTAGAAACTGCGTGGAAAAAGCATGGAACGGTATAAACAGGAATAGAAGGTGCGTAAATTATCGATATTATCGTCTTCTATCTCTATTTTACTCATTTCACGGTTCCAAATCTCTCTTCCGTTCGCTACCAGTTGGTCGAAACTGTTTTTGCCAAGCTCTTTGAGATTCAACTCCGCCTGTTCGGGGCTGATAAAGGAGGAAGCAACACGTGCGTGTACGATTTCTCCCTTTTTCGTGGCGAATCCGATCACGGCCCCTGTGTGGTTTCCTTTTGCTTCTGTTTCATTCGGAAGAATGTTGTTTTCGAAAACTGTGGAAACGAATGTGAACGGTTTGTCGAATTGAATCACGAAATAGTTTTTGAAGTTTTCCGGCACACCGCCGCTATTCTTGGTTGAATAGCCGATAATCTTGTTTTCTTCCGGAATCACTTTCACATAAGAACCTTTGTCGAAAGCGTCTACAATCACGTAGGCATTCTTTGTCTCCGGATACGTGAAACGGAACATGACGGCACGCTCCGTAGGAGCAAGCTCGGTTGTTACATCATGGTCGGCAAGGTATACCTTATAATAATAAGGTTTGGCAACTTCCGCTTTGTGAGAGAACCAACTGGCACGTCGGTCTTGATCGAATACCAGTCCGCCGGTGATAGGCATGATGGCAAACTGCCCGTAGTCGTTCATCCAGGGACTGGGCTGATGTGTTTGTTTGAATCCCCGGATTTTGTCGGCATCATACGTGTACGCCCAACCGTCTCCCATTTTACCGGTCTGCGGTGTCCAGAAATTCATTCCCCACGGCAATGCCGTAGCCGGATACGTGTTTCCGGTAGACAGTTCAAACTTGGACTGAGTGCCTACCAGTGTGCTGACATAGTCTACCGGATTCTTAACGGCAGAAGATTGCAGGCTGTACAACACGGCACCTCCAAGAAATAGCAAGTGTTTAAATGAAAAATGTGTTTTCATGAACAAATGAATTTATAGATTTGAAAATAATTTCTACGACGAAAATAGGGAGAAAAGGAATGTGCTTCTAGTAATAGAGGGGCTAAATCGTTTCTTGTCGCTGAAATTAACTACTCTGGCACGGAGCTTTACTTATATTCCGGCCAAAAAAAAGCTCGGAATGTTTTTTTGTTTACCTTTGTCATATAGCAAATCTAAGAATAATACACTATGGGAAAACAGTTGGTTTTTATTCTATTCTTTTTTCTTAATCTGTTGATACATAACGCTTATGCTTATAATTTGAAGCAAGTTGCAGATAAAGAGTATATGTCTAATAGTTCGATTACATCTCTGTGCCAGGATGAGCGTGGATTGATGTGGATCGGGACCTGCGACGGGCTGAATATTTATGATGGACAGGAGATTGAGGAATTTAAGACTCGTGACAAGGAGGATTACTTATCTGGTAATCTGATTGACAATATTGTGTATACGGGCGAAGATATTTACTGGATTCAAACCTACTATGGGCTGAACCGTTTGAACCGGAAAACCAATACAATCACTCACTATAATGAATTTCAGAAACTCTTCTTTATGAATAAGGATAGTCATGGTAATCTGTTCATTATCCAGGATAGTAACTGCATCTATTATTATCATAAAAAAGAAGGAGTCTTCAAGAAAATCAATATCACGGGAATCCCGATTTCCGATATCGTAAACTTCTTTATCGACGGTAACAACCGGATGTGGGTAGTCATGAAAGGATATAACCGCTGTTATGATATACAGCAGGAAGCCGCATCGGGAGATATCACCCTGTTACCCCAGAAAACGAACCTGATTTATCAGACTTCCTTGATTTATTGTTTCAATGACGAGCAATCTCTTTATTACATAGACAAGGAATTTAATTTCTATGCTTTCCATATTCCGACCCAGAAGAATGAGTTTATTGCCAATCTAGGTAAAGAAATACAGGAACGTGGTAAAATTTCTTCCATCGTTCATTATCATAACAGCTATTTTGTGGGCTTTTTGATGGATGGTATTCTGCTGTTGGAGAAACAGAAGGAGACGAATCATTATCAAATTCAGTCGTTACCTATCAACAGCGGTGTATTCTGTCTCAAGAAAGACCGTTTTCAGGATGTTGTTTGGATTGGTACCGACGGGCAGGGTGTTTATCTTTATTCGAACCCGCTTTATTCTATCAAATCAATGGTGCTTAGCAATTACACCGAGAAAATAGAACGCCCCGTGCGTGCCATCTATCTTGATGATGAACGTACTTTCTGGGTGGGAACCAAAGGAAACGGAATTCTTAAAATCTATGATTACGAATTCGATAAAAACATCTCCGACTGTCGGGCGGAGGTGTTGACTACCTCTAATAGTGCTTTGAGTAGTAATGCCGTTTATTGTTTTGCCAAGAGCCACCGGAATTTGCTTTGGATAGGAGACGAAGAAGGATTAACTTATTATTCATATCGGGAAAAACGTATCAAGAGTATACCAATACGGATCGGTAACGAAGATTTCAAATACATCCATGACATTTACGAAACAGCAGATTCCGAACTGTGGCTGGCGAGTGTCGGCATGGGAGTGGTGAAAGCTCGTATTGCCGGAACACCGGACAATCCGGTGATTGTGGATGCGCAACGTTACATCATCAATGACGGCGAACTGGGATCGAACTATTTCTTTACTATTTATGCGGAGAATGAAGCCAACCTGTTGTTTGGCAATAAAGGATATGGGGTATTCCGCTATAACGAAACGACGAATGGCCTGGAACCGGTGTCTACTCACAAATACGAAAACATGACCCTGAATAATATTCTCGCTATCAGTAAAGACAGCAGCAATAACTATCTTTTCGGAACGAGCTACGGATTGATAAAGTACACATCGGAAACCTCTTATCAGCTCTTCAATGCCAAGAATGGTTTCCTGAATAATACCATTCATGCAATTCTTAGAAACTCGTCCGACGACTTCTGGTTGAGCACCAATCTTGGATTAATCAATTTCGATACGAAAAGGAATGTCTTTCGTTCATACGGTTTTGGAGATGGTTTAAAGGTGGTAGAGTTTAGTGACGGAGCCGCTTTTCGGGATTCCCAGACTGGTACTCTGTTCTTTGGCGGAATCAATGGAGTCGTAGCTATCCGGGCGGATGGCCGTCCGGAGCAGCTTTATATGCCTCCTGTTTATTTTGATAAGCTGTCTATCTTCGGTGAACAATACAATCTGGGCGAATTTCTCACCCGGAAAAAAGAAACTGAAGTCTTGAATTTGCAGTATGACCAGAATTTCTTTTCTGTTTCATTTGCCTCTGTGGATTATCTGAATGGTAATAACTGTACCTATTTCTATAAACTGAAAGGATTGAGTGACCAATGGGTAAACAATGGTTCGGAAAGCGGAGTCTCTTTTACGAATATGGCTCCCGGCGAATATACCTTACTGGTGAAATATTACAATAGTGTCTTTGATAAAGAGAGTGATGTCTATTCTCTGGTGATTCGTATAGGTGATCCGTGGTATGCTTCCTGGTGGGCTTATTTGATTTATGCCCTGTGTCTGCTTTTACTGGCAGCCTTGCTGATACGTTCCTTTATCCTGCGCTCCAAACGTAAAAAGCAGGAATTGCTGAACGAGATAGAGAAACGCCATCAAAAGAATGTCTTTGAGTCCAAACTTCGTTTCTTTACTAATATCGCACATGAATTTTGTACTCCGCTGACTTTGATTTATGGTCCTTGCGGACGAATCCTTTCATCGAAGGGACTTAGTAAATTTGTCGTGGACTACGTACAGATGATTCAGACGAATGCGGAGCGTCTCAACAACCTGATTCATGAGTTGATCGAATTCCGTCGGATTGAAACGGGAAACAGGGAAGTACGGATTGAGTCATTGAATGTGTCTTCCATTGTGAAAGGAATAGCCAAAACGTTTGTTGAAATGGCTAAATCCAGAAACATCACTTTCTTGAGCAAGATACCCGAGCAGGTGATGTGGAACTCGGACAAAGGATTCCTGAATACAATTATTATTAATCTGATTTCTAATGCCTTTAAATATACTCCCGACGGACAAAGTATCAAGATTGAAGTGGATACGAGCGGGGAAAACATGCTGACTCTTCGTGTAGCGAATGAAGGAAGTACCATCAAGGAAAAGGATTTTCAGTATATTTTTAACCGGTATGCCATTTTGGATAATTTCGAGAATCAGGATGAAAAGAACTTTTCACGGAATGGCCTGGGACTAGCCATCTCTTATAATATGGCAAAGTTGCTGAATGGTACGTTGAAAGTGGAAAATACTCCTGACGGATGGGTGATGTTTACACTAACCTTGCCGGTCGTGGAACTGACTACCGGAGTGGTGGAAACCAAGCGGCTCACAGCGGAATACATCCCTAAGATAGATACTCAATCGATACTGAAACTTCCCCAGTATGAGTTTGATAAGATGCGTCCTACGCTTTTGGTTGTCGATGATGAAATCGAAATGCTATGGTTTATTGGAGAAATCTTCTCGGCTGACTTCAATGTGGTAACCTTGCAAGATCCTGAACGGCTGGATCAGGTGATGAATGAGGTTTATCCGAATGTGATTATCTGTGATGTCATGATGCCGGGAATGGGTGGCATTGAACTGACCAGGCGGATTAAATCGGTGAAAGAGACGGCGCATATTCCTATTATTGTGGTTTCCGGACGACACGAGATGGAACAACAGATGGAAGCCCTTTCTGCCGGTGCGGAAATGTATATCACAAAACCGTTTAGTGCGGAGTATCTTCGTATCTCTGTCTGTCAGGTGATAGAACGGAAAGAGGTGTTGAAAAATTATTTCAGTTCGCCGATCAGTTCTTTTGAAAAGTCGGACGGGAAGTTGACGCATAAAGAGTCGAAGAAGTTCCTACAGTCGGTTTTGAAGATTATCAATGATAATATAACGAACAAAGATTTGACTCCACGTTATATCGCCGATCGGCTGGCAATCAGTCCCCGGAGTCTTTATCGGAAGATGGAAGAGATAGGAGAGGATAGCCCGACCGATCTGATTAAGGAATGTCGTTTGCACATAGCGAAAGATTTATTGCTGACCACTAAAAAGACGATTGATGAAATTGTATTCGATTCGGGATTCTCGAACAAAGTTACTTTCTTTAAGGTGTTCCGTGAAAAGTATGAGTGCACGCCAAAAGAGTTTCGGATGAAACATTTGGAAGAGGTTCAGCAGTAGCCTGTGGCGGGAATTTTTAAAGAAAAAGAAGAAGTAAATATCCGTGTTAATATAGTAAATATCCGTGCCAAAAGGTAAAAAAGGATAGTTAATTTTCTTTTGGTAGAGTTTAGTGATTTTATCTTTGTCTCATCGAAGTTTTTGAGTAGATAAACTTGAAAAGTATTAATTTATTAATCTTTAATCTAATGAAAAGGAAACTTAGTTTTTTATTTCTTTCAGCATTGACCATTCCATTTTTTATGGTATCGTGCAGTGATGATAAAGAAGAACAGGAAGTGAAACCGGCAACAGATCTGGTTGTCGATAATAATTCGGTGACACTACTACAAGGAGACGAAATTACGGTGAGTATCACCTCCGGTAATGGCGATTATTATGTGAAGCCATTTGATGAAAACGTGGCGACGGCTACAATCAATGGTAATAAGGTGACTATTAAAGCTACCGAAAATAGCCAGTTGGAAGAAAATAACCGTACGGAAACCACTATATTAATAGTAGATGGACGTAAGAAAGTGGCTAGAGTGCTGGTTCGGGTAGCAAAACTCTGGGATTTGACGGTAGATGCACCGGAAGAAGGTTTTGACCTTTTTATCGGTGAAAAGAGACTGGTGAAGATTTTGACCGGTAACGGAGATTATCAGATTTCCATACCGGAAGGTGCTGATAAGTTTTTGGAAGTGGGTGAACTATCCGGACAAGTTATTCCGTTGACTGCCAAGTTCGAGACTGGAGCCGATCCGGTAAATATTACGATAACAGATAAGAAAGGTAAGACAATCACTATTCCTGTGGTAGTGAACATCGTGGATCTGACACTGAAAAGTGATGAAGCCACTTTTGCCGAACCGGATGCCGAATCTCAATATATCTCTATTGAGAGAGGTAATGGCGGATATAGTTTCACTTATCAGGAGGGAGACGGTGAGCCTACTACGGATGCAACGATTGTGGAAGCTACTGAAAAAGAGAACCTGATTACCTTGAAACCCAAAGCTAGAGGTGATGTGAAAGTGATTGTGACAGATCAGAAAGGTTCTGTGGAGGAGATTTCGGTGAAAGTGAATCCATATAACCTTAAACTGGAAAATGAAGCAACTTCTTTAATCATCGGTGGTTATGAGGCATCTACAGAAATAGCTATTACCAGAGGAAATGGTGATTATAAGTTGGCACAACTCACAGATGATAATAAAACCTATTTGAAAACCGCAGAATTGATTACGGAAGACGGGGCTACCAAGTTAAAACTAACAGGAAAGAAGCTCGGGACTACCACACTGGAACTGTCTGATGCGGCAGGTCAGAAATTGACGTTACCAGTTTATGTGAATCCGGTATGTTATCGTATGGAATATGACGTATGCTTTAAAATTGATATTAAAAAGTATGCCGAATCACATTCAGAGGTGAAAAGTATGAATCAGCTTACTTTTGAGGTTGTGTTCTATCCGACTTATACTCGTTCTATGCAATCGTTTATAGGTTTGGAAAGTGTATTCCTGCTTCGTGCAGAAGCTAAGGATGTGAATCCGCGTTTTGAAATAGCCACTAAAATTAATGGTAAGAGTGATCCCCGTTTCCGTAGTCAGCAAACTATTTATTGCGATGATTCGGAAGGTGGACGTAAGACTCCGGGTAAATGGTATCATATAGCCATTGTATATGATGGAACGAAATCAAGTACTAAAGAGGCTTATAAAATGTATATAAACGGGGTGAGAGAAACGTTGACTCCTGCAGATAACTCTTATGAGGATTGTGCCCCTAATTCATCTCTCAATCTGACAGATGTAGGTGGAAATGATAAAGCACTGTTGATTGGACGTTCCGGAGATTCATATCGGGTAGGATATTGCAAAGTTTATCAGGCACGGATGTGGAAGAGAGCGTTGGACGAAAGTGAAATTAAAGCGAATATGTGCAAAATCCTTAATGCAGAAGAACACTCTGACTTGATGGGATATTGGGTATTCTCGAAAGGTGTCGGAGGTACTACAGTTTTTGAAAATTGGGGAAATGGCGGCAGCGGATTGGATGCGCAAGTTTGTTTGCAGAATATAAGCGAAAATAAACCTGCCTGGGGAGCGGAACTTCCTGCAACTTATAATGGAGATAAGAGCCGCTTTGAACCAATTGAATGTCCTCATTCATACTAAAACTAGGAATATAATAATATGAGAAACAATATGATAACAAAAAAACTAATCAAATTTGCCCTGCTGTTTTTTCTTATCGGACTGACGGCTTGTGACAATAAACTGAATCCGGGATTTGATCCGGATGATTATGAACCGATTGTTCCGCCTGAACCTGTTAGAACAATGGATGCAATGGCTAGTGGCGAGCGAGTAGTACTTTCGGGTGCTTCGTTGACGGATATTGTTCTGAAATGGACGCCTACCGAGAAACACGGAAATACAGTATATCGTTATGAAGTATTGATTGATACGATCGGGGGAGACTTTACCAAACCGGTAGAAACGATCTTTTCTGACAATAACGGTTTGGAATCGCAGTTGACTTTAACCCATTATCAGGCAAACACAATAGGTAAACTGGCTAAATTCCGTTGCAATACCAACGGCACACTGCGTTGGAAGGTGCGTGCTTATTGCGGATTGGATCAGGCTCTTAGTAGTCTGGAAGGTTATTTCGTAATTTTTATGATGGACGGCATTGATGATATGCCTTCTGAAAACGAGCCGGTTTATATCACTGGCGTGGGCACGGAAGATGATGGTGATGAAGCGGAAGCACAACAAATGCTCCGTCAGAATGAAGGAATCTATCAGACTTTCACTCAATTGAAAGCCGACCAGCCATTTATATTTATGTCTACTGTAGAAGGTCGCAAATGCTATTATTATGTAGACGACAACGGAGTGTTGCGTGAGCGTAATGATGGTGAAGACTATACAGTTACGGTTCCTCAATCAGGCATCTACCGGATTACCATCAATATGGGTGAACAAACGATCAGTTACGATGAAATAGGAGCTGTATATCTTTATAACCATTCGGGTGGGTATAGACAGGATTTCAACTATCTGGGATATGGCAAATGGGGTGTGAAGAATTATACTGCCCGGAAACAAACGGAAAGTTGGGCAGGAAGCGGTGAAACCCGTCATAGCTTTAAGATGGAAATCAACGGAACAACCTACCGTTGGGGACATAAGGAGAAAGATAAAGGGCAACCGAATCTGACTACCGACAACAGCTATTATAATTTATATCAACTGGCATTGGGCACAGATCCATGGGATTACAGTTTCCGTTTCTGCGACGAATTACTGCAATGGGGCGAAAAGCAGGGAAATGTCTATTATGCTACGGTGAAAACCGATGTAACCCTCTATTTCAATGCAGAGTTTGGAACGTACACCCACCGTTGGGTAGCTTCGGAAACGAATGAAGATTAAAACTGAATAATAATATGAAGAACTATATAGTATCATTATCAAAAAGAGCTTTGTTGTTAAGCGGTGCACTGGCAATATTTACAGCTTGTGACGACGGCGATCTGGGAGACATCTACAAAGGTAATTCATCCGGTGAATATGTGTCGGATGTGAACTGGACAGATGCAGCCGACAAAAGTACGGGAACTTATATCAAATATTTCTATGAGAATGCCAGCGGACGGGATACCTTTTGTGGAAGCATTTACTGGGAAAAACCGAATACACCGGAAACCGGAGAACCGGCAAGCACGGGCGGTAGCGGCGGATGGTCGCAGGGACATGCATTGGACATCGTGATCGATGCTTATATCCGTCACGCAAACAATCCCGAATATCAAGCTCATTTGTATGAAAACATCATGAAACCTTTCCTGCCGGCTTTTGATGACTGGAATGAACATTGCGGTTATGGTGGCAAAGACTTCTGGAATAACTTCTATGATGATATGGAATGGATGGCACTGTCTTGTCTACGGGTTTATGAATTGACTGGCGATCAGGATTACTACAGTGCGTTGATGAAGATGTGGAACCATATCAAGGGAGCGAAGAATGACTATAAAGGGGTAGGAGGAATGGCATGGAAAACGGATGCGCCGGCTTCACGTATGTCTTGTTCCAATGGTCCCGGTTGCCTTCTGGCTATGAAATTGTATCAACTTACCGTTAAGGAGGCTAAAGATGGCTGGGAAGAGCAGGCTGCTTATTACCTGAACTTCGCCAAAGAGGTATACAACTGGATGACGGCTTATCTGTGTGATATTTCCACCGGACAGGTATATGATAATCTTAGTATTAAAGATGACGGAACACCGGGAGATCCTGATAAAGTAGCCTTGTCTTATAATCAGGGAACATTTATGGCGGCTGCCCTGGAGCTGTACAACGCTACAGGTGAGGATGAATATCTTCGTAATGCGGTTGCTTTCGGCTCTTACCAGGTGAATAAGAAAATGGATTCCAACTATCCGGTATTCAGTGGTGAAGGAAATTCGGGAGATAATCTTTTATTCCGTGGAATATTTGTCCGTTACTTCCTGGATATGGTGAAACAGCCGACTAACAGCCTTTATCCGGAAAAGACCAAGAATAAGTTTATCGCTGCATTGCGCAGCTGTTCTGATGTGCTTTGGACGTTGGCTCATCCCGAAGGCTATTATGTGTGGGAGTACGACTGGGCAAAAGCACCGACCTTCGGTAATCGTGACAACAGGGAAGATCGCCTGACAATCTCCTTGAATGCGGAAGTCCCGGGAGCAACAATGATTGAAATCCGTGCCCGTTATGAAGACTGGGTACAAGGTAAAGCAACGGAAAAGGCCAACTGGGTCGGACCGGATTTCGGTAAGAAAGCAGAGGAATAAGATTGATTTATTACACATAGAAAATCGAAAAGAAAGATGATACATATAAAAAGAAATATTTGTCTGGTGGCTGTTTCTTGCACTCTTCTTGCAGGTATACCTTTGCAGGGTGTGGCGCAAACGGGAAGAACGGCAAAGGTGCAGGCCACACAAAACCATAAAATAACAGTGTCGGGTACGGTATTGGACAAGACGACAAATGACCCGTTGATCGGTGTGTCTGTTGTCGTGAAAGGGGTGGCCAATGCAGGTACGATTACAGATATGGATGGTAAGTTTACATTGAAGCTGCCTTATGCGGAAGCTCCGTTGGTGTTTTCTTATCTGGGTTACCAGCCGCAGGAAATTGTTCCCGGTGCAAAGAAGGAACTGACTGTCTTACTACAGGAAGATACGAAAGCCTTGCAGGAAGTGGTTGTGGTAGGTTATACCAAACAACGTAAAGAAACGATGATCGGTTCTGTTGCTACCATCACGACAAAAGATCTGACGCAAAGTCCTACTGCCAATATCAACAATGCGCTTGCCGGACGTCTGCCGGGGTTGATTGTAAACCAGTATGCGGGTGGTGAACCGGGTGTGGATCAAAGTGAATTGTTTATCCGTGGTAAGGCAACTTACGGTAACCAGAGTGCCATTGTCATTGTCGATGGAATCGAACGTGACATGAGTTACCTCGCACCGGATGAAATTGAAACATTCACTATCCTGAAAGATGCTTCCGCCACTGCCGCTTATGGTATCCGTGGTGCAAATGGTGTAATCGTTATTACTACCAAACGTGGTAAGGCAGCGGAAAAGGCAACCGTGAACCTGAAAGCCTCTATTGGTATTAACCAGCCGATCGGTTTCCCCGAATATTTAGGCTCTGCCGATTATGCAACTTTATATAATGAAGCCAGATTGAACGATGCCAAGATGACGGGCGCAGACATCAGCAGTTTGAACCTTTTCTCTCAACAGGCGATTGACAATTTCCGCCGTGCGAAAGGAGACAACTCCGATGGTTTGGGATATGACTGGGATTATTATGATTTTGCCTTCAAACCCGGTTTGCAGGAAGATGTCAGCCTCTCCATTCGTGGAGGTACGGACAAGGTACGTTATTATGTATTGGCCAATTACTTTTCACAAGGCGGTAACTACAAATATTCGAATGCCGGTGAATATGACTCGCAAACCAAGTTCACCCGTTACAACTTCCGTTCGAACATCGATATCAACATTAATCGTTATTTGAGTACCCGTTTGGATTTGGGGGCCCGTATTACCGACCGTAATGCACCGGGTACAACAGCCGGTCGCCTGATGACCATCTGTGCTACCCAGCCTCCATATCTGCCCATCCTGGTGGAAGAAAATGCGCATCCGCAGAATGAGGAATACATTCAGCAAAATCCTCGTGGAATGCTTTATGGTGACAATATCTACCGTTACAATCTTCTGGGTGAATTGAGCCGTACCGGTTATCTGAATGAAAAGAACACGTATCTGAATGGTAGTTTTGCCATGAATCTGGATATGGAATTTCTGACGAAAGGATTAAAAGCGGAAGTGATGTTCTCTTATGATGCTTCTGAAGGACGCTGGATTAATCGCAAACTGGATACTTACAAAGACGGTTATCGTGAATATCCGAAATATGCGACGTTTATGCCGATCGAAGGTTCGGATGCTTATATGGCAGGCGGACACTATACGGGTGCTTACAAAACGGGTAACAAATATGATATTGACCAGACTATTGGCAACGGATTCAGTCATAACGCTTCTGACGGACGTACTTATATACAGGCACGTTTGGATTACAACCGTTTGTTTAGCAACCGCCACGAAGTGACCGCCATGTTATTGGCAAACCGTGGTAACCGTACTGTTAACAATGAACTGGCTTATCATAGCCAGGGTATCACCGGACGCTTTGCTTATTATTATAATCAGAAGTATCTGATGGAATTTAACTTCGGTTACAATGGTTCCGAAAACTTCGCTCCGGGCAAACGTTACGGGTTCTTCCCAGCTGGTTCAATCGGTTGGGTAGTCTCTGAAGAGGAATTTATGAAAAAGGCTTCCTGGATTGACTTCCTGAAAGTAAGAGCCTCCTATGGTTTGGTAGGTAGTGACAATGTCAGCAGCCGTTTCCCATATCTGGCTTTCTACGGTGGTGGCAGTGGTTATGATTTCGGTAATAACTTTGGTACGAATGTAGGCGGTACTTCCGAAGGCAATTTGGCTAATGCGAATCTGACTTGGGAGAAAGCACGTAAACTGAATGTCGGTATCGACTTTACTACCCTGAACCAACGTTTGGCATTGACGATAGATGCATTTTATGAATATCGTTTTGACATTATTACAGATATGAATAGTGACGGTATCATGGGATATCCGGATATTGTAGGTAAAGATGCAGCTTTACAGAATCTGGGTGAAGTAAGCAACCGCGGTGTGGATATCGAATTGAGTTGGAATGATAAGATTGGAAAGGATTTCCGTTATTATATCCGTCCGAACCTGACTTTCTCCCGCAACCGTTTGGAATATAAGGCGGAAGTTGCCCGCAAGAACTCCTGGCGTAAAGAAACCGGTAAACGTTTATACGAAAACTTCGTTTATGTGTTCGATCATTTTGTAGCCGATCAGGAAGAGGCTGACCGTTTGAACAAGATCGGTTATCAGCCGTGGGGACAATTAATTCCGGGAGATGTTGTTTATAAGGATTTGGATCGTAACGGAGTGATTGATGATGAAGACCGTACGGTAATGGGAAATCCGCGTAGTCCGGAACTGATGTTCGGTATTCCTTTCGGTTTCCAGTATAAGAACTTTGATTTTAGTGTATTATTGCAAGGTGCGACAAAATCATCTATTCTGTTGAATGGGGCTGCTGTATTTGACTTCCCGCAATTTGAACAAGATAAGATCGGACGTGTGAAGAAAATGCATCTGGACCGTTGGACACCGGAAACGGCTGCTACTGCCAAATATCCGGCATTGCATTATGGAACACATGATAACAACAAGAATGGAAACAGTAGTTTGTTTTTGTATGATGCTTCCTACCTGCGTCTTAAGAATGTGGAAATTGGTTACAATGTATCACCCAAATTATTACGTAAATTCCATGTGCAACAGGCACGTATCTATGTACAAGGTCTGAATCTGTTGACTTTTGATAAACTGGGTGATGTGGATATAGATCCGGAAACGAAATCCGGAGACGGAGCTTCCTGGTATCCTATTCAAAAGGTATTCAATTTTGGTATTGATATAACATTCTAAATAAGATAGAAATATGAAAAAGTTATATAGATTTTCAGCAATTGCTTTATTGGTCCTGCCGTTGGTCTTTACTTCATGTAGCGATTACCTGGATCGGGACGATGATGATAATATTACGGAAGCGGACGTTTTTGCCCGTTACGAAAAAGTGAACGGACTGGTTTCCGACGTATACGCGGCTGCAAAGAAAGCAGACCGTCCGCTGGTGTTCTTCGAGCACTTCAGCAACAGTGCCATTACGGACGAATGTGAAGGAACCAACGTAGAGGGAAACATTACGAATAACTTCAATAACGGCGCCTGGAACCCGAATTCTTTGCCCGGTAGTGTAGGGCAATATTGGGAAGCTCTTTATGAAGGAATCCGTAAAGCGAACCTGATTATAGAAAATGTACAGAAGTATAACACGCCCGACAACCCACAGCAGGATGGTGATCTTCGCAACCGTATCGGTGAGATGTATTTCATGCGTGGTTATTTCCACATGCTGTTATTGCGTATGTATGGCGAAGCTCCTTATATTGACCGTGTGATTAATGCCGGAGATAATATGGACTTCAAGAAAGAATCTGTTCATTCGATGGTTGAAAAGATTGTGACGGATGCGCAAACTGCTTATGGCATGGTTCCTAATAAATATGTGAAAACTTCCGAGAATTTTGGTCGTGTGGATAAGGGAGCCTGTCTGGGATTGATTTCTTTTGTTCGCTGGGTAGCGGCTACTCCGTTGTGGAACGGTGCTTCTCAATATGGATACAACTTGCGTCGTGTGTTTGAAAATGAGTATGCTTATGATGCTACTCGTTGGAGAAAAGCCAAAGAAGCGGCTAAAGCCGTTCTGGATTTCGAAGTCGGCGGAACCAAGCGTTATTCTCTCTATACGAAACATGATGCAAATGATTTCAAGGATCCGGCTGACGGTAATCTGAATGACAGCCGTGTATATGCTCGTTTGTGGGATATGTTTTATGATATGGATGCCTTTGCCAATGAGTATGTGTTCTTTATGACGAAGAGCAAGGATCAGGCATGGCAGGGTGATATTTATCCGCCCAGCCGTGAGGGAAGTTCGCGCCAGCAACCGGTGCAGGAACAAGTGGATGAATACGAATATATCGTAGGTGATTATGGCTATCCGGTATATTCGGCAGAAGCCCGCAAAGGTGGCTATGATGATACTAATCCGTATGTGAAAGGTACTCGTGACCCGCGTTTCTATCGCGATGTAATTTATCACGGAGCTCCTTACCGTAATAATAAGAACGAGTCGAAAACGATCAATACGGCGAGTGGTTCCGATAAGATTGGTGCTACCAATGCAACTACTACCGGTTATTATTTACGTAAATTCCAACAGGAGTCATGGAACAAATCCGGTAACTTCAGTATCAATGCGCCCGCCATCTGGCGTCTTCCGGAGTTTATTTATATTTATGCAGAGGCTTGTAATGAATTGGGCGAGGATATCGATGAAGCTTATAAATTGGTGAATACGGTTCGTGAACGTTCTTTTATGAAACCGATGCCGCCGGAAGTAAAGACTAATCAACAGTTGATGCGTGAATACATTCAGCGCGAACGTCGCGTGGAACTTTTTTATGAAGGAAAACGTCCGTGGACTTGCCGCTTGTATCTGGAACCCACCAGTAAGGAAGAGCTAGCAAAGGAAAGCCTTTGGAAATCGAGCGGGAGTGACAATTCAAAACGTACACAGAAATACTGGGCTGCCAATAACGGTGCATTGCCCCGTTGCCAGCGAATGATTAACGGAATGCGTCCGGTGCAGGATGAGAATGGGGCCATTACGGTTGACGGTGTGAAATATAGAATGGAGCGTTTCTGCGTGGAAGAACGTACGTTCTCTATTCAGCATTATCTGTTCCCGATTCGCCAGAGTGAGTTGCAGAAGACACCGACCATTGAACAAAATCCCGGATGGTAAACCGGTAGGAATGTATAACTTTAAAAAGAAAATCAGATGAAACGAATCTATACATATATGTGTCTGTTGCTTTTGTCGGTATTATCGTTTGCCGTTACAGGTTGTGATGACGATGACGACGACGATGTGGCTAAAGACTTGATAGAGTTGATTGTGAACAAACCGGTAATACGTATCGGGCAGAATGAGGAAGCCAAAGTGAATGTAGTGGTTGGAAACGGAAACTATACCGTGAGAAGTTTCAACACTGCCATTGCAACGGCTACCGTTTCCGGCGAATTGATAACTGTAAAAAGTGGCTCACAGAATGGGGCCACTACCGTCGAAGTAATGGATGGAGAAGGAGTAGTTGCCAATATTTCTGTGAATGTAGGTGTATTTGAATTGGAAGTGAATGAACCGGAGGTGATCTTGGAAGTTGCCGGTGAAAAGCAACTGATTGTCAGCATGGGAAACTTTTCCAGCAATGATGAATTGTCTTATGAGGTGGAGGATGAAACGGTTGTCAGCATGGTTAATACAGATCAGTTCCGTCCTTTCTATACTTTGACAGGTTTGAAGAACGGACATACAACAGTGACTTTTACAGACCATAAAGGAAAACAGGCAGTGGTTCAGGTGACGGTAAATCCGATTTCTATCGATGTCTCCAACCTGACACCGAGAGTGGGAGTCAACAATAAGATCATGATTACGGTAGAAAAAGGGAACGGAGGTTATAGTCTGACAGCAGAGAATGAAGAGATTGTAGCTATTCAGCAGGTGGATGACACTCGTTTCAATTTAATAGGTAAAAAAGCGGGTATCACTACCGTGTTTGTCAGAGACGAAGCGGAACAGGAATTAAGTCTGACCGTAACGGTGGTACAGGCAGATAAAGTGGCAAACCTGGGTAGCGGTAATTACTTTAAAGTACCGTTTGAATATAATGGTACGGCAGATGAATCGCTAAAGAATTTGAGTACGATCACATTTGAGGCTCGTTTCAATATTGAGTCGTTGAATGGCAATGACAATGGAAATGCCCGGATTAATACGGTGATGGGTATAGAGAAGAAATTCCTGCTGCGTGTCGACGTGCATAAGGGAGGAAGCAATGATGAAGAACGTTTCCTTCAGCTTGCTGCAGATGATAAAGGTAGTATTCGCTATGAGGGCTCTACTAAGATAGAAACCAATAAGTGGTATGATGTGGCTGTGGTATTGGATAATAGTAAGAGCGGAAGCGAGCGGATTGCGTTGTATGTAAATGGTGTCAGAGAAACGCTTCAATTATCAAACGGTACGCCGGATGATTTGAAAGAGATCAATCTTACTTCTGATTTCTACATCGGCCAGTCTGATGGTAAACGCCGGTTGAACGGAGCTATCAGTTATGCCCGTATTTGGACAAAAGCCTTGTCGGATCAACAGATCTCCGAGCAGAGCGGCAAGTTGTTGAGTGAGGATAAGGATGGAATGGTAGCTAATTGGTTATTCAATAATGGAAATGGTAATACCAAGACATTTGTGTCTTTGGCAGGAAAGAGCTTCGAAGCAGAGGCGGCAAATATTGTTTCAAGTTGGAAAACAGATCCGATATTGGAAACAAGTACTCCTACAGAATAATTGTAAGAAGATAGGATAATAAAAAAGCCATCCCCGGAATAGACGAAAGTAGGGATGGCTTTTTTTGTAGTGTGCTTACTATTATTCAGCAGACTTTGTTCTGAGAGTTTTTGGT